>Ga0123353_10008134_pt1 | contig 14284 bp, 10 predicted proteins | sample TergutLab28metaG_3_FD_92763 | JGI IMG/M metagenome (GOLD analysis project Ga0123353, IMG submission 92763) | Labiotermes labralis P3 segment gut microbial communities from Petit-Saut dam, French Guiana - Lab288 P3 | ecosystem: Host-associated > Arthropoda: Insects > Digestive system > Gut ... | reverse complement strand
CTGTGCCTGTCTAACCTCTGTGCCGCCTGTTTGCCCACTGCTAATCTTTCCCTAACCTTTGCAATGACCAGGTAATGATCTGTATCACACTCAGCTCCCCTGAAACTTCGCACATCCAGTACATTAGATTGCCACCTCCTATCTATCAATACGTGGTCAACACCTTAACTGCTACATGCAAAATATTTTTGTTCCAATAGAATCTACTTCAGTAGTGTACAAGCTGTCTGTTAAGACTTACATACCTTGAAAGACAACTCAAAGTTTTCTCCTCCCCACACCAGAAGCCCAGGATCGTATGCACCAACTGACAAGAAATAGTCACGGTTTATTGCAAATAATCCACCTGCATGTGTAGGAGACCTGCAACAGAAAACAAATTTTGAAGACGAATATCAGAGAGAATACTAACATCATTATCAGACCTTGAGTTTGCCTGCTTGCGCACGCTCTGTCTCTCTCTCCATGTTCACACATGCACAGAGAGAGAGAGAGAGAGAGAGTGTCTATCCAAAAGTGTGACCAAGGGTGTTCACAATTGTATTCATTTTTTAAAATTGGGATCTTAAGAAAAATAATGGAAGCTAGAACAGTGATTGCTGTTCTCAACTATGTATTATTGGACAAAACAAACACTCCGGTATCTTTCAAATTAAAGGCAAAAGAATCCTCTTCAAGATAGTAACATATAGTTTTGTGATAGCATTATGAGAACAAATTTTCCTAGTATACATAGAAGAGCGAAGTTTTATAGCATGCCACAACATTCAACTAACCCCCTACCAACAGAATGTAAGTTCAAAAATGGACATGTGCCTGAGTCACGTCAGTTTAGTTCATATCCCCCACCAGTAGCATAGGTAAGTTTTTTGGGATCAAGGGTAAGTAATCTGGCAATGGCCACCCCTAACAGAAATTATGAACTTCAAAATAAATACAATTATTTATTGAATTTCCTTGTATTTAGCTAAACAACTCAATCTGTAGAGTGCAAAGATCAGACTTTTAATTCCAAATATTCATTTCTCTGCTCATTTTGTGGCCCCTTGTACTCCACAGCCCAGGTCAAGCCATACCACCCCACCCCCAAGCTACATCTGTCTCCTGCCCAAGTTTCTCCCTTAGTATTAATTTCAGGTCTCCCTCTCTGCCATCCAACCCTTTACTTTCCAGAAGACTTCCCCACCAAAATCCTGCAACTCTAGAACCTCTTGTCCTGAAACACACGCACATAGTACAAAGCGTAGAATAATATAAGTCAGCTTGTGACAGTGTTTAGTGCTGTAACATTTATGGAAAGGCCACTTACTTGTAAGGTTCACTGATGTGTTCCCTTTTCTTTGCTTCTTTCTGAGAAAGCTCATTTTCTTTATAAAGCATTCCCCATTCAAAAATACCACGGTAGTGATGGCCACCTTGATATACAGGTCGGTACTCAAATGTCTTGAAGTCAATACCATCAATCACAGGCACCGTCATGATGGTCCTGAACACACATTCAAGAGACTTGTACCACAGTACACAAGAATTACAAACAGCAACTGGCAGCCATTCATGATGGTAGCAGTACTTCACAGGAAAAAAAAAATACTTTCAACCAGATTATTTAAAATCTCTATTATTTAAAATAAGAAGACATTCTAAAATTAAAATACTGATTCCAATCTACACACATTTAATCTACAAAGCGCAGTCATTGTTACGGTTTTTGTTTGTTGTTGCAATTTTCATGGAAACCAAATGAAAAACTAACATCGAATACCACAAGATCAGACAGTAGCATTATGTTTCTCTTAGAATTGCAGTGACAAACTTCACCAAAAAGGTACCTGTAGGTTGCAATAATCACCTTCATGTCCACCATCACCATCAACCTCACCCTCACCATGACTGCCATTGTCATTATTGTCTATTTGTCTGTTCATTTGTGTTGTCACTGTTTGTTGTTGTTGTTCTCATTATTAAGCTTATTTTAACAACAGAGCTTTCCTGAAATTTTCAAGTTCATAATGTTCCTGTTCAGGGTAGTCATGGTTTCATGGTCTCACAAGACATACAATGCAAGAGTGGGCCAACATTATTTCCAAGATATGTAACTGAATCAACACAACACTCAAATGAAAATTCTTAACCAAAATGACCACTATTTTGGCCTGTGCAGTTTAATGACTCTATGGATACTTTTCACCACAAAGGACAGACTTAAACTCAGCAATTTCAAGCAGAGAGAGTGAAAAGTACTTTTGTTGGTTACAAGCACTGTGAATGAAATGAAAGGCAACACTTAAAGCTAACTAGCAAATTAAAATTACTGAATTACCATGCACAAAAGTAGGACAATAATATAAAAGTACATTTCCTTCTTACCCATCAGCATACAGCCAAAATACTTGATATGTTTTACCAGCTTCTACTAACACATAACACAATAACTCCTGCCATACGATCTGTCTGTTCCAGTAACATCTTCGCATAAATAAAGAGTGAGTAATACAACTTACTTGTCCCTGTATATTGGTGCCAACAGCGGAGGTAGCCAATTAACGTTAACTTCACAGTGAGCATCCAGGAACACAATAACATCTCCTCTGGCTTCCTTTGCACCATATGAACGAGTTCGAATTAAACCTTCACGTTCTTTGTTCCGTAAAAGTCTTACTTTCCCATCAAATCGTGTGATGTGCTGCTCTAGGTCACTCTTCAGATGCTCTGAAAGAGAACATACACTTCAGACAGCACACACAGAACTGACATTTAGGTTTTTACAATATAAAAGAACACAGATTTTCCAAATGTCTTCTTTGAAATTTTACATACCTAATTAGTCCTTATATGCATTTCCTGCAGATATAAGACCACTGTTCCAAAGCTAATCACATTAAGGACATCACAATATGCACAGTCAGAAATAATGTTTCTGCATTTACTTACATATTGTAATATGCTGAAAAATATCTGAAATAAAATGTGTAGATCTTCATGACATCTGTATTGAATGGTACATACAGTGCGCATTTTCTTTATAAATTGGTAGTTAGAATGGGGCTGCTAATTAATACATTTCTGTTCCTTCAGTTCTGAACTTTCAAAATCCTACAACATAGGCAGTCCAGCGTAACACAGGGCACTGCTCACCTTTATTGCTGTAGTCATCTACCAAGAGGACTTCCTCAAGGAATTGTGGTGGAGATCTGTTTACCACACTGTGAACTGTCCGCAATAGTGTGGACCAGCCCTCATTATGGAATACGATGATGACACTTGCTTTAGGCAGGTCTTCTGGGTAATTCCAATGTTTGCACCTAAAGTAATGCCCAAATATAACATTATGAAAAATCACATATTGAATAGACAACACCAGTCTTTACATAAGTTTTTCCCATTACATCCTTCTTTTAGCAGACAAAGGTCAACTTTTGCTGGCATAAGAGTTCAGAGACGTATAAAAAGACACTGAAGTGGAACTAATTATTGTGTGTCCGAACCATAGCAATAACCATTGATCTAATCACACCATATAAATTCCAAGTTATCTAATGTTAAATGGACAATAGTACAGTGGCTATAAACAGCAAATTGGCAGAAAAGTGGAAACACAAACATTACATGCACTTCATGAGACCACCAGGGGTGTGGTCACACAGACCCATGAATCATGCTTACTGAACTTGCAAAATGTAGGAAGTACTTACTCTGGAAACCTTGTGTCTGGGATTGACCGGCTCATGGATATTTCATCCGAACAAACCATGTTCATTCCAAATTCTGTCAATGTTTGGGATGCATCATTCTGTTGTTCATCGCGTAATATATGAGGTTTACCACCTTCTCCAGGCCCAGTTCTTTCAGCAACATTTCGTGGTTCAAAATTCCCAAGATCATTCACTAGGTGAGGTTTCTGGAACACAGAACACAGGAAAAAATTTCTGATTGTGGCTGAAGTTTTTGTGACAATGCTGCTATACAAAGCACAAGAAAACAATGCCAATATTATGCAGTGTACTGCTGTAAAGTCAGTCCAGTTATAAGGTCATATAATATTCTGACAGCAAAAGAGCCTTTACAAGACAGCTGTAAATCCACTCATAAGGTTACCACTTTTTTTTAAAAGAAAACAGAAAATGCAGTATTTTGTTTCCTAATACCCACGAAATGAAAACAAGTAAAGATAAATTATGGGAGACATGCCTCAGGATAGAACACACGTAAACAGAAGCAGCACAATAACAATTTTATCCATGATAAAAGACAAAGTTTTATGTGGATAAAGCACCATATAGTGAAGACATAAGAAGAAACACAAATGATTCTAGACAGTCGCAACCTTTGCACTTGACGAAAATGAGTGGTTAGCTTCATGCTTCAGCTCTTTTATACCAAAGGAAAACAACCCTCAGTACCCACTACATGACTGTGCTGGACCAGAACCAGTCTCAATGTGGTGACTGACAAATATTCCTGCACTTCTGTTGTTCAACTTGCTGCTGTCACTTTACTGATCAATTTATCAACACATTCTATACAATACTGCAGATGGAAATTTAAAAAAATTCAAATACTGTAATGTGAGAGGATCCCACAAATTAAAAACATTTGGACAAAAACCTATTAAATGATGGAAAGATTCTGTTGTGTAAAACCTATAACCGAAACAAGCCCAAGACTGGGAGAGATGATGACAATAAAATTAGTGTAATGCTGCAATGAGTCCTTGAATATAAGTCCAATAGATCAACCCCTCTACACCTCATCCTATAGCATATTTTCTTATTTTACCCTCTTGTCATGCAGCCATTCTATTCAGACAAATGCCGACAGTGACTAACTCTGCATTAGGGTGGGTGGTACCAGTCACACAGGCTGGAACGGAACAGAGCAAACAGCAAGGATTGTATGCCATGATCATCCCCAACCATCAACAAAACTTTTCCATGGTCTCAGTACAGCAAATCTAATTCTGAATATGCAAGAATTAAATGACAGGACTGACATGGTCAATCCTCGAATTAACCTTGGTGACATGGAATTAAATAGCAACTGATGCATAAGCAGCTGTGTCATACTGACAGACCACAAGTGGAATAGACCTTAGCTACAAGGTCAATGAGGGTGTCAAAATGATTTACAATCTATAATTTTACTCATAATGGCATTTCCATTGGCAGAAGAACTTCATTATACATTAAAAATACAAATAGGTTGTAACCTGTCCTGCAACATTATCACTGTCAAGGCAGGGCAGTAACTCCTTTTACACAATATTTCATGGCCTTTGAACATAATTTAATTATCCAATACAGAATTCTACAGTATGTGGTGCTCTCACTCAAAAGGTTGAGAAATTAGAAAACTTTTGAAAAACTTGAACTTTGAATTAAGCAAAACAGACTCACCGTTTTAACCTTCTTAGAACTAAAGGCACTGAACTTGATATCTTCATGACTGGATTGCAGGAACAAGATGTAGATCAAAGGAATTAATAAAAGTGCAGCAATTATAAGCTTGAACAATCGACTTTTTCTTAGCTGTACAATCCTCATCTCTGAAGGCAGCTTAACATCATACACACAGCCAGGACTCTGTAACAAAGAAATTGATAAGTCTGTATGCACAGTGGCACTAGCAAATCCAAGGAAAGCTGTATATGCAAAATCCATAGGTGCCATATAGTTTAGTTTAGTTCATTATTCATCTGTTTCAGTCAAACATCTGACACAGGATACACCTGTTTCGATCAATTACAGTTTATACTTAACTAAGCATAACCTTGTTAAAATTACAGAAACACATTTAACACCACAGTATATGACAACTCATCAACTCTTCGTTCACTCAAAGGCTAACATCAACCACATTTAATATGACACATACTCTTCATATTAAAACAATGTATGCTGTAACAAAAAGGACCTGAACTGCAATAAGAATCAATATAGTCACGCGTCGCTTAACGACGGGGATACATTCTGAGAAATGCGTCGTTCGGCATTTTCGTTGTTGTGCGAACGTCACAGAGTGTACTTACACAAACCTGGATAGTACAGACTACTACACACCTACTCTATATCATATAGCCTAATGCTCCTAGGCTACAAACCTGTACAGCATGCTACTGTACTGAATACTGTGGAAAATTGTAACACAGTGGTATTATAATATATATTACAATATTAAAATCTTATGGAACCACCAATGCATATGTGGTCTGTTGTTGGCCAAAACGTCATTATACGGTGCATGACTGCATCAGCCAACAATTGCACTCCATGATACTCCATTTATGACATACATCAGCTCCTACATGTATCAACATCAAGGTGCGATGCTCAGGGAGTTGTAACAAAAATGTAAAAGCCAACAAGCCAATATGTTCCACTCCTTCTTACAAGAATGATTCAAATCTTAATATGCTAAAATACATAAAATTGATAAATTACAGTATTATAATGTTATGTACTAAAATATATAAAAATAAATCACCACATTTGCCAGTTCATAGTTGTTTTCATATATGTGGATGACGCATACAAACTTCAGTCTCAATTCCATATGACATGAGATCTCGTCCAGATATTCCATGTTAAGTTTATAATAGTGTACCTGGCAAGTGTACACTACACGGTTTGCATGAACTATCATTAGGCACTTCTTTTTACAACAATTTAAAAACACAGTACATTTGAACAGGCAATTTCTCCTCCTATTCTCTCCTCCTATTCCTTCTTTCATCAGCTCTGTAACTGCATGCTCACATGAACCTATGTTTCTAAATTGTTGTAAAAAAAAAGTGCCTGATGACAGTTCAGGCAAACTGAAGCGTGTAGAATTGAGTGATATGACATTAAAGTGTTGTATTGGTCAGCATATTTTCATCTGTTGAGGATACTGGAAAACGCAATGGGATGCATTAGAATAAAACTGTTAGTAAAGTAATTAAAATCAATAACAATCAGCATGAAAGGGTATGTGCCATGTGTGAGGAAACAAACACATATAAAATATTATTTGTAAACATTCACAGGATGAGACCAGGTATGTGAAACATGTTAACACATAGCAGTATAGGTAGCTTTTCTACCAGGTGTGTAAATGTCACAATTTTTCTTTGATCAAAATTAATGAAAAAGATAATGCAGAAGGCAAAAATTAACTTCATGTCTAAATCAACAAGAACCAGCAACAGATGCCCTTCCCTCCCTAAACTTTGATTTGCAAGACCGTTTTTCTCTTCCTTGAGTGGTGTATTACATGTGTGTAAATGTAATGCGAAAGCTCAGCAGACTTGCGCCAGAATACTAAAGTCTTCATTGTGAGAGTTACTTCCTTCCATGCCAGCACTGAGAAGAGAACTAATTATTTATCATCTGCACGTGTTATTATGTAGAACATCAGTGCTGAATGCCACTTCATGGGTATATAGCTGTCCAGACATTTTTGTATTTCTGCATGCCACTCTCATACTGTAAGTCCTGGTAGGAGCAAATGATGTTATTATAAGGAACCTGAAAGTAGTGCTTAGGCCAAATCAGGGACAGTGGTGGTACCACATACTACCGGTGTTATACTGGTCAATTTCTCCAAACCGCAGTGTCTAAATTTGCAGCACGCTGGGAAAAACACAGATTCTTTCACCATCTTACCAGTTCTTTCCACACTAGAAACAAGAAGCTTAAAGTGTAAGTAAAACTATGACAAGTTAGATGCACGAACGTGTCACATGGATAACATAAATTACTCAAGACAAAAGAACAGATTGCCTAACAAAGTTTTATAGGCCAACTGCACTACACATTATGATAATTTACCTAAGAGTAACAATAGAATGAGAGAATTTGTGGCTTCGCCGCCTTGGAATTATGGTGGCAGCTGAAGTCCACTTGGCAAAATGCCTGTATCACACAACCCTGACTTAGAATTAAACAATTCAGCAAAAATCGTTCGAAAAGTCGTTAACCCTACACCGGCATCCACAGAAAACATTAACATCAACTACTACTTCACACCCACGGATTAGAGTTCGCACCTCGATAAACAACGTGAACACCCATGGATAATCCGTGCCATCCACAGATCATATGGATGGATTAGTTGCCACACCTGTCCAGTAGGTCCATGTGTCCAAACATATCACACAACAATAGCTTATCCGAAACAAACGTCATGGATTACTTCACAATTTCGTGCAGTACGGCAACAGCACCATCTATGATAAAGTCTCACATATGATACGTCACAGCACCAGTGACTCAATCAACAATAACGTCACCCATTGTACAACGCATAAATTCGTTGCACTAAACCTCGGTATTGTAATATATCTTCCTCCTCCATCTTTGAAGGCGAACTCGTCAATTAAACTCAACAGTAATAAATGCTCCATAAATTACAAAGTATCAAATATGTATAATATACAGTCAGAACACAACTGTTATATTATCAAGTAGTATACTACTTGCCAACAACATGTTCCGGCCACTTTACTTGGCCATCACCAGGCATGTACTTAGGTTACAGAGGACTGTATTACATAACCAGTGTATCTAATGGGAGACGAGATCTCTTTACAATGGTCAGGAACATGAACTCAATTAATAGGATGGTACCAATATATGCTATTTATATATTATGTACTATATTCTAGTGTGTCGCTGATATCATGTTTGTTTTCACTGTATTGAATGGGGAGGAGCTGAGTGGTGTCGTAGTCTGCTGCCGTGGCTGCACTATCATGGTCATGGCGTTGTAGACAACACGCCGTGCTAATGTGTCGAGAGCCATATGCTGTCTACGGTGTGGCAGGAAAAAATGCTCCATAACGATAACAATGAAAACCTCTTACAACAAAATGAAAACAGTAGACAAAAACCCATGTGTGCTGCAATGTGTCAAAGACAAGTTTCCAGGCCTCCACTGTTTGACGAAATAATTACTGCGGAAAATTATTAGAACATTTGGATTCAATTCATTGCATTTGTTGGACAGAATGAATGCGATTGCCAGTTCCAGCAAGATAAGGCTATAATCCATACTGAAAACACAACACCAGCTTCCCTGCAGGTCTTTTTCGGTGAGTGACGCCAGACCTCGTACCACCTACCTTCTCTCTGTTGAGACTTCTTTAACGAGACTCCAGCAATTAACTAAGAAGCCAGAGGACCTTCAACAAAACTTTGCACAGGCTTTTAACTGAAAATACCAGTAAGGTCTTTAAAAGTTTGCAGAATACACTGTGAAATGGGTGACTGCTTGTCTTCAAGAAGGTGGAGGGGGGGACAACTTTACCATCTGCTGTCACTACACATCACAACTTATCACACTACTTGCCACATACCTGGTACATTTTACAAAAACTAATAAATGCTTTTTGGTATTGGGTTAGGTTTTATGTGGGGAACCCTGTGTAAAAATTCTTAATAAGTAGTTTTGAGCATATGGCCAATTTCTAAATGACTGAATTGGACTGAACACCTTAATCTTACTTACTTTGAGAGAACAAAGTTGGTTCTGGAGCTTATGTATCTCCTATCCAGTGGATGTCAGGAGCTTTCTCACAGGTGTCAAACAGGTGACATGTTAAGCTAACCACTCAACTCCATCTAGTTTCAAAGTTAAGAATACGTCCAGCTATACCTCCAATCCCCACATATGCCTTCGTGGCATGCACAGGAATAACTTCACTTTACTGTAACCAACTGAGCAAATACTTAATTCATGATAGCAATTAAAACTTTTGCAAATGTCCAAACATAGATATGCCATTGCTGACTCTCTATAAATAACTTCTTAAATTCAGTAACTCTTCTACTAGTGAATTCCCATGCATCAACAAAGAACAGAAGTAGCACTATGGGCATACAGCATTCTCCTGTTATTAAAAAAGATAAAATTAATCTAGTACACATTTCACTGGATTGAGTGGACTTGTATTCAATACCTACACTGCACAGTGCCTGGAAAGTTAAAAGTTACTCAGTCAAGAAATACCCTTATTTTAAAGCTTAAAGTTTCATTACCACATCACAAAATCCCAGCATTACACACCACTCTGAAGATGCCACAAGATATTCCACACTCTCAGATCCTAGTTCTAAGAAACCCATTTTAATCTTCTCCTTTCATGAACTCCTATGTCCCCAGAGTGGTCTCCTTCCTTGTGGCCTTACAAACAAAACTTCTGCATGCCTGTCTAATCTTCCGCACAACAGGACCCGTAGATTTTGAAGTACCTTTTGCTTACCCCTGAATTTAACACTAAGGCACTGAAAGTAGAATGATAAACACAGCACATCATTTGCTTTTATTATGCACTCCACCACATTCACATCACCAATTTTGTATAAAAATATCATAGTCTGTCATCGTGGATGATATGCAGATCTGTTAGCAACTAGAGTTCTTGTTCCAGAAATCAAAATATTGTTCACGTGAGCTTTCTGCTGCAATGATGACACAGAACAATCTGAAGGAATTGGGTTTTTATGTTGAGGAGAAAGATCCCAAGCTTCTCCTACTGGATATTTACCCTGGAATAGTTCCCTCATCTGTGGATCATTCAGCTGAGTAGATGAGGTTAACGGATGACTAATAGGAAGTGTGCTTGACTGTGCATGGAAAAAAGGGCCCATGCTATGGTAAGGAAAAGCACTGCCATTCTGATTACTGGAGATGGAGTTGTTATAAGGAAGGGTGAGAGCTGTTGATGTGTTAAGAAGTGGGAGAAGGGGGGCAGAAGGTGTTGGTATGATGCCTCCTTTTCTCATTGCCCATTCATCCTTAAATACTTGTACAGTTAACACTGACACCAGATTTGAAAGCCGATCCACCACATGTGCCAATACCAGCTGTTCATCTGCATCTCGACGCACCCTAACTTGTAGCGAACCAGCCTAGAAACACAATACAATAGTGAAACATTATGCAGAACAAAATAAACTAACTGAATAAGGCAGAGGTCTGCTTGAGAAGATGAAGACTGCTCAGCTGGTCACGAAAATCCCTGCCTAACACAAAACCGAAAGGTCCATTAACATGTCAAATATTGAATTTCTAACCAAAGAATTTTCTTCATGTAGAAGACAGCAGCACATGTAAAACAAAACAACAGCCCATAAGAAGTGTAACTGGTCTTGTCTAAAACAAAGATATAGCACAATGGGAAATTAGGTTCTGCTTTTGAGTGGACCTTGATCACTTTCAATAGTGTACTGCAGTTCTCATTTCTAGGAGGAGGAAGAGGAGGAGGGGCAAGATGATGATTATGATGATGACGATAATGATAACCGTAGTGGTGGTGGTGGTGGTGGAGGCGGTGGCGACAACCGCAGCAGTGGCAGTGGCTGTGGCGGTGATGATGACGGTAATCATATGATGATAATTTTTTATTTCTGATGAATATAAAATTGTGTGGATTCCTCAGAATCTCCAGGCAACTACTGAGCACATCTCCAATTAGAACACAACCATTCCTGTCTTAGGCCTATGCTTTTAAGCTTAAAATTATCATACAGTGTTAAAAACCCTCTGAAGAAGTTTCAGTACTGTTAAATAAACAATGAAATGATGCATCACACAGTACAATTATCTTTTGGTCACAGATCAGAGTCACTGTCACTAAATAAGTCACATATGCAAACACTTACCATTTTCCCAAAGGATAATGTCCAAAAGTGTTCATTTCTAAATTCCAATACACCATCAATGGTCAATGTCTCTCGCAAGCATCGGTCAAGCTGTCCAACAATGTGGGATGGAGTGGTCTAGAAATATGCAGGTTGTTTGTAAAGAACAGAGTACACTACAATCAGTCTACAGTAAGATGCAGTTTAACAAATAAAGCAGGAAACACACAACATTCTGGAATTAACAGATTGGTTATACTGTCACACCAAGCCCACTTATGCAATGAAAGTGTACCACATAAAGATGAGGGTGGAATTAAGGTAACAAAAACTTCCAGAGACATCCATCCCTTAACATGATTGTGTATATTGAAACACCACAAAGTCTGTACCACTCCACACTCAAACACACAATACCCATCACTCGTACAACTTTTCTAAGTAATAAGTGCAAGAAGTGAATTTGAAATACTTTGTAATTTCACAAATTATGCAACTGTGATGTCCGAGTTCATTCACACCAGGTCCCCACTGTTTGTAAAATTAACAGTGCATGCTACATTCTTACCTGTAGCAGAACTTTCCCACTGTACATGCTCATGGGAAGCATTGTTGCAAACATAATTGCTGCAATGGAAATGGCTACAAGGGTGTCCACTGCATAACAACTTCTGAAACAAATACAAATCAATCAAAAAAGAAACATTCAATAAGAGTATAGTATAGAATAGTACAGAAGACTGGCTTAATCAATTCAGTACATCCAATTACTTGCGTTTACATCTTCCATACTGTACTAATTTCAATAACCATTATCCAACTGATCCTTGAGACATAATTTAACTTGCCATAATCAAGCATCTTTTATCAGCCAATTCCCAAATGGTAAAAATGTCACACACTTTTCAGAAATACAATATCCATTTTTACGCATGTTTGCATAATTGTGAAAATGGCTATTAGCTTCATCATGTCTGTCCTTCTATCCACATGGAAAAACCCAGCTCCAACTGGACAGATTTTCATGAAATTTGTTATTTGAGTATTTTTCCCAAAACTGTCAAGAAAATTCAAGTTTCATTAGCATCTGACAAGAATAACAAAGCACTTTACATGAAGACAAATATGCGCTTTTGATCCTCTCTCTCTCAGCTCTTCAAAGAATGAGAAATGTTACGTAGAGAAAATCAAAACACACATTTTATGCTCAGCAATTTTTTTTTTTTAATAATGCAGCTTAGGAGACAATGTGGAAAAATACAGTAGAGCTGAAGGGGCCACATATTACAGAATGGTGCATGCGCATTTCACATTGCCTACCCAAGGCTAACAGCACACATTCTCGGAATAGGTAGTATTATTGCTTTTCAACTGCAACAATGGTTGCACAAAAATGCCTCAATGTTACATTAAATGTACACTGTCTGCCTTGTTATATCATGCTGACATGACATCATAAGAAGTGATGACCAATTCTATTTTGTTTATTTTATAACAAAAAATTCACTTCTTCCAGACAAGCTTTTCTCTAGAAACTGTACACCAACAAACTCACTGTATCTGAATAAGGAGATCTGTAAGAAATAAGGCCACAGCTCCAGCACAGGCTACCAGCAGCATGGGGTTTATTCTTGGCAACATCAGTCTGCTAAGAACAGGCATCACAGAGCAAATGCTGGAAAGGACAGACAAAATGCACAATACAGATCAGTTTCATGGTAAACTTGGTAGTTATACAGCTGTTCAGTAAACACTGCATTCTGTTATGGAACCTACCAGACCATCAAGATCTTTATCAGAGCCTGTACCACTGGACACTCTACACATAGTATGACTATGTACTCTCTTCACTGAAGCATATGCAAACAAGATTTTGTACACATTTTTTTTTAAACCATAATCATAACATGTCCTACCCACCTTACCTTGCTTCAATTAATGATGCTAATATTACCAGATTATGAAACTAAACAGCTTTTCATTTTGTAATTCTTTTTATTCCCCTCTGTCTATTTGTATTTGTTATTAATTGCATGTCTACTTTGCACCAAGTTAATTACTGGATTCTTTATGATTCAGATACTCTCATAAGCACTTTGTCCACAAAAACAATTAGTATCATATCTTCTCAGAAGTACAACTTTTGTTCATCTGACTCATGACTGGTAAACAGACACATTCAATTCCAGCACACCTTTGACTGATGTCCGACACATGCTCCTGCAGCCAGCTGGATGAGGATGCTGCTATCACATGATCCAGTGCAGCATTTTTACAACCATAGATAACAACAAGGTGGCTCGCGAAGGCAACTCCTGTTCCAATCATCAGTCGCTCTCTGTAAATATCATTACCATCTCCATAAATAAACCACAGATTATATTGCATTGGGCTCCAAGAAGGAAACAGATGACTCATTTTGTTAACCCTTCAGCGTGGAGTCACGAGCACTGCTCGTCATAGCGAAAACATCACCTGTCATGGAGTGATGAGCACTGCTCATCATGGTGCATGCTCTCACTCATTCGTCTATATCTCGACAACATAGGCAGCAAATGTAACCAGGCTGCTTCATGCTTGTTCATGAAGGAGCTGGCTCTATTATGGTGTGGGAGACAGTTGCTAGAAATTATTTCTTTATTTTTTTCTCTGCTCTCGAATTTTGG
>Ga0123353_10008133_pt1 | contig 14284 bp, 13 predicted proteins | sample TergutLab28metaG_3_FD_92763 | JGI IMG/M metagenome (GOLD analysis project Ga0123353, IMG submission 92763) | Labiotermes labralis P3 segment gut microbial communities from Petit-Saut dam, French Guiana - Lab288 P3 | ecosystem: Host-associated > Arthropoda: Insects > Digestive system > Gut ... | reverse complement strand
CATTCTGACGACTTCTTCATGTGAGCCGGAAATCAATGAACCACCTCCAGAAAACCTGGTTTCCTTTTATCCTGTATTCATACACGTATTTTAAACGTAAATATATACGCCGCGGTTCCAAAATTTTTACATCAGGGTCAGCCCCGACTATTTCATGTCCATCCAGTTGTCGGCGACGTTCAGATCGACCTTGAGAGGAACCTGCAATTCTGCCGCTCCTTCCATTTTTTCCCTGATCAGCCGGCTGACGGCTTCCGTTTCCGCTTCCGGCGCTTCCAGAACAAGTTCGTCATGAACCTGCAATATGATTTTCGCGGCCATTTGCCGTTCCCGCAGTTCTCGTTCAATGTTAATCATGGCGATTTTTACGATATCCGCCGCAGTTCCCTGGATCGGGCTGTTCACGGCGGTCCGCTCGGCAAAGCTCCGCATATTGAAATCACGGCTGTTGATGTCGGGTATCTGCCGCAGGCGCCCGTAAAGGGTTCTCGTAACGCCGGTCCGCCGCGTCTCATCCACTGCGGCGTCAAGCCAGGCGCGGACGCCGTGATACCGCCTGAAATAAGCGTTGATGAACATCTGCGCCGCGTCGCGCGAAATGCCTAGCGACTGCGCCAGACCGAACGCCGATTGCCCGTAAACTATTCCGAAATTGATCGCCTTGGCCCTGCGCCGACATTCCGAACGATTTTTTAATTCTTCCTCGCTAAAAACCTCGCGCGCCGTCCGCTCGTGAATATCCTCATCCGACCTGAACGCGTCTATCAGGACTTCATCCCCGGAAAGATGCGCCAGTACCCTGAGTTCGATCTGGGAATAATCGGCGGATATTAACAGATTTCCTTTTTCCGGAACGAAGGCGGCGCGGATCAGCCGTCCCATCTCCGAACGTATGGGAATGTTCTGCAAATTCGGGTCGGAACTCGACAGCCTTCCCGTCGCCGTGCCGGCCTGGTGAAACGAGGCGTGTACGCGCCCGGTTTCCGGACGGATAAGCGCCGGAAGCGCGTCTACGTATGTGGATTTGAGTTTTGCGACCTGCCGGTATTCGAGAATCAGCCTCGGAAGCTCATACGTCTGCGCCAGTTCTTCCAGCACGCCTTGGTCAGTGCTGTAGCCGCCGGTCTTGCGCGTTTTTTTAAGAACGGGAAGGTTGAGTTTTTCAAAAAGAATCTCGCCAAGCTGTTTGGGCGAATTAATGTTGAATTCCATGCCGGCCGCCTGATAAACACGCCCGGTCAGACCGGTCAGATTCTTTTCCATTGCCGCGGACATTTCCCGCAGCGTCGCGCGGTCGACTTTGACGCCCGCGCTCTCCATGTCCGCGAGTACGGGCGCTAAAGGCAGGTCTACTTCATTGTAAAGCTTCCGCAGGCTCATTTCGTCAAGGCGCGCGGAGAGAATTCCGAAAAGACGCCGCAGCGCCTCCATACGGCGGCAGAGGATCGCCTCATTTTTTTCCGGTTCATGGAGGAACGACGCCTGTTTCGGCTGTTTTTCTTCGGCGAGAGAAACGCGCGCCTCGTCAAGCGCCCAACGGCCTATTGAAAAATCACCCGCGTTCGGCGCGGTCAGAAACGCCATCAGCATCACATCGTCGGGAATGTGTCCGGTGCCGATTCCCAAAATCTTCTGCATTTTCAGAAACAGTTTCGCGTCCCAGCACACGAAAGACGCGGCGGAATTTTCCGTAAGCCGCCGCCAACAGTCCAGCCAAGCGGCGCTGCCAAGGTCGATCAGCGTTACTTCGTTGCTTTCATCGCACAGAACGCAGGCCGTATCCGGTTTTTGTCGTTCGAGGACATTTCCGGCATATCTCAGATCAACGTAGATACGCGCGGCGCGGCGCGCGGTGTCAAGGAAATATTCGGCGTCTTTTTCCGTCAGCCATTTTCCCCTGAGCGGTTTTTTTTCGCCGCCGTCGAAAAATTCTTCCGTAAGCGATTTGAACCCCAGTTCGGAAAAAAGCTCGAAGGCCGCTTTCCTGTCCGGTTCGCCTAGCGCCAGTTCTTCCAGGTTCAGCTCGACCGGAAGGTCGCGGCGAATAACGGCAAGTTCGCGGCTCATGCGTATGATTTCCTGGTTGTCGCGCAGGCTTTCCAGTTGAGCTTTCTTTTGAACTTTTTCCCAGTTGGCGAGAAGATTGTCGAGAGTATCGAAAGTCTGGATCAGTTCGCGCGCGCCTTTTTCGCCGATTCCCGGCGCGCCCGGAATGTTGTCGGAAGCGTCTCCCCAAAGCCCTAAAAGGTCGGCCACCTGATCCGGACGAATACCAAGTTTCTTTTCAACGCCCGCGGCGTCGATAAAAAGATTGTCCTTCATCGTATCAAGAACAACGACGTCGTCCGCGACGAGCTGCAACATATCCTTGTCGCTTGTTACAATGACCGTTTGCAAACTCCTTTCGCACGCTTTTTTCGACAGCGTGCCGATTACGTCGTCGGCCTCGTGGCCGGCAAGGTCGATGACGGGAATACGAAACGCCGCGCAGACGCTCCTAATATAGGGGATCTGCGGGATGAGATCCTCCGGCATGGGCTTGCGCGTAGCCTTGTAGTCCGCGTATTTTTCGCGCCGCGCCGCCGTGCCTTCCAAGTCCATGGCGACGCCGATGTAGTCAGGCTTCTGTCCATCAATCAGTCTGCGCAGCATCGACGTAAAACCGAAAACCGCGCCCGTGGGAAACCCCTGCGAGTTTGTGAGGCCGCGCACGGCGTAGTACGCCCGGTATATATGCGACATGCCGTCGATCAGAAAAAGTCTTTTTTTATTCATTCCTCTATCGTTTGACAAATTCGACAGGCGCCGGATAGTCGGATAATGTTGAATCTGAAGTTAACAGTAAAATGCCTTCCGCTTTAGCCTGGGCTAACAGTAAACGGTCAAAAGGGTCTTTGTGGATAGGCGGTAAATCGTTTACGCCGACCGTATGCAAGCTTGAGACAGCCAGCTCCTTATATCCGTTGTCCAGTAAACCGCGGCGAAGAATTCGGGCATCGAAATTGAAATCGGGTTTATCCAGTCCGCTTTTTATGGCAATTTCCCAAAGACTGGCCGGACTGAAGAAAAGTTCATTATCCGCGTTTTCAATTAATTGCCTGGTTTTTTTCGGCAATAACTCCGGTTGTGCGGCCGCCCAGATAAGCATTTGTGTATCAAGCAGCAGTTTCATTCCAGGCTCAACCTCCGAATAGTTCCGATATTTCTTCGACTCCTACCTCTTTAATACCGGCGCGGATGACGCCCTGACCGCGAAGAAATCCTAAACGCCTGGTCCTTTCAGGCGCTTCGCAGGAGACAACCTTCACCAAAGGCCGCCCCGACTTGGCAATAATGAAAGGTTCCCCTGATGCCGCTTTATCAACCAGGCGTGACAGGTGAGTCTTGGCTTCATGGATGTTGACCATATTCACGGCTTTTGCTCCCCAAAAACAATAGACTAAGTTTAATAAACTAAATCATATTGTGCGCTATGAACCCTGCGCGGTCAATGTCGGATTTCATTTCCGCGGATGGCACGTCTGATACACGCGCAGCAGTTGATCCACGGAAACATGCGTGTATCTTTGCGTCGTCGCCAGGCTTTCGTGTCCCAGAAGCTCCTGTATGGCGCGAAGATCGGCGCCCGAATTCAGCATGTGCGTGGCGAAAGTATGACGCAGCGTGTGAGGATGCGCTTTCAGTTTTTTCGCCAGCAGCGCCACATAACGATCCATGATGTTGCCTACGCTCCGGCCTGTCAGTCTCCCGCCACGCTTCAGATTCAAAAAAAGAGCGTTTCGTTCGTCGGGACGCGCCGTCTGTTTTTTCGCGGCGAGCGTGTGCCTTTCCGTGAGATATTTTTCCAGCGCCGCCGCCGCCTTCCGGCCGAAAGGAACAATCCTTTCTTTCTGCCCTTTGCCAAACACGCGCACCAGCCGTTCACTCATACTGATGTTTTCGAGATCGAGACCTACAAGCTCACTTACACGCAGTCCGGAACCGTAAAGCAATTCAAGAATGGCGCGGTCGCGCACACCTGCGGGAGTGTTTGTATCAGGCATCTCCATCAGTTCCTCAACGGTGTCCACGGTCATGTAATCTGGAAGCCGCAGTTCTTTTTTGGGCGAAGCGACGGTGCGCGCCGGACTTGTCCGTATAACGCCACGCGCGGCCAGATATTTCAAAAATGAACGCAGCGTCGCCAGCTTTCGCGCGGCTGATGATTTTTTGTTGTGTTTCTCGTACAGCGCGCCAAGAAACTCGCGGATGGTGAGGTTGTCGATATCACCGATTTCCGGCGCGGGACGCTCTTTCCCATCCGGCGACGTCGTCAGATACAGATAAAACTGCCGGAGGTCGGACTCGTAATTGCGCAACGTATGAGACGAAACGTTTCGCTGCGTGCGCAGATACTCAAGAAATTTTTCAATCCATTCCGCCGGTGTTTCGTCCATTGTTTACTCTTTTAAATATTCGATCCACGATGACATCGTTTCAAGCGCCCTTTGCGTCTGAAGGTTGTGACGCTCCTTTTTATCACGGATGGCTGTAATTTCGGCCGGCGTTTCCGCCAAAAGACCGAACGTAATATTGGCCGGCTGAAAATTTTTCTGCCCGGCGGCAACGTACCGCGTCAGACTCCCGCACGCCGTTGACGGCGGCGGTGTGCGCGGTGATTGTCCGCCGGCCAGCCTTGCGGCGTTCAAACCCGCCAAAAGGCCGGTCGCTATTGATTCAATATACCCTTCGACGCCGCACAATTGTCCGGCAAAAAAAAGTCCAGGCCGCGTTTTCGTCTGCAGCGTCGTTTGCAGCAATCGAGGCGCGTTGATGTAGGAATTTCTATGTACCTGCCCGAAACGCAGGAACTCCGCGTTTCGAAGGCCCGGAATCATGCGGAACACGCGCCGCTGTTCAGGAAATTTTATATGGTTCTGAAATCCCACAAGGTTCCAGGCATCCGCCATAAGATTTTCCCGGCGCAGTTGCAGCGCGGCGTAGGCGCGCCGGTCGGTGCGCGGATCGGTCAAACCAACGGGCTTCATAGGGCCGAAGCGCAGGGTGTCCACTCCCCGACGCGCCAGTTCTTCAACCGGCAGGCAGCCTTCAAAATATTGCGGCCTGTCAAATTCACGTAACGACGCCGATTCGGCGTGAATCAGCGCGTCATAAAAAGCCAGGTATTCCTCTTTTGAAAAAAAGGCGTTCAGGTAGTCTTCTCCGCCCTTGCCGTAGCGGGACGCAGCCGAAAGTTTTGACATGTCCAGCGACGCGGCGTCCACAACCGGTGAGATGGCGTCGTAGAAATAAAGATTTTCCGCTCCGGCAAAACGCGCGATTGACGCCGCGAGCGCATCTGATGTCAGCGGGCCGGAAGTCACAACGGTTATACCGTCCGCCGGCAATTCTTTCATTTCCTCCCGCACGACCGTGATCAGCGGTTCCCCGGAAATTTCTTCGGTCGTGCGGCGGCTGAACAAATCACGGTCCACCGCCAGCGCGTGTCCCGCCGGCACCCTGGTTTCATCCGCGACGCGCATCAACAGGCTGTCCAGGCGACGCAGTTCTTCCTTAAGCAGCCACGGCGCCGTCCCCGGCTGATCGGATTTCAGCGAATTGCTGCACACAAGTTCCGCGAACCTGTCTGTTGTGTGCGCCGGCGTCATAAGCGCGGGGCGCATTTCATAAAGACATACGGGGATTGCGCGCCGCGCGATCTGCCACGCGGCTTCTGAACCGGCCAGCCCCCCGCCTATTACAGTGACGCCTGATTTCATTCCGGGATTGTAGTAGATGCCGCATCGGCGAACAATACCGCATCGATCAGCGTTTCCCTGGAGTCCGCCGGATTTCCGCGACTATGGCGTCCGGCACGTCAGGGACGACAATCAGGCGGGATTTTTATCATTCATACGGGCGAAGACTTCCGATAATTTCGTTGATATCTTCAATGTGACGTGAAGCGCAGTATTGCGCGAGTCCGAGCGCGACGCGTTCGGAAACGGCGGGATCATAAAAATTAGCCGTGCCGATCTGCACGGCGCGCGCGCCCGCGATAAGAAATTCGAGCGCGTCCTCCGTGTTTGCAATGCCGCCGATGCCAATAACGGGGATTTTTACAGCCTGACATGTTTCCCAGACCATGCGCAGGGCGACCGGCTTGATGGCGGGGCCTGAAAGCCCGCCGGTCATGAAGCGCAGCCGTGGACGCCGCTTTTCTATGTCGATTGCCATGCCGACGAGCGTGTTGATAACCGAGAGCGCGTCCGCTCCGGCATCTTCACAGGCGCGCGCGAACTCGCGGATATCCGTGACGTTCGGCGAAAGCTTGACCCAGAGCGGCAGACGCGGCGCGGCCTTTTTCGTCCCGGCGGTAACATGAGCGGCGTCTTTGGGATTTTTATTGAAATGAAAACCTCCCTTTTTGACGTTAGGGCAGGAGATGTTCAGTTCCAGCGCGTGTATTCCGGGACAGTCGTTCAGAAAGCGGGCGACTTCGAGATATTCTTCAAGTTCGAAGCCGAGGATGTTGACGACAACGTTGACGTTGTAGTTCCGGAGTTCGGGAAGCTTTTTCTTCACGAACTCAACAACGCCGATATTCTGCAAACCTATGGCGTTCAGCATCCCGGACGCCGTTTCATATATGCGCGGCGGGGGATTTCCCGGAACAGGATTCAGCGAAAGGCCCTTAACCACGATACCGCCGATGGCGTTCAGATCCATGAAGCCCGCGAACTCCATTCCGTAGCCGTATGTTCCGCTCGCGGTCAGAACCGGATTTTTAAAGCGCACTCCGGCAATCTCCACCGCCAGCCGGGGAGACTTGAAAGGTGTCTTTTCACTCGTCGTTTTTTTCATAATTTCTGGATCCGTAAATCCGGGCCGGTCATGCCGGAATCAGGTCGCATTTTAGCAGATAGGTCTTGATACGGAAACAGCGGAACGGCCGACTTTCCAATTTCCAACTTTCGGGGAGTTCCATCATCAAAAATTGCATGATATTATTGTTGGTTGTCCTGATTGGCAATTCTTTTTAGCCTGACGCAATTCATAATCTGGAATTATTCATGCCTGCAATTTCTCCCGGTACCGTTTCAGAGAAAAACAAGGAGCGCCTGCTGCCCAAAGGATTTTCCATCGCCGGCCTGACTTTTGTCCTCGCCGCGCTTTCCTGGGTGGGGCCGTTTTCCATCGATACATACCTGCCGTCGATCCCGTTCATCGCAGAAAACCTGAACGCTTCCACCGCCGAGGTGCAGCAGACGATGACGGCGTTTCTGTTATTGTTCGCCGTCATGTCTCTCTGGCACGGAGCGATAGCGGACGCCTACGGACGCCGGAAACCGATCTTGGTCGCCCTGGGATTTTTTCTGGTCGCTTCTATCGGCTGCGCCTTTTCCAACAACGTCGCCTCCCTGATGGCTTTCCGCGCCATACAAGGCGCAACTGCCGGCGCCGGAATGATTATCGGGCGCGCCGTGGTACGTGATTTGTTTGAAGGCGCGGCGGCGCAGCGCCTTATGTCGCACGTCGCCACGATTTTTACCATCGCTCCCGTGATGGCGCCGGTAATAGGCGGCTGGTTTCAGGTCTGGTTTGGCTGGCGATCAATTTTCTTTTTCATGACAGCAATGGCGGCTTTCCTCCTGGTCAGTTGCTGGCTGTTTATGCCGGAAACCCTGCCGCGCGAAGAACGTCAGCGCCTTAACGTCGCGTACCTGGGAAGATCATACTGGAAAGTAATGACGGCAATGCCGTTTCTGATGGCCTGCCTGACGCTGTCGATCATCAACATCGGCTTTTTTATTTACATCCTCAGCGCGCCGATGTTTCTCGCGCGGCATCTCGGCCTGAAAGAAACCCAGTACATCGTTTTATTTTTACCTATGTCCATTTCGATGGTAATAGGCGCCTGGACATCCGGTTACTGCGCCGGAAAAATATCGGGCATGAAAACCATCGGCATCGGCTATATCATCATGTCGGCCGCCGCCGTCGGTAACGTCGTTTTAAACATGATGCTTCCTCCGGTGCTTCCCTGGACGCTGGTTCCCATATTTATCTACGTGCTGGGGATGTCGATCGCCGCACCCAGCCTGACGCTTCTTTCGCTGGATCTGTTTCCCTCAAAGCGCGGCCTGGCAGCCTCCTGTCAGGGTTTTCTCTCTTTGAGCGCGAGTTCCGTCATGTCGGCTTTTATCTCACTTTTCTGGGGAAGCACCCTTTCGCTGGCGTTGACAATGCTGGCTGTATTTGTCGGCGGTACAATCCTGCTCATTCTGTACAGTGTAACGATAAAAAAATTTAAAATAGGTTAGCCGGCCGGGGTTATTCCCACAGGGCGTTGACAGGAACCGCCCAAAGACCGTCTAAAAACTCTGCCTGCTCCGTACCGGCGTAAAATACGAAACCGCGGCTGAAATTTTTGCCAAGCGCGGTACGCATTACCTGTAAATTACCAAAATCACGTTCGGAGAGCACGGATTTGAAGCTGACATCAATCCCCACAGCCGCGCCGTTTTCAGCTTCAATCACAAAATCCACTTCCCTGCCGCCCGCCAGGCTGAAATGACGAATTCGTATTCCGTTGATAACGGCCGCCTGTTTGACGATTTCCGTCGCAATAAAATTTTCAAACAGGCGCCCGGACGTTACGAAATCGCCGGACAAAACCTCGCGCAGATCGCGGCGCATTACGTAACACAGCAGATTCGTATCGGTGAAATAGATTTTGTTTTGCCGTAAAAGACGCTTCTTTATCCGGTTCGGTCCGTTCCACGGTTCTATTGCAAACGTCAGAAACGTATACAGGACCGCCGCCTTGTATTTCGCGTATGTTTTAGCGTCCAGGCCGGTTTCCTTTATGACGGAAGCGTCATTTAGCAGGCCGCCGACGCGCGCGGCGAGCGAAACAAGCAGCGGAACAATCCTCTCGGGATTGCGGACGGCAACCGCGGTCTGTATATCGCGCTGCAAAATGGCGGACAGAAAACCGTCAAACCATTGTTCACGGTCGATTTTGGAATTCAACGCCAATTCGGGAAAGGTCGCGCCCTCAATCACGTCGGCAAGCCGTACCGGCTCAAATATTCGCGGAGCCAGTTTTCCGATCAGCAGCCGCCGAAGAAAATTCGTTCCTGCCCCGTGGCGTTCCGCGGCGGAAAGGGGAAGGAGCGTCAATTCCCTCACGCGGCTTTTCGAGGCCGCCTTTTGGCCGAAAAGCATCGGCTGACCCATTGGGCCGATCAGCAGATACCTGGTTTCCGAACTTTGCCCGGGACTGTCGCCGTTTTTTTCAGACCTGTTTTCAGCATACCGGAACAGTTCGACGGCGAAATGCGCCTCGTCCAGGACATTTAATTTATTTTCCGGCAATGACTGGAAAAAAGGTTCAGGCGCGTCGAGTACGGACGCGAGTAAAAACGGAGAATTAAAGCTTGCGTAATTCCCCCGGAAGACCTCGCGGGCAAGCGCGGTCTTCCCTGCCTTACGTGGGCCGCTCAGATAAACCGCGGAATGGGTCTTGAGCGTTTCAATAAGTAATCCATCAAATTGCCGCCTGTAATAATGCGGCGTTTTCGCTTTCCCCATAGTGTCATAATACCATATTTATATGATTACAACACCTTTTTTTATTAGATCGCAATACCTTGTTTTATTGGATTACAATACATAATCTAAGAACCGTGGCTAAAGTCGCTTTCAGTTCGCGTACTTAAAAAGTATACGTACAAATTGCCTTACGATGAAAGCTCACAATTAGATGCGAACAATATCATCCTTGTATTTACCGCCGCAAGTCATTGACACGGCACAAGTTATATAATACAGACACATAATGGGATTTACAAGAAAAAATTTTAATACGTCTGCTTTAGCGGTATAGCCTTCCCTCGGCAGAAGCCTCGAAGGCTCTTACCGCTTGTGTAAATAGTCTTCTCGTAAATATTACTTTATCCAATTCTGTATGGTCAATCTCGGCTGTGAATTTTTCCGGCTTTTTTCTCAAGCGCGACCGCAAGAAAGCTCTCTCAGACATGCAGTTTTCTATGTGCGGCACAGCCACAGGCATTCTTCGCCGTTCATAAAGTTTGATTTTACAGTGGAATCTCGTATATAATTACAGTGTTTTGGGGTGTACCAAGGATTCGTAACTCAACGGTTCCGCATCCTTTCCCGGTAAAAATCCCGTAGAACCTTGCAAAGTTTATTTCAGAATGGCTGCGTTCCCGACAAAACCATTAATTATGGAGATGCAAAGGATGCCCCACGAAGCTAAACAGGAAGTATCCAGGAGAGATTTTATTAAAGGAACAAGCGCCGCCGTCGGTAGCGCCACTGCTACCGCCATGGCTATTTCAATAGAAGACAAAAACATGCCGTTGCTTTATGATATCCAGTGTGGACACTTATTTTTCACGGCAAGGCAACGCAAAGGGGGCTGTGCATGATGAAAACGATCAACAGAACGATTTACGCAATATTCGTCATTTTGCTTCTGTCAACAATATTTTTCGGTTCTAAAAATATTTTCTGGGCGATCGGCGCGACCCTGATCTTTTTCGTACTCGCTTTCCTGGTTGTTCAAAGAAACCGCAGCGCGGAAAAAAAGCTTGAAAATTCAGTAAACGACCGCACATCGGTGCTGAAGCGCACCATCACAAAGCTGGAAGCTCTCATCAGCAACTACAAGGGCATTATATGGAGCGTAGACAGAGAAGGTGTAGTCACCACTTTCAACGGGCAGTATCTCAGGGTCATTGGAGTGCAGCCGTCGTTTATTGAAGGGAAAAATCTTAAAACCACGCGGCAAAAAAACAGGCACCTGGATATTATCGACAATGTGGAAAAAACTTTTCAAGAGGGCTTCGGGCAGGACTGGATGAGCGAGATCAACGGCGACGCGTTCCACTCGCGTTCCGCGCCGATTTATGACGACGGCGGCAATATAATCGGCGTCGCCGGCAGCTCGGACGATGTGACAGAGATGGTGAAGCTCCAACGTGAGATGGAACACGCGATTGTAGCGACGCAGGCCGCCAGCCGCGCCAAATCAGCTTTTCTCGCCAATATGAGCCATGAAATACGGACGCCGATGAACAGCATCATAGGGTTCTCCGAGCTTGCCCTGGACGACGAAATCCCCCCGAAAACCAGGGGCTATCTGAGCAAAATCAAGGAAAACTCAAACTGGCTCCTGCAGATCATCAACGACATTCTGGATATTTCGAAAATAGAATCCGGCAAAATGGAGCTGGAAACAATTCCCTTCAAAATAAACGAGGTATTGGCCCGCTGCCAGACGATTATTTCCCCAAAAGCGCAAGAAAAGGGCATCCTTTTACATTTCTACGCGGAACCTACGATCTGCAAAATGCTGATCGGCGATCCGACAAGGCTCGGACAGGTATTAATCAACATACTTGGAAACGCCGTGAAATTCACGAATGTCGGCGCGATCAAGCTTTCGGCGACCGTCAAACTCTCTACAGAAAGCCGCAACACCATCCATTTTGAGATACGGGACAGCGGCATCGGCATGACGCCTGAACAAATAGACAAGATATTCGAGCCTTTTACACAGGCGGACTCCAGCACGACGCGCAAATATGGCGGCACGGGGCTGGGGCTCACCATAACGAAGAATATCATTGAACTGATGGGCGGCGAACTGAAGGTGGAAAGCGCCTCGGGGATCGGCAGCAGATTCAGTTTCGACCTGACGTTCGATATAATGAACGTGCCTGAAGATATGCATGGCCTTGGATTCGACGGCAATACGATTGAAAAACCCGTCTTCAGCGGAGAGACTATCCTGGTTTGTGAAGACAACAACATGAACCAGATTGTCATACGCGAACACCTGGCGAAAGTCGGGTTAAAGACCGTGATAGCGGGAAACGGGAAAATAGGCGTGGATATGGTCAGGCGTCGCGTGGAAAACGGCGAACCTCCTTTTGATTTGATTTTCATGGACATACACATGCCTGTAATGGACGGGCTTGAGGCCACTCCCCAGATCACGCAGTTAGGCACTGGAACGCCTATCGTGGCAATGACGGCAAACATTATGTCCGACGACAGGGAAGTCTATAAATCCATGGGGATGAAAGATTACGTGGGCAAGCCTTTCTCTTCGCAGGAATTATGGCGCTGCCTGCTTAAATACCTGAAGCCCGCAGGTTTGGCCGCCGCTGTGAAAGCCGGAGCCTCGAAGAGTACGCCGCCCTCGCCCCCCGCACAGTCGCTGGCGGACGACGAGCTGATGTTGAAGTTGAAAACCGTATTTTTTAATGACAACCAGAAGAAACTTAAAGAGATTACCGACGCGATCGGCGCCGACGACATAAAGCTGGCGTACAGATTGGCGCATACCTTGAAGAGTAACGCGGGACAACTCGGCGAATCAGCCCTGCAAAAGGCCGCCAACGATGTCGAGACGCTGCTGAGGGACGGCAAAAATATGACCACGGAATCGCATATAAACACTCTCGCAGCCGAACTCGAAGCGGTTTTGAAGGAATTGACGCCGTATGCGGAAGCGGCAACCGCTTCCCGGCCCGAAGCCGGAGTCGTAGCTGAAACATTCGATATTGAAAAAACGATTGAACTGTTCAGAGCATTGGAACCCCTGCTAAAAAACGGCAATACGGAATGTCTGAACCACCTCGACGGTCTTCGCGCTATACCTGAAAGCGGGGAATTGATACGGCAGATAGAAGACTTTGATTTCGAGCTCGCCGGTTCCACTCTCGCTGAATTAAAAAAGAAAATGGGATTATGATAATGGATGAAATAAAAAAGAACAGCATCCTCATTGTAGATGATGAAAAATCGAATTTAATGGTCCTGACCCATGTATTAAGTCAGGAATACACCATTTTTACGGCAAAAGACGGGCATGACGCCATCAATAAAGCGAGGAAACTTTTGCCTGATCTCATCCTGCTAGACATTATCATGCCTGGACTGAATGGATATGAGGTGCTTGCCAAGCTCAAAAATTCGGAGAGAACCCGGGATATCCCGGTTATTTTCATCACGGGTTTAGACAGCAGTGAGGATGAGGAAAAGGGGTTGATTTTAAATGCCGCGGATTATATAAGCAAACCCTTTCGTCCCGCTATCATAAAACTCCGGATCAGAAACCAGATACAAATCGTAAATCAGTTGCGTACCATTGAACGCCTGAGCATGATAGATCAATTAACGAATATCCCAAACAGGCGCAGTTTCGACAATCGATTGAATATGGAATGGAAAAGGGCAATAAGAGAAAAGACTACGCTCAGTCTTTTTATGATCGATGTGGATAAGTTCAAGGTATACAACGATACCTACGGGCATCAGCAAGGCGATGTCGTGCTGCGGACGGTTGCGGAGGTTTTCATGCGGACGATCAGGCGTCCTGGTGATTTTGCGGCTCGCTGGGGCGGCGAGGAGTTTGCCGTGCTGTTGCCTACTACGGATATGATTGGCGCACTGATCGTCGCGGAGCAAATACGCGCAAACGTTGAGAAAGCGGTTATTGCCTGTCCTTACGGCGGGATAACAAAGGTAACGATCAGCATCGGCGTAAATACGAAATCCCCGGACGGCAACAGCTCGCTTGACGGCTTTATTTCCGGCGCCGACAGCGCGCTTTATGCCGCAAAGGAAAAGGGCAGAAACAGGGTGTGCCAATACGAAGAAGTTTAACCGGGACGGCAAGAAGGAATCTTTTCAGAAAAATATATAGGGAAATGAGGAATTATCCTCTTGAGGCAAATTTATCAAAAATCAAACATCTCGCCACTGTCCGGGAAAAAGAAAATTATCGTTTTCGAACGTTTTTAAAAGGTAAAAACGACGAGAAGGTTGACCGTATAGTACATCGCCTCCATGATGAACTTATCCGACAAATTGACTGTACGCTTTGCGGCAATTGCTGTTGTCAGTTAAGCGTGGAACTGCATCCGAAAGATATTGCCGCACTTGCCCGCCTTGAAAATATTACTCCCGAAAAAGCTACCGGGATAATTTCTGTAAAGAATCCGAAGATGGCGAAATGTTATTAAAATCACTGCCATGCCGTTATCTGGAAGATAAGAAATGCCGTATATACGAAAATCGTCCTGAAGAATGCAGGTTTTTTCCCTATACCGACAAAAAAGGATTTATATTCCGATTACTGGCGATGATAGAATTTTATGAAATATGCCCGGTAGTATTCAATCTGATGGAAATATTGAAAGATGAATTGCGATTCCGGCGATAATTTGCTAATGGCTTCGTCGCCCTCACGGCGCGGTGTCTCGCT
>Ga0123353_10008132_pt1 | contig 14284 bp, 10 predicted proteins | sample TergutLab28metaG_3_FD_92763 | JGI IMG/M metagenome (GOLD analysis project Ga0123353, IMG submission 92763) | Labiotermes labralis P3 segment gut microbial communities from Petit-Saut dam, French Guiana - Lab288 P3 | ecosystem: Host-associated > Arthropoda: Insects > Digestive system > Gut ... | reverse complement strand
CGCTATATTAAGCAAGAATCCGGCATAAACAGATACGAACTGGAAACTTTTTTCCCCACTTGACGGCAGGATTTTAGCGAGGGTCAAGCGAATGGGAGAGTTAATAAAATTACCAAAGGACGGTGTCGCCCATGCTCAAAGAGACTTTAGCTGCTGTCCAAAAGAGCTTTTCCGGAGATCGCGCCTTCCATCATGTAGCCGAGGTAAGCCAGCATCACCGCATTCAATCCAGTCCCGGGTTTCGCGATGCTGCCAACTACTGCAACACCTTTTGGCAGGGAGTAGGGGTAAGCAGTCAGGTGGTCTCTTATCCCAGTGATTTTGGCATTAAGTACTGGACACAACGGATGTGGGAGGAGTGGAGCTGTCAGGAAGGTGTTTTAGAACTTACCGCTCCCACTTATCAACTGCTGGCAGACTACTCCATCGACAAAATATCCCTTATCCAGCGTAGCTATGGCACTCCTCCCCAGGGGGTTCAAGCACCACTTATTATGCTGGACAAGGGAGACGAAGAGGAACATTATCCCGAAGTGGACTTTACCGGGGCGGTAGTTTTTACCGGGGGAGATTTGCAGTCAGTGCGCCAGTGGGCAGTGGAAAAGAGGGGCGCCATAGGGATTGTAATCGATCGTCTGGCAGAATTCCCTCCCGTTCGCCACCGCTATGATATCCCCGATGCTATGCAATATACCTCCTTTTGGTGGACTGGTAAGGAGAAGCCGTGCTTTGGTTTTGTCCTTTCTCCCAAGAGAGGTGATATGCTGCGAGCTATCTGCCAACGACAAGCAGCCGCTCATGCTGCCGATCCGGAGCAAGCTAAGTATCCCCAAGTTTTGGCCAAGGTAACTTCACAGCTTTATCCCGGCGCTATTGAGAATGTGGAAGCTTTTATTCCTGGCGTCAGCGATGAGGAGATCCTCCTGGAAGCTCACCTCTGCCACCCCCAGGCTTCGGCTAACGACAACGCTTCGGGTGTGGGGGTTCTACTGGAAGCAGCCCACTGTCTGCAAAAGCTGATTGACAATGGCACCTTGCCTAAACCGCAGCGGGGAATTCGCTTTCTCTTAATCCCGGAAATGACCGGAACTTACGCTTGGTTGAGCCAAAACGAAGGTAAAATACCCCAAATAAAAGCCGGGCTCAACCTGGATATGGTAGGTGAGAAGCAGGAGCTCTGCCAAGGTCCTTTAGTTGTGGAATATCCTCCCCAGGCCAGCCTCTCCTTTGTGGGTGACTTAGCCGCCGCTATCTTGGACGGGGTAGCTTTGGAAGCCAAAAATCTAGGTGGTAGTAGCAGTTACGCTCTCTTTAAACATAATACGGCTCCCTTCTCCGGCGGCAGCGATCACTATATTTTATCGGATCCTACCGTAGGTATTCCTTCTCCTATGCTTATTCAATGGCCAGATAAGTTCTACCATACCAGTGCCGATACCATTGACAAAGTCGATCCGCAAATGCTTTATCGGGTAGGTTGTCTTACAGCCACCTATGCTTGGTGTTTAGCCAATATTGGTAGCCAAGACCTCCCCTGGCTCCTCAGTGAGTGTCGCCTCCGTTTCTTAACCCAATTAGGTCAGGTACTGCAAAGCTCTGCTTATGCCGCTGTCTATATCAACCGCGAGGAGCTGCCGCTGCATTTAGCTGAAACCCACGATCAGGTGCGGCATCTTCTCTTTGTGCGCAACGAACAGATCGCCAGTATGCAAGCCTTCCTGAAAGAAAGTGAGCAGGAAAGCTTTGCTAAGACTCTGGAGCGGGAAAAAGGGGTGCTGTTGCAGCTTGCCAAAGCACTCTGGCAGGAACACAAAGAGAGCTTAGCCTGTCAGGAAGAAGCTCCTCCTCCTGCCGAGGAAACAGATGCCAACTATTTGCGTGTGCCTAAGCGCACCTTTAGGGGACCTTGGAGCAATCGTGGCTGGATCGAGACCCTCCCTCCGGAGGAGCAGGAAGCCTGGCGTGCCTTCAACCGACGCTACGGTCGGCGAGGCAACTCCACCATTCTTAGTTATTGGATCGATGGCAAGCGTAATATTGCTAAGCTGAGCCACTTGGTGGCTATGGAGACCGGCAGTAGCGATATTGCTTACTGCGCTGAGTATTTGGATTGGCTAGCTAAGCTCGGCTTAATTGCGTGGGTTTAGTACTGTAAAATATTTTACCTCTCTCTCTTGACGACACTTGATAAAATGGGTATGATAGGCAAGTCCCTTAAGCGCAGCCAGTAGGTTTTTATAAGCGTTAAGTCATTTGGGTGCGTAGCTCAGCTGGGAGAGCGTTGCATTCGCATTGCAGAGGTCGTGGGTTCAAATCCCATCGCATCCACCAAGACAAAACCCTGAGACCCCAAGCGGTTTTAACCGCTTGGGGTCTCAGACTGTAGAAAAACCGGTTATTCCTTCTTCCAGGCGGTAGCAATAACCGCCACCTGTAACGCTGGGTTACCTTCAGCCTCCAGGTGTATCCCGAGAGGCTGCTGATAGCTTTTCATACGGAAGAGGCTGCCCGAACTCAGGGATACCCTACCTTCAGGGAACAGTTCCGGACAAACCAGAGTCACAGGGTGCAAGCAGTAAATCCACATGAGCTGGTCTGGATGATAGAGAGCAGTCGACTCCTTGGGTACTGCTAACAGCACTCCTTCCCACCCTGCACCCAGCATGAGGTTCAAATCGGTGCATTGCCCGAAGGATGTAGTCGGCACACCACCATCGAATAGATATGACTTGAACATATCGAGAGCAAACTCGGAGTCACCAACATGCTTTAGCTTGATAGCCGAGGTAAGGGGCATGATGTGACGGGTGTAACCGGGTAGCAGGGTAAAGTCAGAACGCTCCTGGTTGATATCGGCGCTGGACAAACGCACTTGGAAGGTGCGTTCGGCGTAGGATGACTCCTTCGGATAGATCGCCAGTTCCCGAGTCACCCCACCGCTCCACGGTGATGAGGGGATATTATATGCCTTGACTATTTCGTAATGAGGCATGACTAACTCTAACACCTGCTCCAGAAAGCCGTGAGAAGCATGGTGCGTTCTAGGGAAGCAGCTAGTTCAATATATTCGTGGAGAGCATGACCGCCGTCTCCTACGGCACCTAAGCCGTCTAGAGTGGGGATACCGGCAAAAGAAGTAAAGTTGCCATCTGAGCCTCCTCCGGTGGCAATTTCGTTAATGGCAAAGCCCATATACTCTGCCGTGGCTTGCAGCTTATGGAATAATGCCATATTGCCGGGAGTTTTTTCGAAGGGTGGTCGGTTTAATTCGCCTAAGATATCCACGGTGATACCTGGACGGCTCGGCTTGATAGCCTGAACCTGGCTCAACAGACGCTCACCTTCAGCAGCAGTGCGTACCCGAAAGTCTGCCTTGAGGGAACATTCAGCAGCAACCACATTGCGCCTGGTGCCTCCCTGAATAAGACCTACGCTCACAGTGGTGCCCAGTTCCAAGTCGGTGAGGGAGTGGAGGTAGCTGACAATTTTGGCAGCTTCATCAATGGCAGATAGCCCTTGTTCGTAATTACTGCCAGCATGACTAGCTAAACCGGTTACCCGGACATCAATCATCCCCACTCCTTTGCGCTCGGTCTTGATCCCTCCCAGATAAGAAGGCTCCAATATTAGCGCAGCCTCATATAGCGAAGGGTTTGCTAAGATGATCGGTTGGGAGGTGGGACTGCCCACTTCCTCGTCGGAATTGTAAAGTAAATAGACAGTTTTATCGAAGGGGAGTTGTAGGTCCTGGATAGCTTTGAGTGACCAAATAGAGGAAATAATACCAAACTTCATATCAAAAACCCCAGGTCCTTTGATAATATCTCCCTCATGGGAAGTATCTTTCGCACCTACATCCCATACCGTATCGTAGTGACCAACCAGTAGCATGTTACGGGCGCCGTTGCCAACTTTAAAGAGCACGTGATCGGCAAAGTTGGCGGAAGGGTAGCGAGTGCCGGTTACGCCCAAGCGCCGTGCAACTATTTGGCAAAGAATATCGCAACAGTCGTTAGCTGCTGCTTTGTTGTTAGTGGGGCTTTCAGCGCGTACCAATTCTAATAAATCTGCTACCAACTCGTCTTGGTACTGAGCAAAAAAAGTTTTAATTCGTTCAGAAATAGTTTCCGCCATGAGGTAGCCTCCTTCATATGCATTCATGGAGGGAATTCGCTTATGGTTGCCGAATTCCTTCCAGGAAAATTTAGTTACCTCCTCCCTATAGTAAAAGCTAAGGGGTATCGGTAGCGTGAAAGTCGGTAAGGTAACACCATGCAGCTTCACGGAGTTATTAATTTACATAAACCTCCAGGGCAATCGTCCCATCAAGCGGTTGTCTGGTGTCGCCGCAACCTAGAACAGGGGAAGGTAGGACATGTAGGCACTCTAGATCCTGGGGCTACGGGGGTCTTGCTGCTGGTTTTAGGTGAGGCTACCCGTTTGGCGGAATATTTTACGAACCAAGATAAAGTTTACCGAGCCGAGTTAACCTTGGGCTATACTTCCACTACCTACGACTGGGAGGGGGAGGTCTCCTCCAACTCCCAACCATTTCAGCTTACCCCTGGGGAAGTGGAAACGGCTCTGGAGCATTTTCGGGGAACGATTTGGCAGCAGGTACCTGTCTATTCTGCGGTCTCCGTAGGGGGTAAACGTTTGTATAAAATGGCTCGGCGAGGGCTTCCAGTGAAAGCTCCCATACGCCAGGTTACCATCAGCTCTCTGAGCCAGCTTCCTAGCGAACCCCTACTGACCCAGGGGAGTGTCGTAACCTTGGAAGTCCATTGTAGTAAAGGGACTTATATCCGCTCTTTGGCTAACGATATAGGTAGCTTATTAGGTTGTGGAGCTTTGTTAAGCAACTTGGTGCGCCTAACAAGTGGCACCTTCAGGTTGCAGGACTCTTACTTTCCTGACGAAATAGTTAACCGGTGGCAGGAGGGTCAACGAGAAGAGCTGCTGGCGCCGCTGGATCTGACCAACTTGGGTTTATCTTGGCTAGAGTTATTACCCGGGGAAGAGGTAGCCATAAGCCGTGGACAGTCGCTAAAATGTACCAAGGAACGCCTGAACGGTCTCCTCAGCGAGGGGCAGGAGCTACTCCTTATCAGCCAGAGCAAGATTATCGGGGTGGGAGCCTTTTACTCCGCATACCAAATTATTCGCACCCGCAAAGCTTTTAACAACGGTATTATGGTGAATGTCTAACAGTTTTGATAATCAAAGGTGACAGATCACGAGAAAGGTTGGCGATAATATTATGGAAGTGATCATGCTAGCAGAGGCGTGTCCTGGGGAACGCCACTTGGTGCTGGGTAACTTCGATGGCGTACATCGGGGACACCGCGTCTTAATCGAACATGCTGTTGCTCTTGCTCAGCGCTCGGGAGGAGTTTCATCTGCACTGGTGCTGGAGCCTCATCCTCAAGAGCTGCTCAACCCGCTGGGAGCACCAAAGCTCCTTACTCTACCTCCTGAACGCGAACGTTTACTCCGCGAGATGGGACTGCAGGAAATTGTGGTGGCTTCCTACGATGCTTCTTTTAGTAATTATGATGCTCATGCTTTTGTCGAGGAAGTGCTGGTAGCCAAACTTGGAGCACGCTCCGTTTCTGTAGGTACCAGCTATCTTTTTGGTAAAGGTGCCAGTGGGGATGTAAATAAGCTTAGAGAAATGAGTAAAAAGCTAGGTTTTGCCGTTCACCCTTTAACCCTCTACTGTCTGGAAGGGGTGGTGGTTTCCAGTAGCACCATCAGGCAAGCGCTACTGCGAGGAGATCTGCAGCATGCTCTAGACCTTTTGGGTCACGAATGGCGGATCATAGGTCAAGTAGTACACGGAGACGGTCGGGGTAGAACCATTGGTTTTCCTACGGCTAATCTAAGCATATCCTCTCGTGCCCAATTACCGAAGCATGGGGTTTACACCGGAACGGCATCTTGGTCGGGGGGAGAGCATCCTGCCCTTATCTATATCGGGGATCGTCCTACGGTGGGGATAGGAACGGTTAGAGTGGAAGCTCATCTACTGGGGTTTTCCGGGGAGCTCTACGGAGAGGAGCTTGCATTGGATATCCAACACTACCTGCGGGAAGAGACCCGTTTCGCTAACTTGGAAGAACTAAAAGAACAAATTGCCAAAGATATTATGCAGTGCCAGAGTAAAGCGGGAGTTTAGCGCTGTTCCCCCCAGGGGGAATGCTTATAACTTAGCAATAGATTGACAAATATCTCCTGTCCTGATATACTGACTTCGGTACCTAAAAACCAATCCATATGCTAGGATTATCGGCTCCTCCGGCTGTAGTCTTGGCATTTCGGGTGGACGGCTGTTCTTTAGCGCAGCTAGTACGAAAGTAAGGAGGAAACCTTTTTGATCAGCAAAGAAAAGAAAACCGCAATCATTAAACAGTATCAGCTGCACGAAGGCGATACCGGTTCGCCAGAAGTGCAAATAGCTGTTCTTTCGGAACGGATATCTGAGCTTACCGAGCACTTAAAAGTACATCGCAAAGATCACCATTCCAGGCGCGGCATGTTTTTAATGATTGGACAGCGGCGCGGGTTACTGGATTATCTGCGTAAAATTGATGTGCAGCGTTATCGCGATATTATCGGTAAGCTGGGTATCAGACGCTAAACAAAACCTTTACCAACCCTGACGTAAACAAGGCTGTCCCTTACAGGGGGTACCCTAAGGGACAGCCTATTTATATATACAGGGTTAAAAAGGAGGTAATTGGTATCTTTATATGGAAAAATAAAGCGACATAAATAAAAAAGCTTAAGGAGGCTTAAACATGCACACTGTAGAGATGGAACTGGCTGGACGCAAGCTGGTTCTGGAAACAGGGCGCCTGGCGAAGCAGTCAGGAGGTGCTGTTCTTATCAGTTATGGAGACAGTAGAGTTTTAGCGACAGCTACTGCCTCAAAGGAGCCCAGAATGGGGATCGACTTCTTCCCTCTTACGGTAGATTACGAAGAAAAGCTATACGCTGTCGGCAAGATTCCTGGTTCCTGGGCTCGTCGAGAAGGTCGTGCCAGTGACAAGGCTATTCTCTCCGGGCGGATCACAGACCGCTCCCTGCGTCCTTTGTTCCCTGAAGGGTTTCGTAACGATGTTCATATTGTCATTACGGTTCTCTGCGTGGAACAAGGAAACGCTCCCGATATTTTAGGACTTATTGCCGCTTCAGCTGCACTTACTGTTTCGCCCATTCCCTTTCAAGGACCGGTAGCTGCTGTTCTCGTAGGCTATGTGGACGGTAAATATGTTTTAAACCCTATGCCTGAAGAGCTGGAACGGAGCGATCTGCATTTAGTGGTAGCAGGAACGGAACATGCTATCAATATGGTAGAAGCAGGTGCCGTTGAGCTCCCGGAGGAGGTTGTCTTAGGAGGCTTAGCCTTTGGACACCAGGAGATTAAGCGGATCGTGGCTTTGCAACAAGAGTTGCAGCAGCTGGCAGGTAAAGAAAAAGAGGAAGTCACCTTGTATCTGCCGGCTCCCGAACTGGAACAAGCCGTGGGGAGTGCTGCTGCCGAAGCTCTAGCTCAAGCCGTGCAAAACCCAGATAAAGTGCAGCGTGCCGAAGCTATTGCCCAAGTGCGTAGTCGGATATTAAGCGAAATGCTGCTGCAGTTTCCCGAACAGGATAAAGATATCAACAAGGTGATGGATAGTATCTTCACCGTCTTGGTGCGGCAGCAGATCCTGGAAGGAGTCCGACCCGACGGTCGTCAAGCCAAAGAAATACGTCCGGTGGCTGTGGAAGTTGGTGTCCTTCCCCGCACCCATGGCAGCGGTTTGTTTACCCGAGGACAGACCCAAGTTCTCACGGTGGCTACTTTAGGTACCATGGGAGATATGCAGCAACTAGATGGTCTCACCGACGAGGAATCGAAGCGCTATATGCATCACTACAATTTTCCTCCCTTTTCCGTAGGCGAAGCTCGTCCTCTCCGCGGGCCTAGTCGCCGCGACATCGGACACGGTGCCTTAGCGGAACGGGCTTTGGAGGCGATGCTCCCTTCGGAGGAAGAGTTTCCTTACACCATCCGTCTGGTCTCCGAAGTGCTGGAATCTAACGGTTCCAGTTCCATGGCCTCGGTCTGTGGTTCCTCCCTGGCTTTGATGGACGCCGGTGTACCCATTCGTGCCCCTGTCGCCGGCATTGCTATGGGTCTGATTACCGATGGTTCCAAAGTCGCTATTTTGAGCGATATCCAAGGTATTGAAGACCATGAAGGTGATATGGACTTTAAGGTGGCTGGCACCGCTAAAGGCATTAACGCCATCCAAATGGATATCAAAGTGGCAGGCTTAGAGCTGGCTATCTTGCAACAAGCCTTAGAGCAGGCGCGGGAAGGTAGGCTCTATATCCTGGGTAAAATGAATGCCGTTTTGGCAGAAGCTCGCGGGGATCTTTCTCCTTATGCTCCACGAATTCTAACTTTGGTTATTGATGTGGATAAAATCCGCGAAGTAATTGGTCCTGGCGGCAAAGTTATTCAGAAGATTCAAGCGGAGACCGGAACCAAAATTGATATCGAGCAGGACGGTAGAGTTTTTATCGCTGCTGTGGATGCCCAGTGGGGAGAAAAAGCTTTGCGGATGGTGGAAGCTATTGTGCGTGATGTGGAAGTGGGCGCAGTCTACATGGGTAAGGTTACCCGAGTAGAAAAATATGGAGCTTTTGTCGAGATAGCCCCCAGCAAGGAAGGGTTAGTCCATATATCGCAACTGGATATCGACAGGGTTGCTCGCACCGAAGATATTGTCAATGTAGGCGATGAAATTTTGGTGAAGGTAACTGAAATCGATAAAATGGGTCGCATCAATCTTTCCCGTAAGGAAGTGCTACTCAACAACCCTCCACCCCAAAAATAAGGGGTGAGGTAGTTGTCTCCGAAGAAACGCCGGTCTGCCATCTCCCCGGGACAAGTGAGTCTGGTTCCCTTGGGGGGAATGAACGAACTCGGTAAAAACATGTGGCTCCTGGCTCTAGATAATAGTTGGCTGCTACTGGATGCCGGATCTGCTTTTCCCGAAAATGAAATGCTGGGGGTAGACATGGTTATCCCGGATGTCAGCTACCTCTTGGCGAATAAGAGTAAGCTGAAGGGGATTATCCTCAGCCATGCCCATTTAGACCATTTTGGTGCCTTACCCTACCTGCTGGACAAGATATCAGTTCCTATTTACGGTTCGCCTCTCACCGTAGCCGTGGTCAGACATTATTTATCCGGCTACACCCAGGCGAAACCTCCGGTTTTTCATACCGTTGCCCCCGGGGAGCGTTTTAGCGTAGCCGGTATCTCCTGTGAAATGCTGGCAGTTAATCATGACCTCCCCCAGTGTTGTGGGGTAGCTGTGGCTACCCCTCAAGGTTGGGTAGTTTATACCGGTGACTTTAAGGTAGATTATACCCCGGTAGTAGGAACCCCTATAGATTTAGCTCGCCTGGGACAATTAGGGCAGGAAGGGGTTCTCTGTCTCCTGGCGGATTCCACCAATGCGGAGTTAGCCGGGAGTACCCTTTCCGAGAGCAGTATGGGGAAAAGATTGGAACAGGCTCTTAAAGAAGCAGGGGAGCGCATAGTCGTCCATCTGAGCGGGTACGATTTACTGCGTTTACAACAACTGCTCTGGCTGGCAGCCGAACAAAAGCTGCAGTTGCAAATAGTCTCTCCAGATGTGCAACAGATGATGGCGGTAGCTGTTCAAGCCGGCGCCCTGCAGCTTCCGCCTCAAACCCCAAATAGCAAACGCCGAGGTGAGCCGGGGATACGCCCCAGGCAGTTAGTCATTACCTCCACTCCCGCAGGTGAGCATTATTTGGCTCCTCTGTTGGGGGTAGGCTATGGGCGTAACCTGGTGCAACGCGGTGATACCGTGATCATCACCGGCGCTCGTATTCCTGGCAGTGAAAAATTGGAGCAGGAAGTTATCAACAGTCTCTATAAACAAGGGGTAGCCCGGGTGGTAGAAATAAAGTCCGATGGGGTCTACAGCTCTCACGCAGCCCGAGACGAATTAAAGTTAGTTTTAACCTTAACCCGACCCCAAAATTTTGTCCCTATGCACGGAGAGACACGACAATTGGTGCAGCATAAAGAGTTGGCTCGGGAGTTGGGGTGGCGAGAGGAGCAGATTCATCTGCCGGCTAACGGTAAACTCATCACCTTTGCTCAAGGTCAAGGAGCGATCAAAGGTGTTGTCCCCGCGGGAAACTTGTTGCTGGAAGGATTCGGCACCAGCGACAGTGGGGGGGTCGTCTTGCGAGATCGGCAGCAGCTTTCTGAGGAAGGGTTGCTGGTGGCTGTGATTACCGTCCATCGTGAAAACGGGCGCCTCCTAGGGGAACCTCAATTATGGAATCAAGGTTTTGTGTACCAAAAAGAGGCCACCGATCTTTTCGCTGAGTTGCAAGAAAAAGTCAAGCAGCTTGCCCAAGAAATGAGTGCGGCAGGCAAGTACGATTGGACTACCTTAAAAAATAGCTCTCGTGATATAATTAGCAAAACCATTTACGAACGGACTCATCGCCGCCCAGTGGTTTTAGTTACTGTGATGGAAATCCGGTCTCATAATCGTTAAAAACTTGGAATTTGAAATAAGGGGATCTCTGACGAAGGATTTTCCCCAGAGACTGGGAAATATAAATACAATACGCATACGAAGTTGCACATGCTAATGGGGGATGACAGAGTGGAAGCTGATGTGAAAGCCAAAATCCTTCTCGTGAGTGATAATCTCTCCAGTGTGGAGGTACTTACAGCTATCCTGGAACCTACTTATCCAGTTGTTTTGGCAGCCAACGGAGAAGAGGGCGTTAAAACTGCCGAGGAAGTTCTCCCCGACTTGATTCTGCTGGATGTTAAGCTCCCCGACAACAAGGGGTTCGAGGTCTTAACTATTCTTAAAGAATCCGACCTTACCCGAGGGATCACCGTGATCATGATCACCGAAGAAACCAACATTGCCGATGAAGAGTGTGCTTTAGCTCTAGGTGCCGTCGATTATATGGCTAAGCCATTTAATCAGGCCATTGTTCGAGCTCGAGTTTTAAACCAAATGCAAACTCAGGCTTACATCCGCACCATCGAACGGATGGGGATGATCGACGCTCTGACCGATATACCAAACCGACGTAGCTTCGATGCCCAATTGAAGAAAGAATGGGAGCGGGCGATTCGTGAGCGCACCTGCATAGGCATTCTCATGATGGATTTAGACGACTTTAAGCAATATAACGATACCTACGGTCATACCCAGGGTGATGTGCTGTTACGCACCATCTCTCGTGTGCTGGAACAGTCTTTAAAGCGTCCTGCAGACTTTGTGGCACGTTGGGGTGGCGAAGAGTTTGTCATTTTACTTCCCAACACCGATGCCGAAGGAACTGTGGCTGTAGCCGAGCAAGTCCGGGAGCATGTAGCCAGGGAAGTCATCCCTCACAGCGATGGTACCGCTACTCACATTACTATCAGTATTGGGGTTAATGCTCTTATGCCCCAGCGTTACGATTCCACCTTTGGTTCCCAAATGGCTATGGAAGAGTTTGTTTGTGGTGCTGATGTGGCGCTCTACGAAGCCAAACATGCCGGCAAGAACCGGGTGCGCCAATTCCTGGGTGATAGCTCCGACTTCCAACGGATTCGCGAAAATTTGCTGTAAGCCAGCGACCATACAACCAACCCATACACCAAGGCTGTCAGGAGGGAGGTTCCTCTCTCCGAGACAGCCTTTCGTGCTCCAAGCCTAGGGAGGTGGTTTAGTTGGAAACCAAGAACATGAAACCGGTTTTTCTACAGTCTGAGATATTCTGGGCTATCTCCGAGGCAGTATCTGGGCAGAACCAAGGAACTGGGACGGGGTAAAGCGTGGGGAGGGCAACCAATGATGGAGCTATGGGAAAGGCTTCTAGCGGCACTTAGCATCTCCTCTGGACACGGCGAGAAGTTCGGTCCCCGCATTGTGGTTATTGGAGGAGGTACCGGGCTGGCCATGCTGCTGCGAGGTTTGAAAAACTACAGCAGTAACCTTACGGCTATTGTTACCGTGGGAGATGATGGGGGTTCTTCCGGGCGCTTACGTCAGGATTTGGGTGTTCTTCCCCCTGGAGATATACGTAACTGCTTAGTGGCTTTATCCGATGCGGAAAGTCTTCTCACCCAGCTTTTCGATTACCGCTTCCCTCAGGGGGAGGGGTTAGCCGGGCATAACTTTGGCAACCTGTTTTTAGCTGCCTTAACAGAGGTTATGGCAGGGGACTTTTTACAGGCAGTGCAAGCTTGCAGCCGAGTTTTAGCTGTGCGAGGGCAAGTATTACCAGCGACATTACAACAGGTGACTTTAGTGGCGGAGTATGATGATGGGACTGTACTCCGGGGCGAATCGCTAATCGGACGCACTCCCAGGCGGATCCATCGCTTACGTCTCGATCCCCCGGCTCCCGAAGCTCTACCTGAAGCCAGGCAGGCTATTGCCGAAGCCGATGCTATTATCCTCGGTCCCGGGAGCTTATATACCAGTATAATTCCTAACTTGCAAATGCAGGGGATGGTGCAAGAGATTCAAAGGAGTCCAGCTACGGCTATTTATGTCTGTAACATTATGACCCAACCTGGTGAAACAACCGAACACAGCGCTGCCGACCATTTACAGGCCCTACTGGAACACAGCCAACCCCGCCTGGTGGAGTACATGCTGGTCAACGAGGGGGAAGTTTCTAAGGAGAGCCGCGAGCTTTATGCCGTTGAAGGCGGCGCACCTGTGGTCGTAGACCGAGAACGTTTGACCGATTTTGGTATCCACTTAGTAACAGCCAACCTCATTGCTCCCGGGACGGTGGTTCGCCACGACTCGGTAGCTCTAGCTCAAGCTCTGCTGGATATTATCGCCAGGGAACGCTACACCTTGCGCCGGCGACGTGCTCTGGTGCGCCAGCTCCAGGCCATGCAAAAGGGTTAAAGCAAAGGATTTAACAAGCCATATGTCGAAATATTAACGGCGAAGCCAGTAAAATACCCTTTTTTAAGGAGGAAATAATATGTCCAATGCGCCGTATCCCTTGTACCAGGTAGATCCAGGAACCAACTTGCGTCAGTTTGTGGCTTTATGGGCAGAGAAGTATCAAGAGAAGAACGCTTTTCGTTTTCAAGATGAAGGAACTGCAGAAATAACCGATATCAGCTTTCAGCAGTTTGCCCAGGATGTGGCAGCTTTGGGCTCAGCCTTTTTAGAGCTGGGGTTACAGCGAGCTAAAATTGCCGTGGTGGGGGACAACAGCTACGATTGGATTATCACCTACTTCGCCGCTACCAACAGCAACAATATTATTGTCCCCTTAGACCGAGACCTTAGCGCTACCGAAGTAGGTTACCTACTGCAGCGCAGCGATTGCCAGGTGGTCGTCCATTCCCAGCGTTACAGCTCCATGCTGGCGTCCATGTCCGCTCAGCTGCCCCATCTGCAACACACCTTCCTGGTAGGTCCAGGCGGCTCCTTACGGGAGTTGCTAGCCCATGGTCATCAGCTGCGTGCAGCAGGCGACACCAACTTCGACCAGGTTGATTTAGACGATACCGCTTTAGCTGCTCTTCTCTTTACCTCAGGCACGACTGGGGTAGCCAAAGGGGTGATGCTTAGTCATTTAAACCTCTCCAGCGATGCTCGTATTTCTATAATGGCAGTACAGCTACTACACAGCACCTTACTGGTGTTGCCGTTACATCACTCTTTTACCTTTACCACCAGCGTGCTCTGTTCTCTACACAGTGGTGCCACGGTGGCTATTAATAAAACCCTTAAAGATTTAGCTGACGATTTGCGCCTCTTCAAGCCGCGCTTTCTCTTTTTAGTCCCGGCTTTGGTGCAAGCTCTCCACAAGCGGGTATGGCAAACCATGCGCAAAGCTGGGCGTGAAGCCTGGTTGCAACAAGTTGTCGCTCACAGCGACGCCCTGGTTGGTTTAGGGGTAGATTTACGTAAGGTTATCTTCCGGCAAGTTTTAGAATCCTTTGGGGGAGATTTGGATCTTATCATCAGCGGGGGGGCTGCTCTGGATCCTTCACTGGTAGCTAAATACCACTCATTTGGCATTGACTTAAGAGAAGGGTATGGAACCACCGAATGCTCTCCGGTTATTTCCGTGAACCGGAATAACCATTTTCAGGTAGGGAGTGTGGGGCAACCCTTGCCTTCATTGGAAGTTATGATACACGCCCCGGACGAATTAGGGGAGGGGGAAATTTGCCTCAAGGGCGACATTGTCATGG
>Ga0123353_10008131_pt1 | contig 14286 bp, 13 predicted proteins | sample TergutLab28metaG_3_FD_92763 | JGI IMG/M metagenome (GOLD analysis project Ga0123353, IMG submission 92763) | Labiotermes labralis P3 segment gut microbial communities from Petit-Saut dam, French Guiana - Lab288 P3 | ecosystem: Host-associated > Arthropoda: Insects > Digestive system > Gut ... | reverse complement strand
GTTCGACGAGTTTACGGCAGGCATTAATGATTGTTTGAGCCGTGTCGAGACCGATTACAAAGAAGAACTCGAAACACTTATGGAACCAAACTTTCAAAACTTCAAAAAAGAAAAATTATTGGCATTGTAGGGTATATATCAGCAGAGTACACGCTTGCAGAACAAGCCACATGTAGATTTTTTCCCAAAAATGTGTACAGTAGTGGGCATGAAATCCTACAGAGAAATTATTTCCATCCACATTCCACAGCGGATGGATTTTGTGAACATTACTCCGCAAGTTGCCGCCGTTGTGAAAAAAAGCGGGGTGAAAGAGGGTCTCGTCCTCGTCAATTCGATGCACATTACGTCCTCGGTATTCATCAACGACGACGAATCGGGCTTGCACCAAGACTATAAAAAATGGCTCGAACAACTGGCTCCGTTTAACGCTTCTCCACAGGTTTATGCCCACAACCGAACAGGCGAAGACAATGGCGATGCCCATCACAAGCGACAAATCATGGGACGCGAAGTGGTCATTGCCCTCACGGAGGGCAAACTTGACTTCGGAACGTGGGAGCAGATTTTCTACGGCGAATTCGATGGTCGCCGACAAAAACGCATACTCGTGAAAATTATCGGCGAGTAGCCCCGGAGCGAGCACTCCCACCCGCCCCGGATCAGGGCGATCAGGGCTACCAAATCGGTCTACCCGTGTTTCGCGGTGAAACAAGTCGGGAGATCCCTGCGTCAATGTACTGACCACCGCTGGTCTGCTTGCAGTGAATCGCAATCACATTGGTCCCCGCCTTGAACGCTTCCTCCGCGTTCGCAATGGGGAATTGCCGATAATCGGCGATGTAACCCTTCGTTTCGAGTACTTTCACACCATTGACGTACACTTCGCAATCTTCGTCATGATAGAGATCGAGAACCATTGTCGACGCATTCCTCACATCTTCACGGGATAACGTGAACGCTTTCCGAATCCAAATATCCGACGTGTTCCATTCGGTATTGTTCGTCGTGTTCGGTGCCCCCTGTCCGAAGCCAGCAGTCCCCTTTTTCCACGAGGACGCATCGAAACCGGCTGTTTCCCAACCATCCGCAGGCACTTCCATCGTGTAGAGCCAGTCGGATTTCGTCGGAAGCACCACCCGCGTTGTTGGCGGCGGCAACCGCAGTGCATCGTTCGATGCTTTGAATTTTTCGAGATCAACCTTGGTGACCGCCCGGTCGTAGGTCATCAAGCCGTTGACTTCCACCTCCACATCCGTGGTCTGCGTATAGACGGCAGCGGACAAACCTTTGCCAATCATCGGGTGCAATCCGATGTTCAGCGAATGGTAGGTATTGAACAAATCCTCTTCATCTTTCAGATTACCGCCATAGCCCCAGTTTCGATCCGTCCTCAACCAGATATGTCCGTCGATGGGCAAGCCAAGACCGCCGTACTCACCGAGAACGGTTGCCCTCACCTCCTCCGGCGGGAACATCGCGGGACCACGATAAGCGTGCCTCACATGGACATCACCGCAACCACGGTCAGACCAACCGCTCGGACCATTGACCAGACGTGTCGGGTCAAGTTCTTTTGTCCAAGCCAAAATTCGGCACGTATCGAATTGTCCCCAACCTTCGTTGAATGGCACCCAAGTCACGATGCACGGATAATTGTATAGTGCCGTAATGATTTCTTTCCACTCTTTTTCGTAATTCGCAGCGGATTCCGGCGACCGTTCGATGTCCGGGTCTTGGGGGCGAATGTGTTTGTCGCCATTGGGCATGTCCTGCCACACGAGAACGCCGAGCCGGTCGCAGTGATAGTAGAACCTTGCGGGTTCCACTTTGACGTGCTTACGCAGCATGTTGTAGCCGAATTTTTTTGTCATGACCAGATCATACGCAAGGGCTTCATCGGTCGGAGCGGTGTAGAGTCCGTCGGGCCACCAACCTTGGTCAAGCAGACCATGTTGGAACACGAATTTGCCGTTGAGCATGATTCGAGTAAAACCGTCTCTTGTTTTTCCAAGCGAGATTTCCCGCATCCCAAAATAAGAATCAATCTTGTCGATCACCTTGCCGTCCCGAACGAGTTCGACCTTCAAATCGTACAGGAATGGGGTGTCTGGTGTCCAAAGTTTCGGATTGCGAATGTTCAAGACAAGCGGTTTATCCGCCGCACTGGTTTGCGTCTCCGTTTGTTCTTGTCTTCCAATGGCTCGCCGTAAACCCAACCCTCGTCCGGCGTCTACTCTTGCTTCTCCCGGTCCCAAAACAACACTGGCTCGAACGCGGTCCCCTTCTTGCAAGCCGTCCACAAACGTTTCCAGCGTCAGTGTATTGTTCTTGAGACTTGGCACCATCTTGAGTCGTTCGATAGACGCCGCCGCCACCGGTTCGAGCCAAACGGTCCGCCAAATCCCTGTCACGGGAGTGTACCAGATTCCCCCCGGCTGCCGCACTTGCTTTCCACGCGGCTGAAAACTCTCATTGGTGGGATCCCAAACGGCAACAGTCAGTTCCTGTGACCCCTCGGCTTTCAGCGCATCAGTAATGTCTGCGGAGAACGGAGAGTAACCGCCGGTGTGTTTCACGACTTCCTTACCATTGACGAACACCGTTGCTTCCCAATCGACGGCACCGAAATGGAGCAATACTCGCTTTCCCGTCCAATCGTTCGGAACGTCAAAAGTGCGTTTGTACCAGAGCCGCTGGTCTTGCGACACGGTTTTGGCAACACCGGAAAGTGCCGACTCGACAGGATAGGGAACGAGAATACTGCCGTCGAATTTTTCGACATTGGCGGCAGAACGGTCAACAATCGCATACTCCCAGAGTCCATTGAGGTTGAGCCATGCGTCACGCACCATTTGGGGGCGAGGATACTCGGGTAGCGGAGCCTTTGGATCGACATCCTTGGCAAAGATTGACAAGAGCCGATCACCGGCGGGCTTCCAGTCTTCGGCAACCGCAGCCGCTACGAAACAGAATAAAACAAGAACGGAAAGCAACAATCTGATTTTCATAGTAAATTGAGAAAAGGGTGAAACATGGATACGGGCGGATTATAGGGTGTCGCCGGAACTACGTCAACAGGGTAGACCCAGAGCGGGTCATTTTTCTGTCCCGTGCCCCTTCACACAGCCGCCTCGCCCGTCCCCCCCGGCAGTCGAACTGCAAAGTCCATAAAACACCGTCATTCCCGCCTGCGCGGGAATGACGAAAAAACGACTTTGCAGTTCGACTGTGTTTATGGTGACGGGGATTTTATCTCGTCCTGAAAAATGATACAATGTTACGCAATAATGCCATTTGTTTTTGTGCGATAGGTTCACGATGAAGATTCGATTCCTTGTTGTTTTGTTGCTCGCTGTGGGACTCACGGGTTGGCTCGCGCCGCCCAGTTCATTGGCGGAAGAAATGTCACTCGCTCAGAAAGAGGAACTCCTTGATCGAGCCAGAGACACTCTGCTCTGGTTCCGTTCCCTCGACGAACGCACGAAGGATCGGATGGCTCCCCAAGTCTATCGGGATAAGATCACGCCGATCGAACTGCTCCAAGTTGCCGATCTTCTCGCTTCGTTCCGGCAGGAAGAACTCAACGATCTTGCCACGCACCTCATTTTCATGCTTCCTGCCTATCGGCTCACCCCCGAAGAATTTTTTGAAATCGACGATGTTCTTGGGAGAACCGCTCTCATCGAACTCAGCGGCGTGGGGAGCCCCTTTATCGAAACGATTCCCATCGAGGCGGAGAAATTCCGCAAACAAGGATTGAACAGTTCCGAACGAGTCGTTCTCTATGAGGAACCCAAGACGGCACTCGAACTCATGAAGGTGGTCGAGGTGCTGTCCGTGACGGGTCGTCCCGTGTTGGTGCGACATTATCTTCGCAAATTCCTGAACGATGCACCCTTCGCGGCAAGCCCCGAACAGTCGGCGAAAATCGTCGAGACCATCGGCACGCAGAAATTGATGCAAATTGCGATCAACCTCGACTTCGTCCCACTTGGCAAAGAAGCAGTCACGAAACTCATTGACGAAGCAAAAAAACACTGGCAAGACGACGCACGAATTGCAGAGGCACTCAAAGAAACCGAGTGGTTCCGAGAGCCGGCGACTGTGTCGCCGCAAATCCGTCCCGAAGCACGTCCCGCGATGCAAATTCTCTGGAAAGGCGATCACCTTTCCGTCCAGCAAGCATTTCAGAAACTAGCAACCATCGAAGACGAAGGAGAAGCCGACCAACTCACAGCCGTCATCCTCTCGCTGCGACCGGATATGAAGGAAGCACTCGCCGTTGCTTTGGGCAGTAGCAATTCAAAGTTGCGGTATCATGCAGCGCGTGGTCTGGCGGTATCGGTTACGCAGCAAGAGAGTTTTTTGCTTTATTGCGTCCTGTTTAGTGATGCGGTTGCCGACGCGGAAAGAGAAGTCGTCAGAAACCTCTTACGGCAACGGCGCATTACCATTCCGAGTCAAGAACAAGCCGCCGCAATCTTATTTGAAAGAGCAACGGATTATTTTGAACATCGCCGACCATTGCGGATTGATACTGATGGGAATGTTTCCTCTTGGACTTGGGAGAGGGACCATACGTTTCGCAACAGTGTCAGCGAACCTACTGTCGAAGAAAGAATAGTATTGGCGGCGATAGATATAGAAGCTGCATATACGTATTTTGCTGCAAGGTATTACGGACAAAGTAGCGGAATTCTCCCAAAAACATCAGCAAATAGAAATGCTTACATTTTTGCCCACAAAATCGCAGTAATCGAATTACAACGGGCATCGCCCATACCAATTGATTGGTCAGGTTTTATCGACCCAACAGAAGCAGAACAATTCCTGCAAGCGAGTCTCGAAAAAAGTCGTTTTCATGCTGCGTCAGTGGCAATTGGTGTCTTGTCAAAGGAGGGGAATACCGATCTGCTGTCATCGACAAACGGCAAACCACGTCCATTAGTGCAAGCAACCATTGCCAAAAACCGCGCTGTCCGCTTCGCAGCATTGGAAACAATCATGGCGATCAACCCGACAGAACCTTTTGCCGGTTCGTCTCTCGTTACGGAGACGCTCGTGTGGTTTTCCAAATCGGAGGGGCAGAGCGTGGTATTGTCGGGACATCCGCAAAGGGCGGTGGCAAATCAAACGGCAAGTTTGTTTTTGGGGTTAGGCTACACCACCGACGTTGCAAACACATGCCGGGAGTTGTTCGAACGTGCCGCTGCGTCGCCCGATGTCGAGTTGATCGTCGTCGATGCACGTACACCGCTGCCACCCGTCGGCGAATTTGTCCAAAGGATGCAGCAAGATGCTCGCACCGCCGAAATCCCGATTGCCATTTTGAGCAACAACGAACGTGACTTCAACCCAACGATCACCGCCCCGCGCCGGAACGTTATGACGCGATTTGACCGGCGAAATCCCGAAAGTCCGCTGCGCACGTCGCTTTCGCTCGTCTATCCACACCTCGCAAGCGAAGAGTCGGCACGGTGGGTGCGCGATGACTTGTTGGACAAGACGGGGCAAGAGACGGCAGACGACAGACGGCAGACAGCTGTAGAGGAGCGTCTTGAAATGGCAAAACAAGCATTGCGTTGGCTGAGGGAAATTAAAATTGCGGAACGGGAATCGGGGCAAAAGACTTATCACTTTGTCGATGTTGATGCGGTCGTCTTGGAAGCGTTGCACAGTGAGCGACGAGTGAGTGAAGGCTTGCAACTCGCGGCGGAGGTTCGGTCGCCAGTGATACAGATGGCGATTTACGAACTCGCCGCGAACAGCATTTACCCAATGCGACTGCGAGAACAAGCGAGCAAAACATTCGAGCAGAGTATTGAAACATTCGGTGTCTTGCTTCGCGGACCGCAGATTCAGCGGCTCTATGATCGGTACAACCAGAGTGAACATGAATCGAAAACATCGCAAGAGTTGTTGAGTCGATTGATCGATGTGGTGAAGGAGAAGGTGTCGGAAAAGTAGTATACCATTTCGCAATTGGTATTGTTTTTGTTTCGTACCGGGAACATTTTCCGAAAACGTGGCATTGTGGGGGGAACGCATTCCGTAGCACTACTCGCACGGAGATCAGCCCCCAAATCGATAAGGCATGTCAACACCTCCCTACGAGGATTGTCCATCGCGGCGAGGTGTAGCGGTGTCAAACCTGTATCCGTTTTTGCATTGACATCCGCCCCTTTGGAAACGAGATATTCCAAGATTTTCGGGGCATAACATTCGATGCCTCCTCCTGGGTGACAATTAAGTGCAGCGTGGTGCAACGCTGTCCAGCCGTTATCACCTGTCGTTTCGACATCGGTACCCCTTTCGACGAAGTATTTCACATCCTCGACGGTCCCCTTTGCCGCTGCCTCGAAAATGTTGCTGTAATTCGTTGCCATAAATCAACCGTTAACAATCTTCACATTCACCACGCGACCGGTCGCTTCGGGCGAGAGGAGGAGTTGGAGTCCTTCGGTCAGTTCGACGTTTCCCTTGATCGGGATCGGTTTGTCGGTCGTGATGTTTTTCATTCCGGGAAGCGTTTCATTCACTAAGAACCATTTGCCATTGTGGAACTGGAAATAGCCGACACGTTTGCGTTGTTCGGGAGTCAATTTTTCATTCGGAAAGATCGTGCGATCCACGTGCCACTGCGAAAGCGATTGTCCGTTGAAGACCATCAGCCGATGATTGTCCGGGCGGTAACTTTCACCTTGGCGACGAACCGAATAAAAATCGAGTACCGGCAACACTCCCGTGTATGCCGTTCCGCAGTAGGGACATTTCGGCTTTGCCGTGTTGTCGAAGATAAACCATTTTTTCACGCACGACTTGTTCGGGCAGGGCTGAATCATATCCGCCGTTCGGACGAGGGCATCTTCCCATTCGTCGGCGGTGGGGCGGCGGGAGGGATCATGCAATCCGTCGATAAACGCTTGCTCAAATAATTTTTTCAGCAGCGGACCGTACATTTTATAGGGCAGTTTTACCGGATCAAGCCACGGCATACAGTCTCTCGTATCTCTTTCGCTGAACTTCTTCGGGAAATTCGTTGTGTCCGTCGGGTGCTCAATGAAGAGAGCCTTTTCCCCCATTTCGAGAAGTTCTTGCGTCTCGGCATCTTCATGGTGAACTTTGGGACCTCGAAGTGGGTGTCGATGAAACAGGTACATATAGATCAACACAGAAAGAGCGTGCTGATCGGTGGCACGACACGGCAGTTTGCGATTCGTGTTGAGTGTTCCGTCGGGATTCTTCATCGGCAAACGCAACGTGGCAACCACTTCAGGAGCGATAAAGTCCGGCGTTCCCACCACATCCGGCGGAAAGAGACCCGGAACAACAAGCCCGTCAATATCAATAATACACGCATTGCCACCCGCCGGATCAACGAGACAGTTCTTGTACGAAAGATCGGAATGCGCAAGACCCGCCGCATGAAGCCGACGAACCGCACGAGCCAACTTCAGGCAAATCTGAAAATACTTGAACAAGTCCCCTTTTTCTTCGGCAGGAACGAAACGGTTGAAATTTTTGGGGGAAGCGAACCATTTTCCCTCTTTCTCCCCTCCGGCAAGAGACGTGGATTGACCGAAGAAAAAATGCGACTGGTACGTCGGTACCACGATCCCGGTCAGACCATTGTGTTCGACGATCTTTTCGGGCCAGCAGTACAGGTTTTTCCAATAATCGCCCCCCGTCTGCTCAAAGATGCCTTTGCGATACTGACCGACCAGTTTTTCCATACGCTCCAAACCGGTGACATCGAGTTTTTTACGAAAGAAGGCGACGACGTAACTCCGGTCAGGAGCGAAGTACACGTCTTTCATTCCCCCTTGCTTGGGGTCTTTTTGAATAAACTCGACGGGCGAACCGTCTTTGGCTTTGATTTTTACAAGTGTCATAGTGATTAGTGTTGTGGTTCGATTTTCACTGGAAAGTAGACCCGGAGCAGGTCATTTTTCGGCTACGCCCCCGCTCAGCCGCCTAGCCCGCGTCGGGTCTCTCGTTGTTGGGCTAAAACAATCGGCTTCCGGAATTTTCAACCGACTTCGGTATAAAGTACCCGTATGCGTACTTGATTTCCAACAGATTTTTTTAATGCGGAAGTCGCGGAAGGGCGGAAAACGCGAAATGTCACCGGGAGAATTCCGCAATTTCTGCCTTGCCGCGCTTTCCGCGTTGAAAAAATCGGGTATAAAACTTTCCAGCGAAAGCCTTATTTCGGTTTAACGATTAAAATCGTTCGGTCATCGTGGTTGCCTTTCGACCAGAAGTTTAGCCATTCGAGCAATGCCGCTGATTTTTCCGTCGGCGATTTGTTCGGATCGAAGACCGCCGGGCAGCCGTTCGGTTCTTCCGGGCAACCTTTTTTCAATTTCTGTTCGTAAAATTCGAGCCAGCGGTGTTCATCGGCAACGGCGGCTTCCGACGGGAAAAAGGGATCGGTAATTCCGTCCGTGACCAAGAGCAGTGCGCCGAAGGAATCGCAGAACGAAAAACGGAGTCGTTTCTTGATGATGTCCGGTTGAATCTCGTCGGGGATGGTCAAGAAACGTGTCTGTCCGGCATATTCGCCGCCGTCCGGTTCGCCGAGAACCAATGCCCGCTCCAAACCGTCCCAGCGCAGAATTGCCCCACCGCCGTCGCCCACCCAATACGAAGCGATCAGCCAGCCGCTGATTTCCGAAGGATCGGGATTGATCGGTCCAAAATGTTTGAACGCCGCACAGAGCAATGTCGTGTGATAATCTTTGGGAGTGGCTCCTTCTCTCGTTTTTGCTTCTTCGTGAATGGCTCGAATCGCCGCATCGACAGCGATGTGAAAAATCCCGTCGAGTTTTGTCTCTTCGAGAAATTCCGCCCGTCCATACTGATCCCAAGTTGTCGGATCCCACTTGCCGCCACTTTTCAGGAATTCCTTTTTCTTCCTGGCAAACTTATTGACAGCATCGGAAGAGATGCAGAGTCCCGCATCGTATTCGGCAGTGATCTGGCGACGCAACTGTTTGACGACCGTTTGGCATGCGATTTCGGAACCCTTTCGGGAATATTTTGCACTTCCCGCACCATCGGCGACGGCAACGAAGTTCCAGCCGGTCTCGTCGTCAATTTCCCAGTAGAAACAATCGTCTCGCGGTTTTCCGACGTGCGCGTGGGAGCGTCCTCGCCGACTTGCCATGAGGATCTCGATTTTGCCCGTTTCCGCCGGAGTGGATGTAAACAATCTCTTCTTCTCTGCGGCAGTCACAATATCAAATTCGATGCCGTCATGAGTGTTGTCATCGTTTTTGTAACCTTCGTAATCCTCGACGGGCAAGTCGAGCCAAAGGCTTTTGGGGTCGGCGTTGATAATCAACTCTTTTTGAAAGCGATTATGAAGATATTCATCTTTGCCACTAACAATTTTCCCTTCTTTAATTTGATCTGATTTACTGGCTTCGATGTACCAAAACTCTATTTTTTCCTCAAAGGGCAGGAGAGGAGACCCAAAAATCCGCATGCCTTTTTGCGCCAACTCTACATTCAATCCGAGTGTGTCGCATGAAAATTGAAAGGGATGGCAGGCAACGATTGTCAGTTTATTCTGAATAGAACTAAAATCAATGATACACTCGTATGGGACTCCGACGGTTCCAATAGAAAGGGCTTGCGAGTTCAATACTTTATTGATCTCAGCATTAATATGGCTTGGCGGAGCTTCGTCCCAATCCTCTGATAGTTTATACTTAAACACGAAAACAGGTCTCTTCGTGGGATCGTCGGCTGGTGGCGGCGCAGCCGACGTGCTGATTTCCGATTTTTCGTTTTCTTTGTGGTCGAAACTTTCCACCGTTTTGATATTATCTGCCAATGCCGAGGCTTCGTTTTCCGCAGCTTCGTTTTTCGCTGTTTTGGTTTCCACAGCTCCGTTTTCCACTGCCTTGGTTTCAACATCACTGGGTATGTCGCAGGGCGGATCACCAGACGGTGGATCTGTCGGTGTGGGTTCTTCGCTCGGTTCCGTTGTAGTCGGACACGGTGCCGAATAAGTTCCGTAGGGAGTGCGTGGAGAATAATTGTTGTCGGATGTACTCATGTCAAATTTTCGGCTGGGGCAGGTTGTTTTTTTCGCTTGGAAAACAATGTACCGAATTTACGGCGCAGACCCGGAACAGGTCGTTTTTCGCATGCGCTCGTGCAGTCGCGCAACCGCCTTGCCCGCGTCATGTCTCCGCTGTCGGGCTAAAACGTTCGGTATCAGGAATTTTCAACCGGCTTCAGTATACCATCTTTCTTTTTTCTTCGACGCTCTTTCTTCTCGGCTATCTGCTTCCTCAAGTCGGCGAGAATTTCCTCCACCGGCGGAATAGTATCGTAATAGGCGAACAATTCCTTTGTTGTTGGAAATCGTTCAGAAAGTTCTTTGCGATAACGACGAAGTTCCTTGACGGGATCGTCTTCCAAAGCGTCACGTGGTTTCATGTTGGATCTCCCATAATTGTTCGGGGGTTAAAAGCAGCGGCGGTGTTAATTGATACGATTGAATCATTTCGTCAATTTGACGTTGTTGATGCTTGTTAACGATATGCTTTTGATTCCACGTCAACAGGTAGTCGATTGAGTGGAATGCGGCTGTCGCAATATGAACGGCATCGTCTCTGGACTCAGCGGGAACGGCTTTTGAATCCACAAGAGCATCAACCAAATTGGCAATCGTCGGCGTTCTACCCAAACGCTCAATACCAGCAATCGCCTGCACTCTCCGTTCCGCCGCCACCGGGTCACCCCGTGTAATTTCATCAATGACGGTTTGCGAAACGAAAAGATCGTGCTGATGGCGCGTCTTCCACCAATCTTTCGTCAACACTTGTTTTGCCAGTTTCAATATATCATTGGACGGTCTTGCTGTCAAATAGCTGATGACCGAGGATTCCAAATAGACACGTTTGCGTCGCATATTTTTGTAGTGACAAAGGGATTGTCGGTCGTTTTCTGCGTCTCAAATCACTAAATTGATTTCTTCCGGCGGTGGCGGCAAAGATTCGTGGGGGGCATCACACGTCTGACTCTGCTGACTCACGGCAGTGGAAACCCACTGCCAAAACTTGGCAAATGAATTACTGTCCATTGTATCGAGCGACACCACGTCGTGCGTGATTTTACGCAAAGGATCAATTTTCGCTTTCGGACCCGCCGCACAGGCAACGACCCGGGCAAACTTGTACTTCTTCAGTTCCTCCGTCATTTTGTTGAACAGTTGCGTGTCCGAAGGGGCACCATCTGTCATAATGACGGCAAGCGGCAGCCAGTCCCCTTTGCCATCCATCGTCGTTTTCATCACCTCTTTTCGATATTGCTTCATCAACAATTCGAGTGCTTCGCCCAGATTGGTCGGCGACGTTTCAGGCGGGTCGATGTTCGGAAGCACAAAACCATCAAGTTCCGTTAGCGGGACGAGGACTTTGGCATCTCGGTCAAACGTAATAATGCTTAAAAAGACCGTCTCCAAAGCGTAAGGGTCACGACTCAAACTCGCCAGCATCGACCGCAACCCGGTCCTGACCGCCTCGATAGGCTCGCCGCGCATCGAACCAGACGTGTCCAAAAGGATGTAAATCGGCAATCGTCGCATGTTACGGTTTGGCTAGGGAAATTTCCGGTGGCGGCGGCGGAAGTTCGCCAAAGCCTGCATCGCCGCCAGCTTCGTCCACCTTCTTGCTGCTTGCAGAAATCGACGAGGAAACCCACTTGAAAAAGGCACCAATCGTCGATGTATCGGCGGTGTCGAGGACGACAACGTTTTCGGTTAATCGCTGCAATACCGATTGATCCGCGTGCGAACCGGCGGCACAACCGACGACAATCCCCCACTTTGCGGCTTTGAACGCCTGAATGCCCGGCTCGACATTGTCCGTCGGCGAACCGTCGGTCATAATGAAGACGAGTGGTTTCCAGTCTCCTTTTTGTTCGTGCGTACTCTTGACAAGTTCACGGTTCGCACATTCGACAACTTTTTGGAGCGCACCACCGAGTGATGTTCCGCCGCCAGCGGTGAGTGTCGGGGGTTGAAATTGGGCAACTTCCGTAAGCGGCACCACCTGCTGGACATTGCTCTCGAACGTAATCACGCTGATATACGCCGATTCGAGAGCATAAGGGTCCTTTCGCAGGGCGGATTGCATCATTTGCACGCCGTTCTTGACGGCTTCAATCGGTTCACCGGACATCGAGCCGGAAACATCAAGGAGGAGATAAACAGGAAGTCTTCGCATGGAAATAATTTGCCTTTCTTTGTCAGTGGTGATTTTGCAACGGTAAAAAACTATTCGATATTGACACCGTGGGATTTGGCGAGTTCTTCAAGACCATAACTATAACCTTGTCCTACAGCCCGAAACTTCCAAGTGTCATTATGGCGATAGATTTCGCCGAATATCATTGTGGTACTTGTGCTGGCGTCTTCGGAAAGATCAAATCGGGCAATCTCTTCGTTATTGTCATCGTTGATGATACGAATGTAAGCGGAATTGACCATGCCGAAATTTTGTCGCCGGATGTCAAAATCGTGAATCGTAACGGTGAACAGGAGTTTGACAATGTCGGCGGGGACCTTGTTTAGTCGAACGGTCAACACTTCGGAATCGCCTTCCCCTTCACCAGTCAGGTTATCGCCGGAATGTTCCACACTTCCGCAAGGCGATTGCAGTTGATTGTAAAAAATGAAATCATCGTCACTGCGGACTTTTCCGGCAGTGGTCAGCATGAAACAACTGGCATCAAGGTCGAAGTCTTCGCCTTCTGTTTGCCGTTCCTCCCAACCGAGTCCGACTCGGATTGTTTCTAGACCGGGTACTTGTTCGGACAACGAAACATTGCCCCCTTTTTTCAGTGAAACTCCCATCGTCTCTGTCGTGAATATAAAGTTGAACGAATATCGAAGGCATTGATTATACCACGTAACGTTTCGGTATTCAATACACAGGCTTTATACGTTCACACCATAATTCCTAGCAAGGGGACCCAGTCCGCCAGTGGAACCTTCGCCGACAGCGCGGAATTTCCATTCGCCGCTGTGTCGGTACAGTTCGCCAAAGATCAATGCCGTGTTCGTGCTGGCATCTTCCGCTAGGTCGAAACGAGCAATTTCGGCGTTGTTGTCCATATTAACGATTCGAATAAATGCCGAACTGATTTGACCGAAGTTTTGACCATTCTTTTCAGCATCGTGAATCGTAACAACGAACACAATCTTTTGAACGTCTGCCGGAACAGAATTGAGTGTAACGAGAATTTCTTCGTCGTCTCCTTCCCCCTCCCCGGTACGATTGTCGCCGGTGTGGGTCATGCTTCCATCAGCGGATTTCAGTTGGTTATAAAAGATGAAGTCCGCCGAACTGCGAACTTTGCCGGATTCACCCAGGAGAAACGCCGAAGCGTCCAAATCGTAATCCGCTCCGCTGGTGACGCGAACGTCCCAGCCAAGACCGACCTTGATCTTGTTCAAGCCGGGCGACTCTTTGCTCAACGAAATGTTGCCGCCTTTTTGTAGTGAAATAGCCATAATAGTAAGTTGGGTTAAGGGTTAAAGTGAATGGGTGCAGAATCGGCGGGCTTACACCCGCCGCTCTTTGATAGGCTTAAACGCCCCAGCCTTTCATTTTTTCACGGAGACTGGGAACGAGTTCCTTTGCGTTTTCCTTCAAGGACTTCAAAAGGAACTTTTCATTGTCGTCAATCTCGCCGTCGCCTTCAAGTTTTTCGATCAGCCACGTTGCTTCGTCGGCATCGACAACACCCGGCGAAGTGTCGTCTTTCAACAGGAAGTCGCAAACGGCTTCGGCGAACAAGTTCTTCCACGAAGCGGCGTTGCTCTTTCCTTTGACACCATCGTTGATCGCGAAGAGGGCTTCCGCCTCTTCTTTGTCGATCTTGCCGTCGGCATAAAGCCGTTTCTTCAGTTGGGTCACTTCCGCATCGGCGATGACACCATCGGCAAGAATTGCCTTGACAACATCCGCAATCGGGTCATTCATATAGTCGGTCATTGAGTATTTTCCTTTCTTTGAAAAAAGTTTAGAGGAACGGTAGAATATTCGGGAGGATTTGCTGGAATGTCTGACCGTTGGCGGGTTCGCCGATGGCAGCCATTTTCCATTCGTTATTGTGTCGATAGACCTTCGCCATAATCTGAGAGGCTATTTTGAAATTAAACGCTTGAAAATAAGGGGATTCCGACAGCCGGGCAACTCCGTTTGCATAAAAACACCGGTATTTTTGAAAATCCCCAAAACGGAGAATACAAAAATCCCCGGT
>Ga0123353_10008129_pt1 | contig 14288 bp, 13 predicted proteins | sample TergutLab28metaG_3_FD_92763 | JGI IMG/M metagenome (GOLD analysis project Ga0123353, IMG submission 92763) | Labiotermes labralis P3 segment gut microbial communities from Petit-Saut dam, French Guiana - Lab288 P3 | ecosystem: Host-associated > Arthropoda: Insects > Digestive system > Gut ... | reverse complement strand
CGGATGATTCCTCGGCGATAAATCCATCATGAGAGAAATTTACTGTAGGATCATCGGGAGTGATTTTGTACTTTAATCTGCATGGCTGAGAGCAATCGCCGAGATTGGGGTGGCGAGAGTTGAAATATGTTCCCAAAAGACAACGGCCTGATACAGAGACGCACATCGCACCGTGAACAAATACCTCCGTTTGCATTATGTTAAGGGAGGATAAATATCTTATCTGCTCAATGTTTAATTCTCTTGGGAGAATAACGCGGCTTACCCCCTGATCTGCCCAAAACCGCATGGCCGCTGAATTAAAAACGCCGTTCTGCGTGCTTAAATGAAGTTCGGCACTTGGACATATCGTTTTAACAAGTGATAAAACTCCGGGGTCGCTTACAATAAAAGCGCTTGGCATCCGCCCGATCTCCGCAAGCTCTCTTAACGTATCTTCAAGCGCGGGCAGCATCTCTTCATTAGGCATGATATTTAAAACGCCATAGACGCGTTTGTCAATACCATCAGCTAATTTAACAAGTTCCGCAAACTCTTCAACGGTAAAATTAGGCGAATGCGCTCTGAGGTTAAGACTGCCGATACCCGCGTACACCGCGTCCGCGCCATGCGTAAACGCGGCCTCAGCACAGGCAAATGATCCGGCAGGTGCAAGAAGTTCTATCATATTTAAAACTGCGAATAATGGAGAACCCTGATCTCTCTGCTCCAGCCCAATGGCCTTTTCACCCTCTCGCCGCCCGACCAACCCGCAGTATACAGCTTCTTTTCAAAAATATCTTTCGCATCGAATTGAAGCGCGAAGTTGTGAGAAAACGCCCATCTGATTCCAAGGTTGAAAAATCCGTTGAAAGGTGAGAAGTATTTATCTTTTGAACCGGTTCTGTCATTAAACGCGCAATCGTACTCCGCAACGAGCGTAAGTTCATCGTTAATTGTAATGTCAACGCCGCCCATTGCGTTCGGCCAGCTTATACTGTCGCGGCCTTCAAGCGAGTAGTTACCGGCTCCGTGCAGCCCGATTTGTATAATGTTAAGCATAATGTAGTTTTTGCTTAAAGCCGCAAAAAAACCGGGCGACTTGAAAACATATCCGTCATACCCAAACATCCCTGCATTAGCCATACCGCTGCTGCCCTGATGATCATAACCAAGCGCGAGAGCGGGAAGCGCGTAACGCTCCTCAAACAAACGGTACTTTACAAGAATACCGGGCGCGGGGTTCCCTCTCGCGTTGCCGCGTCTTCCTATAATCCCCTCGCCGCCGTAGGAGAGACCAACCGTGAAACGGTCTGTGAGCCCAACATTAAGCCCCATAAGCGTACCGCTCTGATAACCGGTATATCCTGCCGGATAAAAGCGGCACTCAATATCATAGTGAGACTTGGGAAGAACACCGGCAGTATGAACATCAACCAACCGGCGCGGCTGTATACTCTCTTGAGCGCTTAACAAAGACGATATAACCAAAATAGAGACAGCGGCTCCTGTTAAACCGCTCTTAATCTTCCGGGAGAATATTTTCATTATTGCGATCCTTTCTTTTTAAGACGCAACTCATTTTGCCTTCTGATTTCGTATTTTTTGCGGTCATGCTCCGCGTTTGTTACAGAGAAATCGTGCGCTCCGCTTCCATCCCACTTCGCTACAAAGAACATCGCTTTTGTGGTGTCGGGCTTTGCGCTTGCGGCAATCGCTCCAAGTCCGGGCGAACAAATCGGCCCCGGCGGAAGTCCCTTAAAACGCCTTGTGTTATAGGGCGAATCAACATTAAGCTCTGAGCGGTAAAGCGGGCCGTCGAATTTGCGGAAGATATATCTCACGGTAGGATCGGCGCCAAGCGGCCATCCAAGCCTTAGTCTGTTGTGAAAAACCCCTGCGATTTTTCCCCGTTCGGATGGAAGCGTCGCCTCTTTTTCGACAATTGACGCGAGGGTAATTATTTGATGGACGTTATATTTTGCCATTATCGCGCTGTCCCCCGCTACTGTTGCCCAAACCTCATTGAAGCGGGCGGTCATTCTGCGCAAAATAAGCGCGGCGTCGCATTTTCCCGAGAAACGATAGGTATCGGGGAATAGATATCCCTCAAGAGAGTTCGCGTTGATACCGGTTGACTTAATAAACTCGGCGTCGTAGCACAAGCGGACAAATTCGGCGGAATCAATCCCCATCTCGGCGGCGAAACGGCTTGCGGTCTGCTCTACCGTGAACCCCTCTTTTATAAATATCTGCTGATCAATCGTTTGAGATTTAAGAAGTTTTTCAGACGCGCTTAAAGCCCCTTCGCCTTTTACGAAAGTAAACAGGCCGGACTGTATTTTGGCCGAAATGCCGCTGAATCTGAGATAATAAAAGAGCGCGTCGGCAGATCTAACTATACCGTGCGCTTCAAGAGAATCGGCTACAGCGCGCGCGCTGGTTCCCCGTTCTATGGTGATCTGTACGGTCTCAGCGCTTTCGCCCATAGGCATCATAGTGTAATAATAAGCATAAGCGCCAAGCCCAACAACACAAAGCAAAAGTAAAAAACAGACGATAATAAGTTTTTTTATCACACGCGCCACCCATAATATGCTATACAGACAATAGCCCGCCGCCGCAAGCAGCAGTATAACCGCGGTAAACAGGAGTCTGTATACAGGTAAAAATAACGAACGTAATGTCATAATCTAAATCAATGATATCGCAACTATCCTAAAATAATATTTGAGCGGGTGATATATAAAGATATAATCAACGTCAACTAAGAAAAATACGTAAACTATCAACACCTACTCCTTAACGCACCGCACCCTGTGAACAGCCGACCGGTTATCACCCCCGCTGTAGCAGACAAGCGCTGCGCGGGATAGATACCATGAGTCTGCGCCGCTGTTCTCAGCGCTCCACCAGTAGTGGTTAGAGACAAAATAGCTGCCGGCGCCGCTTTTTAAAATCGCCGCGAGAGCCCGCCAGTCTTTGTCGTCGGGCAGACGCCACCCTTGCGGGCAAGCCGTTGCCGCCTGCTGCCAGGAGAATCTTCTGCCGTTATGAAGATCATCTAAAAACCATGTTATGGTACCGAATCTGTGAATTCTATAATTAATGCTGTCACGCGGATCTGTAAAAAATTTGGATGGCGGCGAGGCCGGCGCCGCGGCTCTTCTTCTTGTCTGAATCCTCGCCAAGCTGTCTAATCTCGCTTTCTCCTCAAGCGCTAAAAGCCGCACCCGCTCCACTCTCTCAAGACTGTCTCTATAAGCCTGCTCTCTTTGCTCCTGCCTCTCTCTGAACACTCTCTCCCGCTGCATAATCTCCGCGGCGAGTTTTCTCTCCTCCTGCCTGTTTTCAACACGATTTGAGATAAACATGTAGGTAAAAAAGATAATAATCAATCCCGCAGCAACCGCTGCGCCGGCAACCGCCAACGGATTACTGCGCCTATAGTTTTGGAAGCTGTTTTTTAATCCTTTAACAATATCATCTAACTTTGGGATTTCTAACTTTGTGCTTTGAGAACTCTTATCACCGTGAATTGAAGATGACGACTTCTGCGCAGCAGATTCTATCGTTTTGGCGTACTCTTTGGAAACAAGATTCGAGCTTGAACTATAGTTAAACTCTCTATTATCGCCGGTAACAGGATTGAGACGCAGGCCAAACTCGGGAACATCGGCCGCGCGAAGCCAGCTTATCATGCCTGTTTTCCAAACAAGGGAGTTTTTAGTGAATTTTTCGGGAATTACCGGTATCTGCGGCTCTTCCTGCAAAAGCTCATCGGCAGTAAAGGGGCCTAATTTTTGATTCTCTATGAGGACATACCAAATTTTTGATTCTTGTTCCATCAGTGTAAACTCCTGCCGTCATACAGTATATCAAGATATGTTTAATTTACATTACTACGGACAGGCGCTGCAAGTGTTTTTTATATATATGTTATAAAAAGGGTTGACATTATTGGTGTAAAAACTTTATATTTTTAACTTATGTTCGGATTTAAAAAGTTTGTTTCCATATTATTGTGGCTTGTCGGCTCAATTGCGTGCAGGACGTGGCGGGTAAAAGTTATCATGCCGCCCTCTGTTAATATCTTTGACCCTAAAGGCACGCCTACGGTGTACTGTTTTTGGCACTCTACGCTTCTTGTAACCGCTTATGTGTTTCGTAAAACCGGTAAAAGCGTTATAGTATCTCCAAGCAAAGACGGCCAGCGCGCGGCAGATATTGCTCAAAGATGGGGGCATTCGATTATTTTTGGTTCTTCCAATAAAAAAGGCTCAACCGCTCTGCGCCAAAGCATCAGAGCTTTAAAGGAGGGACGCTCGCTGGGAATAACCCCAGACGGCCCCAAAGGACCGCTGCAGGTCGCAAAACCCGGCGCGGCGCAAATCGCGCTTGTAAGCAAGTGTCCGCTTGTTGCCATAAAGGTCGAAGCCGGCAACGCATGGCGGCTTAGTTCGTGGGACAAATTCCTTCTGCCAAAACCATTCTCTAAAATCACCATCACTTTAAGCGAACCGATATATCCCGCCTCTTGCGAAGATGACAACGACTGTGACGACAGCAGTGAAAACAGGGGTGTAATACTCACAAAGCAGCTTGAAGAAACTTTCGCGGCATGAACACCGCAAGCAGTAACCGGCACACAATAAATAGTTGGCCGCAAGATACGTATCTCCTTATACCATCATATAAATCAATCGATCACTTAAAGAAGTTTGTCACTACGCTGCTTGCTGATTTTGTCCCTAAAAACAGTTTGCTTATTGTGGATGACGCCTCGCGGGACGGTACTTTTGAGATGTGTCAAAAAACAGGTATCGAATGTATCCGCCACGAAAAAAACAGAGGCAAGGGCGGCGCGCTTAAAACGGGATTCACCCACCTTATCACGCATAAAAAAGCGCGCTGGATTCTTACGATGGATGCCGACGGTCAGCACTCCCCTTTCGATATCGGCCTGTTTTTTGATGAAGCAATAAAATATCCGAAGATAGGAATTTGCATAGGAGCGCGCAATATGCGTCTTGGCATAATGCCCGCGGCGAGGATACTGTCCAACCGGCTGACCTCTATGATTATGACGCTTTTTACGGGTGTGCGCGTAAAAGACAGTCAGTGCGGTTACCGTTTGTACTCGTCTGAGTTGATTAATTCTATCAGCATAGAGTATGAGCGCTTTGAAATGGAGAGCGAAGTTATAATGAAAGCCGCCGCAAAAAAATTTCTAATTCATTTTGTGCCTGTGCAGACATTATATTTGAAAGGGCCAAGCCACATCTCACACCTCGCGGATACGCTGCGCTGGGTGAAAGCGGTTTTGGCCATATGGTACGGAATCCACCTCTTAAACAAGCGAAAATAGCGTAATTTAACAGATGAATATAGAAACACGGCAAGAACGGCTTATACAAATTCTCAAAAAAAAAGGGATAACAGAAGAACCCGTACTTGAGGCGTTCCGCAAAGTCCCCCGCCACGAGTTTGTAGACAGCGACATGTATGTGAAAGCCTACGACGACACCGCGCTCCCTATCGGTCATGGGCAGACAATAAGCCAGCCCTACGTAGTAGCGCTTATGACGCAGCTGCTTGAGCTTAACAAAAGAGATTTGAAAATCCTCGAAATAGGGACCGGTTCAGGATTTCAAACCGCTATTTTGGCGCAGTTTTCTCTCAGAGTCTACACAATAGAACGCCACAGAGAGCTTGGCGATAAATCAAGGGTAAAACTTAGGGAGATGGGGTACGCAAACGTCACTTTCAGAGTCGGCGACGGAACAAACGGCTGGCCTCAGTGGGCTCCGTTTGACAGAATCATAGTAACAGCAGGCGCACCCGTAACCCCCAATACTCTCGCCGCGCAGCTCGCCGACGGCGGTATAATGGTAATCCCAACCGGAAGCCGCGATATGCAGGAGCTTATGGTCTATAAGAAAAGCGGAGACGAGCTTCACTCTTACTCCGCTGGCTCGGTAGTTTTTGTTCCGCTTATTGGTCAGCATGGGTGGGACGGGTAATCTCTTTGATATATGCTTATTTGGTACCCTTGACTCTCCCGCGGCGCTGCCGCGGGGTGATGAGGCGAAAAAACAGGAATAATCGTTACGCGATAGCGTAGTAATCCGGCACCCTTTCAGGGGTGCAAGATTGTCGCCCGGGGTTTCAACCCCGGGGATTAGGGATTAAAGAAAATTCAAGGAGAAAGAATGCTTCGCTGGGTTAAAGAATATTCTACCGGACTATTGATGGGAGTTGTTGATCTGATTCCCGGCGTGTCAGGCGTTACCGTGCTTTTTTTGCTTGGGCTCTATGAGAGGGTGATCTCTGCTATCAGCGGATTTAAAGCTAAAAACGTTTCGCTGCTTGTGCGTCATGGAGTCGGTGCGCTGTTTTCCAAGGAACGTAAAGATCACCTCGCGTCACTCAATAAAGAGGCGCAGGCCCGCGATATCCCCTTTATGATCCGGCTGCTTTTGGGAGCGGGCACAACGATACTTCTGTTTTCCAGTTTGATAAAATATCTGCTTGAAAATCAGTTTACAAATCTGTACGGATTCTTCTTCGGTCTTATAGTAGTGGCTATCTTCCTCTCTGTTAAGATGCTCAAAGCAAAGAAACCGCACTTTTTAGCCCATTTTTTTCTTGGAGCGCTCATCACCTTAACGCTTACCATGTCGGGCAATCCGGTGCAGGACGCACAAAAAAAGTCTGAGCGCTACAGGATGATGAACGAAGCCGTCCTCTCGGGCGATCTCTCCCTCAGCGAAAGAGCGCCTCTAAAATACAGCGGTATCTATACCGGCAAAGAGCTTATTGAAGCAGGTATCACCGGCAGCATAGTTGTATGTATAGCGATACTGCCGGGGATAAGCGGGTCTCTTGTAATGGTGCTTATCGGCAAATATTATGACGTCATCTCCGCTGTTTCGGGGCTTAAAACTCTTCAGCTTGACTATATCTTATTTTGTACCGTTTTTGGTTTGGGGATGCTCTTGGGAGCGCTTCTCTTTTCAAAGGTGATAAAATTCGTTTTTGACCGTTTTTATAACGCTACTATCTCATTTGTAATCGGACTCCTCGGCGGATCGCTCTACGCGCTGTGGCCTTTTAAGGAGACTGTTATAATGGATAAATACGTCAGAGGGCCGCATGGGATAACTCTTGCTGAGAATTCTGTCATTCAAACAAATATAAACGCTCTCCCGCCGGATGCTTCCGCGTTTATATTCGCGCTGATTTTCTGCTTTGTTGGGGCTGGGGCTATTATGCTGCTGGAGAGGCTTGCGGGGAATAAAAAACCATCGGCTGCCGGTTGATTTAACACGGAGATGAATTTCGTTCCGCAGGGCGTTGCCCTACTCTGTTTGATTGCAGGGCTTTGCCCTGTTTTTCGCTCACCTAAAGGGGGGGGGCGCCTTATTTTTCGTGCCACATGAAATATGGGGTGCTCTTTCCTTCGTCTATATTCCATATGGTATTAAAATTCCAGCCAGTGTAGGTTCTCTGCAATCTCATTAGAGGTACGTGCACCTCCTGTTCTCTCAATATTGTAATTGCGGTATCTGTAACACCGGCGCTGTCCACTGTTATTACGGTATCGGCATATATACTGTCTGCTATTATCTCTGTATTTAACGTACCCCAAAAGCTATTGGCGATTACCGATTTTTGAGAGCGCTCTCCAACAAGCCCCCCCGCTCTGCCTGCCGGCGTATAAATTATATCTCCCGTTGAATAACACCCCGCAACTGTTCCATCGTGCATCTGACCTACAAGCCCGCCGGTAGAACCGTTTCTGCCGTCTACATTTCCGGTTGAATAGGAGTTAGTGATTTGGCTTTGGTAATTATAGCCCACAAGACCGCCGGTGCTGTGAGTCCCAAAAACATCTGCCGTGGAGTAACTGCGGTCTATTGACGCGGTGTCAAGCTCACCTGTCAAACCGCCCACTCTTCCGCCCGGAAAAAGCGTGTCGCTTGATACTGTTCCCTCAGAAATTGAACGGCTGATATGAGAGGATAATATTTTCCCTGCAATGCCGCCCGCATCGCGCCTGCCCCGTACATTTCCTCTAAAAGAGCAGCTGTCAATCACCGAATTTCTTGCGTCTCCAACAATACCGCCCGCGTTTGAATTGCCCCAAATCAGATCCACCTCAACGTGAAGCCTGTGAATTCTTGCCCCCATAATAAACCCAAACAGCCCCACGGTTACGGTATCAGGATTGGGACGGCGGATATAAAGGTTTCTTATTGTCTGCCCCCTGCCGTCAAACTCACCGGTAAAAGGCTTGGTATTTGTACCGATCGGCCTGAATCCCCATTCGTTATTTACGCGGCGGCTCGGCGATGCGTCTATGTCACGTACCAATATATACTTGGTGTCAAGGGGAAGATCCTTATCTGCGCCTATGTTATACAGTTCGTGAAAATTGCGTATCGGGATATAACCGTTATTAATAGCTTCCGCTACAGCTATCGAATCCTCTTCGCTCAGATCGCTGTAGATGCCGTCGGGCTCGGCAGGATTTTTTGTGCACGATGAAATTAGAAGTATTAATACTGATGATGTCAATATCAACAAAATCGATACTTTTAAAAACTTGCTGACGCAGTATGTATTACTCCGGCAGTTAAATGCCGCAACCTCCGGTACAGTGGCCTCACGATGGTTCGTGCAGTCGATGTGCCGGGGGTTGCGACATTTAACTGCCATATTAATAATTGAGTTTTTTTGTGTCATGCAGATAAATATAACTTTTGGCAATAACAGGATACGGCATATTTATTGCCTTTTAACTCTTGTGTGAAATGGTCTGTTTTCAAAGCGGGAGTATGATAAAAAGTGGCTAAAAATTCACAAAATAAAGCTGCGGTGCGTATTGGGATCAGCGGTTCCTATGGGGGGTTTAATCTTGGGGATGAGGCGATTTTACAGGGTATTATCGCGCAGATCCGTGCCGGTTTTAAAGCGCATATTACAGTTTTTTCACGCGACAGCCAAGACACTTTAAAGCGTCACGCGGTAGAAAGGGTTGTCCCCGTCAGAAAAATTAACCGCGAACAGGTGACAGAAGAGATAAAACGGCTTGACGTCTTAGTTCTTGGAGGCGGCGGGATTTTATATGACGCGGATGTAAAGACGTATCTTCGAGAGCCTTTTATAGCGATTGAACATAAAAAGCCCGTTATGGTCTACGCGATAAGCGCCGGGCCGCTTCATGATCCCGTTATGCAAGGATATGTTAAGGAGTGTCTCAACGAGGTTTCACTTATAACCGTGCGGGATCATCACTCCCGGCGTGTGCTTGAAGACGCCGGGGTGCGCAAAAAAATCCATACAAACGCAGACCCCGCGCTTTTACTTGAACGGACAGATTTAAACGACACTGTTTTCATGCGCGAGGGGATAAATTTAAAGCGTCCCTTAGTGGGAATTTCGGTGCGGGAACCCGGGGTCGCGGCTCCCGATATCAAGGAGGAGAGTTATCATCAAATTCTTGCGAACACGGCGGATTATATTATCGACCGCTTCGGCGCCGATGTGCTCTTTATCCCTATGGAGCGCAAAGTGCTTGACTTGCAGCACTCCCACGCGGTTATATCGTTAATGCACAGAGCGCAGAACGTCTCCGTTTTAAGGGGTGATTATACCTCAGGCGAAATGCTCTCAATAATGAGCCATCTAAAGTTCAGCGTTGGAATGCGGCTCCATTTTCTTATCTTCTCCGCGCTTGCGGGGGTGCCGTTTGTCGGGCTCTCCTATTCACCTAAAGTAAATGGTTTTTTAGAGGAGCTGCGTCTTGAAATGCCGCCCTTAAATGTTGTTAACGCCGGAAGGCTTATAGCGCATATCGACCGCGTTTGGGATAACAAAGTCTCTATTATCCAAAAAATAAAAAAGTATATGCCGATTCTTAAAGAGCGGTCAAAACTAAACGGTGCGGCGCTTATGTCGCTTGTTGAGAAGATATCAGAGCGGAAAAATTAATGATATATCAATTAAACGGATTAAAAAATGCCCCCTCTCCCCCGTCCTGAAAACGAAGAGTATCTCTCTTTGCCTCCGCGCAAAGCCCTTGTCGCGCAGAGCTGCGATGTGCTCGTTGCAGGCGGCGGACCTGCCGGTATGGGCGCGGCGATGGGCGCGGCGCAGGCAGGAGCAAACGTAATCCTTGCGGAACGATACGGCTTTTTGGGCGGCAACGCCACAGCCGCGCTTGTTACGCCGATCATGTCTTTTTACACACAGCACTCCCACGATCAGGTAAACGGCGCGGTCACCATGTTCCCTACAGATCACGGCACCGGTGATATAGCTATCGGCGGGGTGCTTCTTGATTTCGTAGAGCGGCTCGTAAAGGCCGGCGGCGCTATTGCGCCCTCGTACAATACCGGATATGTTGTACCGTTTGACCATGAGATATTTAAACTCACAGCTATGGAGATGCTTGACGAAGCGGGCGTACGGGTGCTTTATCACGCGTTGGCAAGCGGAGTTGTTCTTGGTGATCCCGAGTATCCGGCAGTAATATTTGAAACCAAATCCGGCCCCATTGTCATACGCGCGAGAATGGTTATTGACTGCACCGGAGACGGCGATGTGGCGGCTTTTGCCGGCGCCGTGTATGATGTAGGACGTGAAGACGACGGGCTCGTTCAGCCCATGACTCTATATTTCAGGTTAGCTGAATTTCAAAAAACCGCTTTCCAGAATTACATAAAAAAACATCCCGAACAGTGGCGCGGAGTTCACGGTTTGTGGGATCTTGTGGCAAAAGCTCAAATCGATGGAGAGCTTGACCTTCCCCGCGAAGACATACTCATCTTCGGAACCACGCACGAAAAAGAGATAAGCGTAAACAGCACCCGCGTAATCCGCGTTCTTGGCACCGATGTTTGGGATTTGACTTATGCCGAATGGGAAAGCAGACGTCAGATGAGGCATATTGAGGATTTCTTCAAACGCTATGTTCCCGGATTTGAAGAGACATACGTCATCCAAAGCGGTGTACAAATCGGAGTAAGAGAGACACGCAGAATTCAAGGCGATTACACGCTCACAGCTGATGACGTACTTGAAGCGAAAAAATTTGAAGACGCGGTCGCAAGAAGCACTTATCCCATAGACATCCACAATCCAACAGGCCGCGGTACTATTTTAAAACGGGTTAAGACGGGATGTTCGTATGATATTCCTCTTCGCTGCTGTATTCCGCTTGGGCTTGACAACATATTAACAGCGGGACGCTGCATATCGGGAACCCACGAGGCGCATTCATCGTATAGAGTGATGCCTGTCTCAATGGCGATAGGTCAGGGAGCGGGAGTGTGCGCGGCGATTGGGGCGATGAAAAAAATTAAGAGCCGCGAGGTGTGCTATAAATCTGTACGCAAGGAGTTAAGGCGGCAGAGAGCGATAATTTAGAGCCGCCAGTACCCACCGGTTTTAGGCGCGCCGCGAAACTATAGACTGTAAAAGTATAACTGTATGCCGCTTTTACATTCGAAGCGCCGGAAGCGCCGATGTTTAAATCAAGTGAATGATACTGGCATCTTTATTTATTTTACAGTGCCATTAGCGCAATAGCTATGCCTAACGCAAAGTTTTGCCATTCTTGGTAACATTTTTTTGAGGGGGGAATTTTGGGGGGAGCGGCTGCGTTAATTTTAATACGCCATCGTAACGCAATAAAAGCAACTGCGTCCCCAAACATAAAAACGTATATGGGAAGTAGAGGATTCTAAAAAAGTCCAAGTAAGGTAGTTTAATTTAAGTTCAACTCAAATCCGCACTTATCTGTGCAGACAATCTTACGCCCATCTTCTTTTACGGCTTTGGAACAACGCGGACAGAAATTCATTGGAGTGTCTTTTAATAAGATTCGTGGATAATTTTCATTGTTAGCTAATTCACATACATAATTTTTAATTTTACTTGAAAGAATCATTAATGCTTCTTTAGTAATATCGTGTTCCGATAAAGCATGTAATAAATCGTTCTCTATATTTGCAGTAACCCTTTTAGCACTAAGCTTTATTTCGGCATTGCCATACTTTTTAGTATATTCAAAATTAGCATATCCTATTGAAATATAAAAAATCAATCTATATGCTATATGTACGTTTACATCTTGCGAAAGAGTCCAATTTTCAGCTCTAAAAGGTTTATACTTTAGAATCCAATAGGCAACAATTGATATTTTTTTTACTTGGTTTATATTGAAATTATGATAGTATTTATAATACGCTTCTCTTTGATGTAATCTCTTAATAACATCGTTTATTTTACTTTGGGAAAATCCCAATTTGACAGACGAACTTTTTAAATTTTTATCATAATAACATTTAACCGCATTGTAAAGCATCATCCTTTTGTTATCAAGATATTCTTTTTCTGGTCCGGTATATCTTGAACTCATGATTATTTTCCCTCATCGTATATTTTTTGTCCTGATAACACCAATTCAAACTCATCAATTTCTTTCCCATTTTCATCTACTAAGGGATCATTTTGTAAATTATTATTTTTAGCACAAAATGCTTCGTACGCTTCTTTTGTTAATGGTGTTTTCAGCTCTTCAAAATCTACATAATCGCTGCTCATACTTTCCTCCTTATTGTGAATTATATTTTCTATGATTAATTGTCCTGTGAATTGAATAATCGAATCATGAAAATCAAACTGTGGGCCAAGTAATCACTTTATTTCGGTCTATGCGGCCCAACTTGAACTACGATTACTACCATCATATCAATAAAAACTATGCTACATCTTGTGCTTTAAGCACTCGCACCCACCAACTATTGTGTTTGTTAAATAATCATAACTTAATAATATAAATAATCGCAAGGGGTTGAAGCAATAACATAATTCAAATAAAATCAATAATATACCGCATAACTTTAAACAATGTCAAAAGGATTACGATTTGGCTATGCTTTACTCTTTTAAGAAAATACCCGCACATATTGAACTCTGAACGGTCAAAATTTATCTTATAAAATACCCGCACATATTGAACTCTGAACGGTCAAAATTTATCTTATAATATGGTATAATATGCAATCTACACTAAAAATATGCACGTTGATGGGTATTTGTAGTTATTTCTGTTGACTGGTACAGGGAGCTGAATCATGAGTAAGTTGTTGTTTAGTGGGCTGTTGGGCGCGAAAAAAGAGCGAAGCATAAAGAACGTGTTGGCGTTTTCCTTGATGATTCTGTTGTCAGGAACGATGTCTTGCGCGGCACAGACTCAAACCCAAAACACGACACCGCCGGTTCAGCAACAACCGGCTCGTCAGCCGTCAACGCCATTATCATTACCACAGGCTCAACCATTGGCGCAAGCTCAACCGCAACAAGCAGCGCCGCCACAACAGACTTCGCAGCAGCAAACCGCGCCACCACCGCAAGCTGCACAAGCGCCTAAACCTAAAGTTGCAGTATACGTAACTGGCGGTAAAACTGCCAATGAAAATCAGGCATTGAGCGCAAGAATAACCCACGCTCTTGTAGGCAGCGGACAATACAGAACGATAGAACGCTCTGATGCTTTCTTAGATCAGGTTGCAAAAGAGATGATTACGCAGAGAAGCGGTGCGATTGATGATAGGCAAATCAGTGAGTTGGGGCGGCGCGCTGGAGCGGATTTTGTTTGCATAGGTGAAATAGTTGAAGCGTTTGGCGCTCATCAAATATCGGCTCGTATAGTGAATGTTGTAACTGTTGAAGTGATCGCTTCGGGGTTGGCTTCCGGCCCGTTAAGAACTATGGAAGACCTTGCAACGCTTTCTAATCAGGTTGTAACATCGCTACTTGGCTATTGCTCTTTCTTTCCGGCAATTGCTTTGGGACCTATTGCGGAGCATTTGACGTTGGGGAGATAATCAACTAAAGACACGAGGCATTTTTGGCCGCCGCCGTTTTGGGCGTACTCCCATAGTATAAATTTACGGTATGTGGATTGCTGTCACTTATATATTCAAATAGTATGTTGACTTTTTGAGATAAATTCATTATATTTATTATATTGATATCAGACGAAAGTCAGACATTGGCCGCATTGGTTTTACCAGTGCGGTTAACCTCGGCAAGCAAAGTCCGTGGGATGTCTGACTTTTGTTTTTCTGCTGAAATGCTGTAAACAAAATTGCCGTCCAGTTTTTCTTTTACGTCAATCGCCGGCCAAATCCAATGTAACCCGCCTGTCAGAAGCAGACCCTTTTCGATTTCCAGCCATCAATTTAGACGCGTCAGTTCTGATATTTTGATCAGGATCATACGTTGGGTCAAATTTG
>Ga0123353_10008128_pt1 | contig 14288 bp, 13 predicted proteins | sample TergutLab28metaG_3_FD_92763 | JGI IMG/M metagenome (GOLD analysis project Ga0123353, IMG submission 92763) | Labiotermes labralis P3 segment gut microbial communities from Petit-Saut dam, French Guiana - Lab288 P3 | ecosystem: Host-associated > Arthropoda: Insects > Digestive system > Gut ... | reverse complement strand
TAGATGCGCGACACCTCCTCGGTGCGCACGTTTTCCAGCGGCAGGAACGGCGCCGGCGCGACCTCCCACTGTATGCCGTCATCGCTGAAGGCCAGCCCCAGGTTTGTATAGAGCCGGGTTGGATACGCCGTCCCCGGTTCCATATAATCGTTGCGGAACACCATGACGTATTTCCCCTGGTATTTCGCGATGCCGGCGTTGAAGATCAAATCGGCAGGGTAGGGGACGTCCTTTTTCGAGAGCACCGGGTTGCCGGGGTAACGACTGATACATGGCGCGGATGTTAAAACGGGTGTCATCGTGGTAAAACCTCCATATGCAATTTCATTATTTCGTGAACCGCCCGGTCAGCCACAGCAGCGGCTTGAAGAACAGCGCGTCCCGCACGACCGCGCCGGTGCCCATGTTCCGGTAAGTCTCCAGCCGGGCCTGACGCAGGGCGCCGCCATAAAACCCCTGATAGGACACGCAGCGGGTATCATAGGTGGTCAGGCTGCCATCCCGCAGGGTGATCACCCGCACGCCGCGCTGATCGATATCGCCGTAGGATTCGAAGCCGGAAACGGGGCAGTTGACCAGATCCGTTTTGCCCTCCGGGCGCAGCTCGAAGGTGTTCTGGTGTTCATGCCCGAAGAACAGGGCGAGCACGTTGCCCGCCCCGCACAGCGCGGCGTATTGCCCCTCGTTGACCGCCGTGGGGGGGCAGGGCGTTTCCCTCATTTCACCCAGCGCGCCTTCCGGCAGGGTTTGGGAGACATACCGCACGGAGGAATTGCCGTCGGCGTCGAAGAATTCCGCGCTGAAGGTATTTTCGTCCTCCGTGCCGGCCGGGGTGAGGAGATCAAAGACTTCCGGCACGACGATGTGCTGGAAGGCGATGGAGGGCAAATATCCAAGGGCCGCGTTGGTGCTGTTGAACCAGTCGATCTGCGGCCGCTGCACACAGCCGTGGCCGCCAAGCTCGCTGCTGCTGCCGGAATCGAATAGCCAGATGTTGCATATCGGCTCGTTGCCCGCGCGATCCATGACCACCAGGTTGTGCGTGCCGCAATAGGGGCCGAGCATGTCGCCGGCGCCCTCGTCCGCGGCGGAGGCCCAGCCGATGAAGCTTTCGTGCGCGGCGTAGAATCCGAACGCCTCCGCCCGGCTGAGCCAGCCGTCCTCGGTGTCGTGGTTGCCGAACACCATGGTCACGGGGATACCGAAATCCCGATAGATTTCGTCGAATATGCACATGAACGAGCTTATGTTGTGTTTGAACGCGGAGCGGGTGCCGCTACGGGTGCCCCAGGTAATGTCGCCGGTGAGCACGAACAGGCCGGGGCGCTCTTTTTCCGCCAGGTCATAGAAAAAATCCCGCATGATCGGAACCCGCGCCGGGCTTCTGACGTGCAGGTCGGTCACCTGGATGATCTTGAAGCTGCCGTCCTGCTTGAACCGCAAGGCGGTGGGGCTGTTTTGGCCTGCCGCGTTTGCGGGGCGCAGCATGTGCCCGTAAAGCGGTATCAGGGCGGCCAGGAGAAACAGTGAAACCGCGGTTACGCTTGACAGCAGCGCCCACGCGCTTTTGCGGGAATTTTGTTTCCATAGCGCGGCAAACAGCAACGCGCACAGAATGAGAATGTATACCGCCGCCAGCGGCATCGCCACCGCGGCGGCTGTCCGCGCCATATGCCCATTGCCGATTATGTTGTTGATCAGGAAGGATATGCCGAACAGAACCACACCGGAAAACACCGCCGCGGCAAGCAGCGTTTTCCGCAGCAGTATCTTAATCCTTGTCTCTCCGCGCGCCCGGAGCAAAAACAGCGTCAGCGCGGCAACGCCGGCGGTGACGGTGGCCAACGCGAAGGGATATACAGCGGGCTGCCAGTTCACGTAAGTATCGTAATACCAGACCAGGGCCGTGGCCAGCGCCAGGGGCAGAAATACGGCCGGGGCATGGCGGATAAATCGTTTTGCCATCACGCTAACCTCCCAAATAAGCTTTTACGACCTTCTCGTCGCTGCGCAGGTCCGCGCCTTTCCCCTCCAGCACGATGCTGCCGGTATCCAGCACGTAGCCGTAGTCCGCCAGGCCCAGCGCCATCTTCGCGTTCTGCTCCACCAGCAGGATGGTGGCGCCCTCCCGGTTGAGCCCGCGTATGATCTCCGTGATGTCGCGCACAATCAGCGGGGCGATGCCCATGGAGGGCTCGTCCAGCAGCAGCAGCTTCGGGGCGGCCATCAGCCCGCGCCCCACGGCCAGCATCTGCTGCTCCCCGCCGGAAAGCGTGCCGCCCAGCTGGCCCCTGCGCTTTTCCAGGATGGGGAAGCGCCCAAATACGTCCCGCACCCGGCGGCGGCGCTCGTTGTTGTCCTTGAGGGTATACGCGCCGAGCTCGAGGTTCTCCAGCACGGTCAGGTCCTTGAAGATGTGCCTGCCCTCCGGCAGGTGCACCAGCCCGCGCCGGACGATCTCGTGGGCGGGCCTGCCCGTGATATCCTCCCCGCGGAAAATCACCCGCCCGGCGGTGGGGCTCAGCAGGCCGGAGACCGTGCGCAGGGTGGTGCTCTTGCCCGCGCCGTTGCTGCCCAGCAGCGTGACGATCTGCCCCTGCCGCACCTCGAAGCTCACGCCTTTCAGCGCCGCGACCTTCCCGTAGTGCGTCTCGAGATTTTCGACTTTTAAAATAATATCATCGTTCATGCGCCGTCCTCCATGCCCAGGTAGGCCTCAATCACGAGGGGGTCGGACTGCACCTCGGCGGGCGTCCCCTCGGCGATCTTCGTGCCGAAGTTGATGACGATGACCTTTTCGCTCACCTGCATCACCAGGTCCATGTCGTGCTCGATCAAAAACACCGTGATGCCGAAATCCGTCCGGAACCGGTGTATCAGCTCCACAAGCCTGTCCTTCTCCTCGCGGTTGAGCCCCGCGGCGGGCTCGTCCAGCAGCAGGAGCTTCGGTTTTGCCGCCAGGGCCCGGGCCCACTCGGTGCGCCGCTGGTCGCCGTAGGAGAGGTTTTTGGCGGCTTCGCCCTGCTTATCCAGAATTCCTACGTAATCCAGCAGGTATAGCGCGTTTTCGCGGATCGCCTTCTCCTCGCGCCGGGCGGCCCGGTGGCGCAGCAGCGCGCCGAACACCCCCTGGCGGCTGATGCTGTGCGCCCCGCTCATGACGTTTTCCAGCACGGTCAAATTCCTGAACAGCCGCACGTTCTGGAAGGTGCGCACGATGCCCAGCTTCGTGATCCTGTACGGCTTTTTGCCTACCAGGGACTTGCCCTCGAAAAGGATCTCCCCCGCGGTGGCCCGGTAGAAGCCCGTCATACAGTTAAAGGTGGCGGTCTTGCCCGCGCCGTTGGGTCCGATGAGGGAGGTGATCGAGCCCTCCTCGATGTCGAAACTCAAGTTTTCCACAGCCACTATGCCGGAAAAACGCATGGTTAAATTCTTGATCTGCATCAGAGGCATTGTATAACTATCCTTTCGCAGCCGAATGAAATTTATCTCATTGCTTTCCTATCCGGCCAGAAGCCCTGGGGCCGCACGATCATCACCACAACCAGCAGCAGGCCGAAAATCAGCATGCGCATGTTGCCCACGAAGGGCACGTCGCGGAACAGCTCGGGAAAGATCGCGAAGAACGCCGCCCCGGCGATCACCCCGGGGATTTTGCCCATCCCGCCCAGGATCACCGCCAGCAGTATGTTGGCCGACTGCGTGAAATCGAAGGACCCCGGCGAGATCGATGTCATCTTCACCGCGAAGAAGCTGCCGGTGACGCCGCCCAGCACCGCGCCGAGCATGTAGGCGTAGAGCTTATAGCGCGTGGTGTCCACGCCCATGGCCTGCGCGGCGTCCTCGTCCTCGCGGATGAAGGCTAGGGCCCTGCCGAAGCGCGAGTTGCGTATCCGGTGCGATATGAACACGAACAGCACCACCAGCGCCAGGAACACGTAGTACCAATGGCTGATCCTCGTCAGGCGCAGGCCGAACAGGCTGGGCCGGGCGATGGCGTTCAGCCCGCTGGCCGCGCCCGTGACCGCCAGGTTGCGCGCGGTGATGCGCACGATCTCCGCGAAGCCCAGGGTCACGATGGCCAGGTAGTCGCTGCGCAGCTTGAGCGTCGGCGCGCCGATGAGGATGGCCGTGAGCACCGCCACAAGAATCGACACAGGCAGCGTCAGCCAGAAGTTCCAGCCGAAGCTCTTGATGAGGATCCCGGTGGTGTAGGCCCCGATGGCGAACTTCGCGGCGTAGCCTAAATCGCACAGGCCGCAGTAGCCCACGATGACGTTGAGCCCCAGGGCCAGCAGCGCGTAGAACATGGCGGTCCACAGCACCTCAAGGGCGTAGTTGTCCAGGAACACCGGCAGCACGCCCATCACGGCCAGCAGGGCGGCCGGCGCGCCGTACTGGAAGGCTTTGTTGTCGGGCAAACGGATTGAGGTTAATTTCTTCATACTACATCCTCTCCACTTCCGATTTGCCCAGCAGCCCGTTGGGCCGCAGGATCAAAATCAGGATCAGCAGGCCGAAGGCGAACACGTCCTTCCACGAGGAGGTCAGGACCTGCGTGCCCGCGGCCTCGAGGAGCCCCAGCAGCAGCCCGCCCAGCATCGCCCCCGGGATGGAGCCGATGCCGCCGATCACCGCCGCGGTGAAGGCCTTGATGCCGATGGTATAGCCCATGTTGTACTGCACGTTGCCGTAGTACACGCAGGCCAGCCCCCCGGCGATGGCGGCCAAAGCCGAGCCCAGCACGAAGGTCAGCCCGATGACTTTATTCACGTTGATGCCCATCAGGCGGCAGGTGTCCTGGTCCAGGGCGATGGCGCGCATGGCCTTGCCCGTCATCGTGCGACCGATGAACAGCGTCAGCCCCAGCATGATGGCGGCCGAAACCCCGATGAGCACCATCTGGATGTACGTCACCTTGATGTTCCCCATTTGCAAGCCCGCGTTGCTGTCCAGCCCGCTGGTGAAGAACAGCGGCTGGCTATTGGTGATGGCCATCACCGAGTTGTAGATCACCAGCGACACCCCGATGGCCGTGATCAGCAGGCTCAGCCGGGGCGCGCCCAGCAGCGGCCGGTAGGCGAAGCGCTGCGCCAGCCAGCCCAAAATCCCCGCCAGGAACATCGCCGCCACGATGGAGCACGCGATCCCCGGCCAGCCGGGCAAAGACCGCGACATCACACCGAAAACAGACAGGCACACGAATGCGCCTGTCATATAGATGTCCCCGTGGGCGAAATTCAGCAGCTTGATAATGCCGTACACCATCGAATACCCCAGCGCCACCAGCGCGTAGAACGAGCCCAGTATCAGCCCGTTGACGCCCTGCTGCAGGGCGACCTCCCATGTAGACAAGTGAACACCACCTTACTTGCGCACAGACTGTAGGGGTCGCTGACCACAGCGACCCGCATAAAATTATTGTTGGTTGTGTCTGCGGGATATCGTTGTTTGTGTCTGCGGGCGGCTGTGGTCAGCCGCCCCTATAGTACAGTTTCGTTCAGCCCATCGCCACCAGCTTGAACTTCCCGCCCTCGATCTGCAGGATGATGAAGTTCGATACCGCCAGCTCCCTATCCCCCGTGAACATGATCAGCCCGGAAAGCCCCGGGTACTGGATGGCCTGCACGGCGTCGCGCACAGCGGCGGTCTCGGTGGTGCCCGCGGTCTCGATGGCTTCCTTCAGCAGGTAGACCGTGTCGTAGCACAGCGTGGCGTAGTTGCCGGGGGGCATGCCGAACTTTGCCTCATAGGCCGCGATGAACGCCTCGCCGCCCTCGGAAAACTCCACGAAGGGCGGGGAGGTCACGTACACGCCCTCGCCGTCGGCCCCGCAGGCGGTGATCAGGTCCGGGGATGCCGAGCCGTCGCCCACAGCGATGTCGCCCTCGTAGCCGCCGCGGCGCAGCTGCTTGATGACGTTGGAGCCGTCGGCGTGGTAGCCGCACCAGTAAACGAAGTCCGCCCCGGCGTTGCGGATGGCCGTCACGATGGCGGAAACGTCGGGCTCGCCCTTCTCCATCATTTGGACGGTGGCGATCTCATAGCCGATCTTGGGCAGTTCCTCTTTACAGATGTTCGCCAGGTTCTCGGTATAGGCGTCCCCCTGGTGGATCAGCGCGATTTTCTTGCTGTCCAGGGATTCCAGCAGGCCCGCCAATGTGACCACCGCGTGGGTGCCCGGGCTGTTGATCATGAAGGACTGGTTGAAGCCCTGGGCCGTGATCTCGGTGGAGTTGGCGCAGGAGATCAGCAGCAGTAAGTCCTCGTCGTAGAACAGCTGCATGGTGGGGATGATCGCGCCGGAGGCATAGCCGCCGATGACGAAATCCACACCCTTGGAGATGATCTTCGAGGCCGCCTGGACCGCCGTGTTCGGGTTGGCGGCGTCGTCCGCGTCGTAGAGCTCCAGTTTGCGCCCCAGCACGCCGCCCGCGCCGTTGATCTCCTCCACGGCCAGCTGATAGGATTGCAGCATGTCCTTGCCATAATAGGTTTCGGAGCCGGAAAGCGGCGCCAGCACGCCGATGACGATGGGCTTGCTTTCGCTGTCCCCGCCGCCCCCGCCGCAGCCCGCGAAGAGCGCCGCTATAAGAACCGCAGCCGCCAGCAATGCAATGAGTTTACGCATGCCAATTCCTCCCGTAATTTTAATGTGATGGTTTATTTTAGCACAATTACGTGGTTATGTCAATTATACTTTTTTTATTAGGCCTGCGCAAATTTTTTTATTAGACCTGTACGGGTTGCGTTTTTCGCCGGCAGCGCCGAAGTTCCCGGGCAGCAGCTTTGTTGCATGATTTTTCCCGCTTCGGCATTGCGCTTCCCTTCCCGTTGTGCTATAATAGGTGCGCCATTGGAGGTGGGGATGCAAGTGCGCCTGCTTAAAAAGCTAATACCTGTTGTCATGCGGTTCTTTAAGATTTTTTTCTCCCCACAGCTTGACCTGCGCGTGCGGCTATTCAATATTCTTGCCCTTGTGGGCGTTCTGCTGAGCCTATATGCCGGGGTGGTCATGCTGCTCGGCGATGATAAGGCCATGCGGGCTGTTTTTGCCCTGTGCGCGGCGGTGCTTTCCGCCCTGTTGATGTGGTACGCCGCACGCAGCGGCGAATACGAGCGCTGTTATGCCATTGCCGTAGCCGCGATATTCTTCGGGCTGTTTACCGCGCTGCTGGTCACCGGGGGCGCGAACGGCTCCCTTGCCTTTCTCCCCATGTTGGGCGTGCTCTTCACGGTGATGCTGCTAAAGGGCCAAAAGGGCCTTGCCATAGCTGCCCTGGAGCTCCTTTATTACGCCGGGTTGTTTGCGCTGGTGATCTTTCACCCGGAATGGTATCTGGTCTACTCCGATACGCCGGCGCTTGCCCTGGATATGGGCATGGGCTTCTTTGTGCTATGCGGCTCCCTGGCGCTGTGCGTGTTCGGCATGATGCGGCTCTATGACCGGCAAAAGGAAAGGCTCGATGAGCAGAACCACCTGTTGGAGGATGCGGGCCGCGCAAAAACACAATTTCTCGCCAACGCCTCCCATGAAATGCGCACGCCCCTGACGGTTATCTCCGTCAATGTGCAGACGGTGATGGAGATTTTGGAGGATATGGGCGGGGCTGCGGGCGATCCGGAGGCCAGGGAGCTGCTGCAAAGCGCCCAAGGCGAAATCATGCGCCTATCCCGCATGGTGGGCGGTATGCTGACGCTGGCGTCCATGAGCGAGAACGCTGACAGGCAGGGGCTTGATCTGTCCTCCCTGCTGCAAAACGGCGTGGAAATGCTGCGGCTCAACCTCGGCAAACATGGCAACGCCATTGAAACGGGCATTGAAAAGGGGCTTACCGTATTCGGCAACGCGGATTTGCTGACGCAGGTCTTGACCAATATTCTGCAAAACGCGGGGGCGCATACTGAAAACGGCGCTGTGACAATAGGCGCTTCGAAAAGGGGCCATGAAATTACTGTGGAAGTACGCGACACCGGCAGGGGCATATCGCCGGAACTTCTGCCTCATGTGTTTGAACGCGGCGTATCCACGGGCGGTACTGGTTTCGGCCTGTATTTATGCAAAACGGTGGTGGAATCCCACGGCGGCGGAATTTCGATAGAAAGCGTGCCGGAAAAAGGCACAGCCGTTCGTTTCACCTTGCCTGCATATGAGGGACAATTATGAGCTTGATTTTACTCGTCGAAGATAATGGGCAGATCCTGCATGGCAACCAGCGTATGCTCAGGCGGCGCGGCTATGACGTGGCAACGGCGCTGACGCTGTATGAGGCGCGGGAGCGGCTGCGTGAGGCCGCGCCCGACGCCATTGTGCTGGACATCATGCTGCCCGATGGCAGCGGCCTGGACTTTATGCGCGAAATACGGCGGGAATCCAACCTCCCTATTTTGCTTTTAACGGGGCTGACTACGCCGGATGACATCATACGGGGCTTAAATGAAGGCGGCGACGACTATCTGACCAAGCCCTACGATTTCGGCGTTTTGCTTGCGCGGGTAGAGGCTTTGCTGCGCCGGGCGGGGCGGTTTCCCGATACCGTGCGAAAAGGCCCGCTGCAGCTTGATATCATGTCCGGGCGGGCGCTGATGCGCGGCGAGGACTTGCTGCTGACCCATAAAGATTTCGCGCTGCTCCTGCTATTCACGCAAAATGAGGGGAGGGCGATGCGCGCGGAATACCTGTATGAGAAACTTTGGAAAACACCTATGGAAAGCGATACGCAAGCGGTAAAAAGCGCGGTTTCGCGGCTGCGCAAAAAGCTGGCCGGTTCTGGCTACAGCATATCGGTCAGGCGCGGCGAAGGGTACTTATTCGAGCGCGGATGACGTCAAGAAAAACCAGGCAGCGAAGGTGGCAAGTCTGCAACCTTCGGCCTTTTTATATTTTAGATATGCTATAATGCCAGTATCAGGTGTGAAGCGGATGGGGATCAATTCTATTATAAGGAGAGATCATTATGAAACACTCAAGCAAATTCCTGGCAATCTTTCTTACCCTGGCAATGGCAATTGGGCTGCTGGCAATTCCGGCAAGCGCGGCGTTTTGCAGAGATTGCAACGGCACTGGCTTGAATAGTCTCGGCGGCGACTGCCTTTTTTGCAATGGCACCGGGGACGACCCCCATACCTGGGAGCCCTGTATCGGCCCCGGAAATCATGATCACGGGGTGTTTTCTGTTGGCCCCGTTCCGCTGCACCATTTTTGCGACGTGCACGTACCGAAAAGCATCCATTATGAGCCTTGTCAGGATAGGAGCGGCGACGGGTTCTGCGATGACTGCGGGCAGGACCTGACCCCCATCGCCGTAACGCATAGCAACGGCGGGAGCACTACCTCCATAGCAAACGGCGGGACGCACACGTTTCCCGGCGCGCTGACGGGATACGCTCCGATAGGAGCGGCCGGCTTCACAATCAGCAACATCGGCACCGACGCGATGACCGATTTGGATGTCAACATATCAGACGGCAGTGCGAGCGACTTTGACTTGGTTAAATCGGGCCTGAATAGGACGCTTGCTTCGGGCGGAACGACGAGCTTCACCATCAAGCCAAACGACGGCTTGGCAGCGGGGCTGTACACGGAGATTGTGACGATATCCGATACGAATATAGCAGACTATGCATTTACTGTCAGCTTCATGGTAACAGCCACCGAGGCCCCCAACATCACCGGGCCGCAGAGCCTGTTCCTCAAGCAGGGCTACGCGGCGGCCTCCAGCGACGCGTTCAACGTAACCGGCACGCCCGCGCCCACTGTTACAGTGATCGTCAAGCCGGGCGACACCGACAACGGCGGCAAGATCACCTGGAACGACATCACGAGCAAGCTGAACATCGCGCCGGGCCTGACACAGGGTGACTACCAGGTATTTCTCACGGTCAGCAACGGCGTGGGCTCACCTTCGGAGCACTCCTTCACTGTGACGGTCGATCCTCCCGACGGCGACGGCGACGATGGTGACAATGGCGATCCCGCCCCCGTCCCCGTCCCCGATCCCGTCCCCGATCCTGACCCCATCCTTGACTTCTTCAACGGGATTAGCTTTCTGCCGGCCTGGCTGGCGAAGACGTTCACCTGGATTACGAGATATATCCTCTTCGGGTGGCTGTGGGGCCGCTGGCTCTGATCAATCGGCTCCCCTGCCGCAAAACAGGGGGAGCAACATCGCATTACCAGTAAGGAGATCAGCATGAAAAAGTTTTTGGCGATTCTTATTGCGGCAGCGCTGCTGCCGGGCCTGGCGGCCTGCAAGGACGGGGGCAAGGTGTACACGGACGAAGACAACAAGGAAATGACCCTTGTGGTCAGTTTCGTGGGGGAGGACGAAACCAAGGAGTACCCGGCCCTGTATGTGGGCGACCTGACGGTTGAAACCATCGCCATGGGGCTCAGCGAACTGACCGGCCTGCATTTCGACGTGACCGCGAGAGCCAACGACCAAGGCGGCCTGACCGTCGACTGGAGCTATGACAGCTCGCTGTTCACCGGCCCGTCCGAGGAGCAGAACGAAGGGGACTTCCCCTTTTCCAACTACGACAGCCTGGCCTGGTTCATGCTGGACAGCCTGGACCTGAGCATCAAGCGCAACCTGCCCGATCCCGGGGACATCTATTATTCCATGGACGGCGGCAATGCGCTGGTTCTGGACCTGTTCGACCCCTTGATGATCCCCCCGGACGAACCCTACATGGGCAGCGACTACCAATTGGCCAATTGGAATTGGGACGGCCGCGGCGACATCGATGGGGGGCCCCCCGACCCCGCGGACGTGAACTGGTGGGGCGAATACGGCAGCGAAAAGGGCCTGCTGAACATCGGCAACTACAACGGCAGGGCCTTCCGATTTACGCTAACAAGCGAATATGATACGACGATAGAGGGCACGGCGGCCCTTGATCCCGAGAACCCCCTGGATGCCGAATACATGCAGCTGTCGTTCCATTTCAATTTAAGCGACGAAACGATTGTCTGCACCGGCGGCGACTACGGCGCGTTTGAGGCAACATATATCCGCACCGAAAATGCGGCAGGATAAGGAGGAACATATTTATGAAACGCATTTTGATCGCAATTCTGGTTCTAAGCATGTGCCTGCTTCTGCCCTCCTGCGGGGAGAAAATCACCTTCAATGCTGCGGAGGACTTGCCCGAAGGCGCGGAGACCCTGGTCATTACAAAAGCCGGAAAATCCGGTGGGGCGTACTATGTCACGGCGCAGGCGGAAGGCCGAAACTACACCTTCAAGCTGGCGGAGGACTTCACTGCGCAGGCCTTCGAACCCGGCGTGGACGGCGCGCTCTATAAGACGGACTACAACAGCCCGCAGGACTTCTATACGCAGTGGTATCAGCAGGCCGTGAAGCAAGACGCGCTGGGCACTGTGTTCTCGTTCATTTTTGTGGATGACGAGCTCTACTCCCTGACGGATACGTCCGAGCCCTCGCCGCCGGACGGCCCGCCGATGGACGGCGTCCCGCTGCCCGAGGGCGTGGAGTACGTGGAGGAATTCAAGCTGCTCAGCGACCCGGGGGACAATATGTCCGCCGGGGATGGCGCCGCAGCGCTGTTCAGCGCCATCGTCTTCCTGCACGACGACTTCTACACCCCGGGCGACATTGTGACCATCACCCTTACCGGGCTGGACGCCATAGACGGCGCGGACGCCTACCTGTATACCGTCACGACCCCCGCTGGCGAATCGAAGCACGCGGTGAACTATTGGGGCGACGTGTTTGTGCTGCAGGGCGAGGAATACATGCTGATTTACCAGGGCGCGGAGGGCCGGGGCGATCTCATTCCCCTGGACGCCGACCAGGCCATGTATATCGTCAGCGAACTGCTGAAAGCGCAGCTGGGCGAAGGTATGGCGCTGGTGGCGAAAGGCGGGGGCGAGGTCAACGGCGGGCCTGCCTTCCTGATCGACCTGGGCACGAATACGGATGAAAAGTTCACCGCCGAGGGGCACTACGCGGTAACGGACGACGGCGAGGTCTGGCTGCTTGACGTTCTCACCGGCCAGTGGCAGCCCGCGGCGGCGGGGTGAGGGCAATTGACAATGAACCATGAAAGGGGCTTATCCATGCGCAAAACCCTGAAAATCCTTTTTGCGGCGGCCCTTGCGGGCGCGATCCTTTTCGCCCTGAGCACCCCGGGCAGCGCCGTCACGAACGGCGATTGCGGGCTGACGCTGACGAAAAACCAAAGCTATACCAACAACGACGGCGCGTACGTCATGAGCTTTATCATCAATACGGGGCGGTACCCCGGCAGCTATGCCAGCTACAACAAAACGAAGGTGCGCTTCAACCTGTATAACGCCGCTGGCAATAGCGTGGCAAGCTGGGACGAAAAATCCTACAGCCCCAACACCAAGATCACGCGTGAGCCATCTTATAACTACAACAAGAACCTTTCCAGCGGCACCTACACCATGAAGGTGACTGTCACGGTTGTCGGGGAGAAGTGGAGCGGGTACGGCTATGTTACGGATGACCTTGTGTTCGTGTGGAGCTACAACGTCAACCACACCCAGGCGGCCATCGTAACCTTAAGCACGACGGAAGTGGTGCGGCGCGACGACGGCAGCTACGCCAACAAGTTCGGCTTTGCCCACAGCGGCGCCAAGGGCCAGACCCTCAACATGGAAATCTACGACCAGTGGGGCAGCAGGGTCTATAGCTCACGGGGGAGCACCCCCATCTCCTACACCAGCGGCACCTTCAATTTCTACTGGGGCGGCTACCCCTCCGGCGGGGGGATACAGTGCGACAGCGGCGAGTATACCATCAAGTACTGGCTCGACGGCAAAAACGCCAAGCAGAGCAAACAGTACCTGTCGATTTATTGAGGGGGTGCCGTGAATGAAAAAGCTAATAGCGATGATGCTTGCGGCGGGCCTGCTGGTTTGCCTGTTCGCGTGCAATAAAAACGGCAACGGCGCGGATCCCGGCGAGGGCGCGGACTACGGCGTCTGGGAGACCCTGCGCGGCAACTACTGGCGCACGGACAGCAGCCAGTACAACAACGGCACGCTGCAGATGATGTACCTGGGCAACGGCTGCGTGATGTTCGAGTTCCGCCTTATGGAGGGCGGCGAGGCCACCGGGGAAGCCGAAGAATGGGCGCGCGATATGGTGCTCCCCTTCGTGATGCTGATCGACGACGACGGCCTGGGACAATACGAGTCCGACCCGGAGGCCGAAAACCCACTGAGAATCACCGCAGCCTTATCAGACGGCGGCAAAACCGTCACAGTCACGCACACGGGCGATATGCCCATCCCCTGCGACGGCGTGTATGCGTTCAACAGCGAGGGGCTGGAGGTCACCGAGGTTTCCGCGGCGGCGATCCTGGACCACCTGCCCACGGCGGCCACCAGCCTCAACCATACCCTGGGCGCGTATACCATGGCCTACAGCCAGGAGGTCGTCGCCGGCTGGTTTTACCCCGTGGAGGCGGTCTTCGACGACACCGGCGCGGTGCTGGCCAAGTTCATCATCGCCCGGGACCTCAGCGCGGTGTACCGCGTGGACGACGACATCGAGCCCGCGCTGATCTTCGGCTCGGCCCAGCCCATGCTGGACTGGGAGTATTACGTTTACCCTGAAATCGAAGAGGAAGACGCCGAGACGGAGCCCGTTTTGGTGTCCCTGGTGGACGTGATTTCCGAGGCGGGCCTGACCCTCGAGCCGGGCGGCGCGTCGAAGCTGCTGGCTACCCTGCCCTGGGATTTCGGCTATGCCATCGAGGCCCGGCCCTCCGATTCTTCGGTTGTCACCGTAAGTGCCGCCGGGGAGATTAAGGCCGTGGCCCCAGGCGCCGCGGCCATCACGGGCACGCTGACCGTGGACGATGGCGCCAAGGAATTTGAGCTCGAAATTACCGTAATCAAAGAGGGCGAAGCCGCCGAGGCTATGGCTGGCCCTGCGCACGACGCGGTGGGGTAGGCCCCCAGGCAAAATGCCGGGCTGTCCGGGTTTTCTGAGCTTTAGCATGTTGCACAACCTATAGGGGCTGCTTGCGGGCTTCGCGACTGAAATCCACAATATTTATACATTTTCCTGTTTAGGGCTGTTCAAACAGCGAAAGATATGTTATAATAAGTTCAGTCGGCTGAATGCAAGCGAAAGATGCGAAAGGGAGGGAATGTTATGGCGGAAAATCCTGGCGATTATCAAGAATCAGTACCGCACGGCCAGCTGGGTATCATCGCGTTGCCGGGCTGCGAGCGCATGGCGCGGCAGGTGGACGCCTTCATCACAGGCTGGCGCAAGGACTTCCTC
>Ga0123353_10008127_pt1 | contig 14289 bp, 11 predicted proteins | sample TergutLab28metaG_3_FD_92763 | JGI IMG/M metagenome (GOLD analysis project Ga0123353, IMG submission 92763) | Labiotermes labralis P3 segment gut microbial communities from Petit-Saut dam, French Guiana - Lab288 P3 | ecosystem: Host-associated > Arthropoda: Insects > Digestive system > Gut ... | reverse complement strand
GCGGAAAAAATAAAAAAATTTTTAAAGGTCCAAATTTTTTGAAACAAAAAAAATTTAAAAAGGTAAAAGAAAACCAAGAAAGCCCGGCCCCCCCCCCCCCAAATAAAATGTACACAACATTCAAATTCCATGTGTTGCACCCAAACACCATTTCTTATCATTCTGCATTCACATACTGTAATGTGCAAACCACTGGGACTAATATAGTAAACCACACAGAAGGGACACACAATCCCCACACATACTTGACCTCGATACAGAACCGGTCAGCACAGGACCTGATCACCATTGTACAAGCGCCCCACCCTATACATGCAACAGTAGGTCCTGCCAGCCTTGGACCCCAGCCAGGTACATGCCAACTACTGCTCAAGTACACAGAAAGCTCCACTCCAGTGCACCAACAACCAATTTTCATGTTGGAAAATAAAGCACACGTGTTCAAAAAATTGATCAGTAAAGGTACAGACCATTACAGGGAACGTGAATTACAATACCCACACAAACAATATGTATTAGCAGTGCATTGAGCAATAATTACCCATGAACGAAGCATTTAGTCACAAGCAATGTGTGTGTAAACGATACTTCTCTCATAGATAATCGGTAACCCGTGTTCCCTCTAAAAGCAGTGACAATATAAGCATATATGTATATCCAGCCCTTACTGCGATGATTTTGGTCCCTGGCTTTAGTACATTTTAATTATGCCGAAACGAGATGAACATCCATATGGCCAATGAATACAAACATGCTCAATACTCAATTTTTAAAATCAACCACATGTCCATTACACCAGTGACAACTTATTTCATACCTGATTCACACTTCCGCCTGCAGAAAACTGGCTGTACTTCCCATGTTAAAACCACCACCATCCCTGAAAAAAATTGCAAATACAAACACAAAATTATGACAGGCATGGGAAATAATGTTAGTCCCTAAACAAGCATGACATGTGTAAAAAATAATAATCTGTAAAAGTTAACCAGTAACTGGACCTCAAACAAACAAGACAGTCCCCCTGCAAAGCATCAAGTGCACAATCAGACCTTGTCATCCAACATCCTACTTTTTTCGTCACAGCCGTGTAACATGCTACTTTAAAATTTTGTGCTACATATGCATGCATACTGCACCTAACTGAAATACCTCTCTTCAAATAATAATAATAATAATTCTGTACTCTGTTGCACTGCAGTATTATGAATAAACCTAATCTCTACTTATACTGAAACCCCACTGTAATTTGTAACTGGTATTGCCCCTCGCCACCCATTTCTTCATTATACAACACTTTCAGTAATCTGATCACCTAACAGTTGGTCGGATAATTCAGATCCAGCTGCACTTGCAAAATCTGCTTTCACCTACTGCATGGCTAATGTAGAGCATAAAATTACCCCAAATCTAATTTGAACCATAAAATTCAAATGGCGTTACATGTCTGCACAACCATACTTCTGCACTAAATAAAAATGCTGGTCCACCCACTGAGAATTAAGCCATGAATCAGGCTGTGGGGTAACCAGTCATGTAAAGTGACCTACCAAGGGACTAGCCAAGTGTGAGCATGAGAAAAAAAAAACTTCCTAAATGAATCTTCTTTAATTCCCTGCACTTCTTAGACCTAAAGCAATCAATGCTGTAATATGGAACATAATTAAATTCTGATTTCCAAGTAACTGTTAATGTTACTGTAACATGGCACATACTAAAACACTGTACACATTGTATGCAGTGTCGCCAGTACTCCTAAGAACTTTACTTGGAAATCAGCACTTAATCTGAAAAATATGGAATGCATGCAGCTATTGCTTAATGCAACAGTAAACATCAATTCACCATTGGATGGTGCACATGCACAGACTAGTTTAAAAAGCGCTCACTTTTATCTCTCTGACAATATCTTGAAACCCGCGTTACAAATTTACTATTACCACTGTTTATCAAAAGGAGACAAAAGCTTGATACTAGTACAAATACATACATGTGACTCAATGCAGCAATCCAGGCATCACATGCAGTCTTCCACGGCTCTGGTGAAGCTCCTCGAACATGGACTCTTCCACGTGCAGGAAATTCCTCTCCAGATACCTGATAAGGCAAATGTATTGAATCTAATACATTCTAGTAAATTTCAAGCTATCAAAGTTTGCGGCTGGGAAGTAGATATGCGCCACTTTTTTTTTTAGACGGAACTAAATATTTCAAATGTAGTTTATACACTACCCTCCAGGAAATCATATATATATTCCTTATGTTAATTTTAGAAAAATTATATTAACAAAAACAAGTCCTACTGAATCATTTATTAACCCATACAAGTCAATACCGGAGCTTTACTACAAGTACCATTGATCTAGAAAGAAGTGACTGTTCCCCAATACATCTCGGTTATTTTTAACACCTGTAACATGGTGGCTACTACCGCACAAATGCAAGGAATAAACACAATCAATTTTGATTTTGACCATGGCCACTACACATACGGCAAATTCCAAATGCAACAAAGTACTCTCTGCACTCATTAATTCAAAAAACAAGGCAAGATGGGAATCAATACCCACTGTCACAGACACAGAAACCCACCCTGGGGGTTCAATGCACTGTCTTTCAGAATGCCACACTTCTACTGCAGTGACTGCACTGTTGAAGTGCCACTGCAGGACATCTCACTTTCGGGCCTCAAGGACATGGGTTTCATGGCACAATGCAATCCTATCAGTCCATTATTAAGGGTTAAACATTTTTGCAAAACTAGTACACAGTTACACATTCTTGGGACAACTCAAATGCTGCCGAGGACCAAGATGTCAATGTGATGATTCTCAGAAATCAGCAAGAGTTCCTGGCTCTAAGCAACTACTTCCCAGCCACAGATCACAATTAAAGTTCCCTCCAAACTAAGTTACAGATAATAAACACATGCACCCACTAACAGAATTATCTTGCAAAATTAATGACAGTTCCCCAGATTAAATACAAAGTGACACTAAACTGCAGCTCGTAACAGCAATTTACTTCCCTCCAGGCCAAGAGACATACTGCATTATGTTCTTAGCAATATGTGCTAAAATGAATTTTTCTGTTCTAAAATAGCCATAAGAAGAAGTGCAGTTATGTGCACATTCACAGACTTAGAGTAACAGCAAAATGAAACCAGACGTCAACAGAAACTAAGGTAATACTGATAGAAAAAAAACTTGCACTCATACTTTCCAAAATTTTGTAACTGTGGCCTGATTCTGAAAGATACAAGATTACACCCTGGGAATGCAACACCACATAATTCAGTAGGCAAGTACCAACAAAAGAGCATGTGCAGAACTTTGCTCACACGTCAAAAGTGCTTTTGTTTCCGTTACGTAAAATGGGCAAGACCCGAAAATACTTCAGATATACCCCATACAAAGACACAGATCACACAGGGGCTGAAAACCTCATGCACACGAACATAAAATGAAGTTTACAAACATCAATGTGTAATAGGGGAAAACTTTTGTTAAGACCTATGCCTCTATTCAGTTATGTTCATTCCCCCATTACACTGTAGAAAATACTTACACTGTCATATTGTTGAGACTAACAGCAGCAGCCACTGGTACCCCAATACTCTGCGCTGGAATGCATCACCACGACGACTGGCTCGAAGTTCTTCTCCAGTTCTGGTTGATCCCTCTCCCCTACCCCAATGTGTAATGGTGGGATAATGGAAATGGTGTGGTAGTTATGGACTCAGGATTTGGATTTGTACCAATCCAGTTTAGAGTAACAGAAATTAATATGTGAGACTATGTAAGCGAAGTCAGGCTTCTTGCAGACCCTGTCGTTACTGAATGCAGATATCGCAATGACCAGCTGTCAAACCCTCACTCATATGTTTCAAATTAGACCTGTTTAAATTCCTGATCACACATGCATACTGCAAATAAGAACAGGATTCCAAGATTTCTAGGTCTTGCCATCTTGTTCTCCATTCACTCCACGCACCTGATCGTGACCAAGAATTCAAATGAGGTACTTCTGGTCTCGGGCTGCTTCAACCTAGTGTGGGGGCACAGCAGTCCATAGCACTGCTATTTACCAGGTGACATGATGCCAAGAGCCTGGAAGATATGAATCCTCGAAAACCAAGATTACTTCTTCAGGGAAGTGACACCATGTGATTTGGTGCCAACCAAATGAAATACACTGCCATCATTTCCCACAAAGCAAGCAATTCCCAGTCATCACCATGACAACCTAGCAGATCATGTCATCTGCCATGCCTCTGAACTGATTCGCATAACGTGTGAAGGTAGTACCTGATTCGGAAGGCTGCAAGCTTATCAACTTTATCAGGCCTGCTTCATGGCACACAAGGAGTGAATGTACCACCAAGCCTGCCAATTACAATAACAATCACAAGTGGAAGACAAGGTTACAGCCTACAGCACCTACTGTAGTGAGCCTCAACACATTACACAAACCAATTCAACATTACGTCAATCATTCCTGAAAAAGGAGGCTGTGGTAAGAGAACCTAAAAAAAGGTTTTTTTGTGAAGTTAAAGGTGGCTTCATTCAGCGTGTGTCATAGACAAGAGTATGAACTGTATTGGTGGCGAAGCAGTAATGATCATCCAAATTACAATGTTCAAAAGTAAAATTTTCCTTACTAAATTCATATTAAACCAAATAATCGTTATGTCATTTAATACAGAAGCTACAGTTCTGACTCACGACGTTTATGCCTAACACACGGCTGAAAGTGTCGAACCGGCACATCAGACTTGCATGAACATTTGCATTTGGAAGCTCGTTAACTGCTTGACATTGCCCATACATCAAGGTAATGGAAACCCCTAAGTCCATACGTATGATTCACAACTTCTTCAGAGAACCTATCTGTGATGATGCTGTCGATGGAAATATTTCACACGCAGGAAACTGCAGGATTGCTGCATCACCATATGAATGGCTGGATTTTCAAAACTCGAAGCAACATTTAACTGTACCGAACTCCACACTGCCACAATACTGGACGATAAATCAGAGCTCACAGGAATCAACCTTATAATGTATAATGATGATATAATGTATATCACCACCCACGATACTCATCAAACCTCAACCTGCATTCCAACATAAGTAAAATTCCTTCTTCAGAAGGCAAGTAGCATTTGAGGTCCCCCCCCCCCAAAAAAAAATTATGCATAATTTTTCCTTCACTTACCTATGATTACCAAATTAAGAAAATACAACTTTAACACTGGCATACATATTTATGACAAAAATGCAAAGCCTGTGAAATCATCTACTCCATGTCATGTGCACCCATGAAGTTCATAACCAAAGGCGTGGTACAGAAAATTATGCTCAAAACATCCCTCCTTAAAACATTTCTTACAGACAAGCAGCCATCATTTAAAACACTTAATGCTAAAACAATGTGAGATTCAAGGTTACCTTCATGAGGCTGCATGCGGTCTGGCAAAAGCACAAAAACACTTCAAAGGAACCCACTACCTCCACACTGCTGGCAGCAATAAGTCCCTCAAAAATGCAAGTAACCAGGCCACACAGCATCAGATCCCAGAATACCACTAGCCAAAAACAAAGTGAAATTTCAGCATACACCAATAGAAATATACAGGACATCTGCCCTGTCTAAATAATTTTGCTCTAAAGCCTTCAAGATGTAACTAAGTGTCAACCACTGAATATTTACTGGCATCAGAGAAACAGTGCCATCAACCTACGGGTCAGTGTCCTGACTACTGCACCCAAAGACCAAAGGCACTACACTCCAACACACAACATACCAGATGACACTTAACAGCCCAGATGACTAACACAGCTGAAGACACCTTGAATCTTGAGAATTTGCACTTAAAAAAATAACACTGAAATTAAGCAATAGTCCTTTATTCTATTCATACATGAAAATATAATTACCTGAATATTAGATAATCCTGTGCCCCTGGGGGATGGCAGCCTTCCAACTAAAATTCTTCATACATGTCTTCTTCCACCAAATGATCTCCAAACTTCAGCACATTTCTTCCAAGTCACGATTTAAAAAGGCAAAAAATATTTATACGCATTTAAAACTGCAGACTAGATTCGTAAGCTTGTGCCATTCAGTACAAGCCAATGCCAGATAAATCAACGCTCTCAAATTTACAAGCTTGTGCCAATCAGTACAAGCCAACGCCAGATAAACCAATGCTCTCAAATTTACCAAATAAACGAGACGATATGAAATCAACAATTCCAGTTTCAGACAATATGTCACATTGAAATCAAAACTTGTCACCTCTATCGTAGTTCATACACTGTTCATTGCCTGGGAATTTCCACCTCCATTGCCACAACCACCACTCACACTACTAGTCTTATAGCCAGAATATTCTGGCATATGGATACCCGCATGCTGACGCAAGTTATCGGGTCGTGAGAACTTCCTGCCACAAATTGAGCATTCCAATTTGAAGCGGGCTCTCCCACACTCGTAACGAAGATGCCTGTTAAGTGTCGAGCGAGATTTGTAGCTTTTTCCACACAGGTGGCAAACATGATGCTGAATGCCATCTTCTTCAGATGAAACACCTTCAAACTGGTATACATACGGCAGGCCCTGAGCTGATATTACCATGCCTGCAAAGATACCACGCGTGTCAAGGCAAGTAGCCTAACAATTTATTTGCACCAGTCACACAAAGACATAGGCAAATAACCAAGTCAAAAAGAACATGGTTTTAACACCACCAAATCTGGAACTACTTCATACAGATACCTCAAGTTAGAAGTTGGAACCAGTAACAAAGAGCGTGTCACAAAAAGATAAGACAAAAACTGTGTATTTCAAAACACAAAATTGCGCAGTTGCCACAGGAATAGGTAACCTGAATTCACCACAAAAAAAGAACACAAGATCATCAAATTACCTACACTGTGAATATCGACATAACTTAAAAATTAGTACTTTTCGAGGCACGTAACAATCTCACTTCAAACTGCAGATGGTAAATTAGCAAAAGAAGCCAAGAAATCTGGATCATGATAGATTCACGGTTAATATATCTACTTAAAATGTTTCCAACAGCAGTACACGGTTCAAATTTCAGCAAGGGTAACGTATCAGTGAAATAAATCCCAATGCTTCATTAAATACTCCTTCCTCGTGAAAGTAAATGGACACTGTGGACAGGCGAACTTCTTCGAAGTAGGATCACATTCTTGAAGATGGCGAGCTAGACCACTCCGATACTTGTACCTACGTCCACAGTACTGGCAGACATTACGTGGATACACCTGTATACCCAGTGGAGCGGCAAATGCTGAAAAACAATCAGTTCTGCTGTTGTAATGCTACAACCCATGTTACATCAGCATCCAACAAATAACGTATAAAGAGTATCACACTCCAAAAACGCATCTCATTAACTTCGATGCAACTATGGACTTGGCAAAAATGCTAACAACACATACACCAGCACAAAAACAATGTATTGATACATATATAGCCACAAATCACAAAGTTCCAGCAATTAAACTGACAAACTTGAGTCCCCACAATGAAAACTCTGGTAAAAACAGAGCAAAATAAATAAGTTTCTATTGTACACCACCAATATTTTGTAATGTTGGATAGTGCCTCGCCAGCAACACATGGAACTTCATCAAACAAGACGCATTACTAGTAAGTACAGCCTTCCACAGCGGGCATGAGTTGGGGGCACTGGGAATATGGCTTGGCCCTAAAAAGGCTAGAGCAAGCACGCTTAAATGGAAATGTGATTCCTACAAGTTCTAAACCTGGTCAGGCCACACTTTCTAACAGGCCATAATCTTCACTAAAAAACTCATGATGCACAAATGCAAGAAGCTGAAAATTAATGCAGACACAAACCATCTGCCATACCCAAGATCGCAATAACTCTGCCAAGTCTCAACGTCCATACAAAAACCCACATCTCGAGCACAGTGAATGATATGTGAACTTGAAATCAACAGTAAAATGCAGTATCGAGTATAACAAAGTCAAATCTGAACCATAACGAAATAATTACAAATCTTCCTCAGTCATGTGTCTGGCATTACGCTGGTGTACCTTCAGCACATCACTTCGCTTGAAACGTTTAAAACAAACGCCACACGAGAACTGTTTTTCAACACCGCACTCATAACGTAGATGACGTTCTAATGTGTAAAGTACTGCGTACTTGCGGTCGCAGCGAGGGCAACTCAAAGATCTGCTTGAGTTGCCTTGACTGATCAAGTCTTGGTATGGAGGTGCCACAATGCCGGCAGATGAGTTAGAGCCAGTACCAGAATTACCACTGCCTCTTGTCCAAGCTGCCATAGACATCGATCCTTGGAGAAACCTAATATTTGTCTGTGATCCAGACACCATTAGCCATGCTGCAACAAACACGATACTCGGTGTTACCGTCGGCCACAGGAAATGCATAAAAAGAACACGGGCATTGGTCTAGCATCTACGCATTCCTGCCTTTCACCTTCAACCCACAAGATCATTTCATCTGTTATCCCCAACAACAGGCTAATAACAAACTATTAATCAGTCAACAGGTAATAACACAAGCTGACATATAAGTGCCACCATATTACATCATTCATAATTGCCAGAATACACTCTACTGTTGCTTCAGCTAATTGAACAAACCAGTTTTAAAATACGCGCCCACACTCCCGCACAATGTAAAAAACTAGCAGTGTGCCATCTTCAGTAACCGAATCAAAATGCTGCCAAATTACACATTCCTCACTCACTTCACCAAATTGAAATTATGCAACAATCATTATGAAAATAACAATGAAAAATTACACTGAATTTTAAGAAACATGTGTAAGAGCAAGAAACAATTTTCAAATCCACATAACCGCACTCACTCCACAAACACACATGTACACAATCCATCCACAGCCAACAACTCAAACCCAAGATGGGTTCCTTGAAAACAAATCAATACTTATAAAGTCGCAGTACCAGTGCTCAATCGCAGTTAAAATGTCAACAATCTATATCCATACACACAACCTAGCATTACACGGTAAACTTGCCAAACGGACGTCATTCAAGTAGAAAAAAATTATTTTAAACCTGTGTTAATAAAACTACAAAGGTTGAAGTTACTAATAGCCCACATAATGCAGTAGTACAAAACATCTACAACTCCAACACTCACCTTAACACACATTTTGCACTCCAGTGATCTAATCACAGGGTTACAATTATAAGCTGAAACTCTCAACAGATTCCTAGTCCCATTCTACATGCCTTCATGGAGCAAATTGGTTTATAGAATGAGATTGCCAGTCCACATGGTAAACATTCACGATCTGGAACGTCTTCCCCCGTCTTCTACTTGCATCATTAGCCTCGCAGGCTATGGAGGTAACTGCTGCATCCAATCCGTGGCTAAGACAGATGGATCCAACAAGTTCTTCCACCACCACCAAGACTTAAGTGCTGCAATCAAGTGTGAATTTAAAACGGCATTTTCCAAACTTCAAGAAACACTTCACCAATAACCTCAACGTAACTCAGGCAAGAAATGGGTTTTCACATCTCCCCATTTCCGGAGTCATTACAAAATTCTCAATACTCATAACCCTGCATTCAACTTCCTACAGTGCAAGTGCCACATTACCCTAAGCGGGTCAGGGTTCAATGGTCACTAAACGCACTATAGCAAGTTCTGTATCAATGTGAGAACATGTCAATAAATTTCATAAAAGTATGTATAGTGCACCTGACACATTAACCTCAGCAAGACTGGGTTCAATGCTCACCATGTGCATTACAGTTTTATATCGACTATGTGAACAAAAAAAAAGTTTCCAGCTACAGCAGAAAAAGTGCACAAAACTTGGTACTGTGCACATGATACATTAACCTCAGCCAGACTGTGTTCAATTATCACCAAATGCACTGCAGTGAAGTTTTGTATCGATATCGTGAGAACTGAATATTTCGCGCAACAGTAGCATATTTCACTACAAAACTCTGCCCAGTGCACATGACACATTAACCTCAGCAAGACTTGGATCAATGATCAAGTACACTAAAGTAAAGTTTTGTATATCATGAGAACAAAAAAACCACAAGAATTTGTAGTATAGTTTCACATATCTTGGTACAGTGCATAAGGCAAATCAACCTCAGCAAGACTGGGTTCAATGATCACTTGCACTCAAAGTTCTGTACCAATATTTTGAGCTAAAGGTGTCAAGTGACAATTACTTCACAAAACCTGGTATAGTGCATGATACATTAACCTCAGTAAGACCATGTCCAATGATCACCAAATGCACAATAGTAGAGTTTGTACCAATAATGTGAGAACTACAGATTTCAATCAACAGTAGTATAATTTCACAAAACTTGGTACAGTGCACGCCACATTAACCACAGCAAAACTGGGTTCAATGAATGAAGTGCATAATATCAAAGTTTTGTATCAGTACCATAAGAACAAACCTCAAGTATTAATAGTATTTCACGAAACATGGTACAGTGGACAACACATTAATCTCAGCCTCCACATGGCTGGTTTAAATGAGCGCCAAAAGTTCTGCGTCAATATTCTGAGAGTACTACGGATTTCAAGCAACAACCGTACACATTCACAAAACGTGGTACACTGCAAAACACACCTCAGCAAGACTATGTTCTTTGATCACCAAGCACATTACGTTTTGTATCCATATTGTAAGAACAAGATGTCAACAGTAATATCTTGCATAACATGTTCAAACTCAAAAACAAATCAACTGTAGCAGTCAATGCAAAGACAGTCCACAAAGTGTGAGGACATGGAGCCCATTTTCATCCTTCCAAACGCAACAATGGCACCAACTCACCACAAAAATTAATTACAGTATTACCAAGTGCCCTTACAATAAACATTAACAATTGATGTTTTACCCTCAGGTATGCATCCTCTAACAACTTAGTATCACACAACTACCACGAAGTTAACATTCAGCACTAGCTTCCACCTGAATGTACAGGCGGCTTCAGGGTTCAGATCAAACTGTACCACTACTAGTCAGGAATGTCAGTAACATGGGTCCAAATCTGATCAGTTTGGGATCTACAGCCAAATGAAATTCAGGAAAGATTACACCTATGTTTTGAAGTACTTACATCTTACGTACACTTCATATTCAAAATGGCCACTTTCAACTTGGATTAATTATGCAACATCTCAAATTCAACCTGATAAGAATGAACACACCATACTTACAATAAAGAAAGTCACGTTGTGTATCCAAGCTGCTGTAACTTTATAGTCATACCAGCACTTCAATCAATAAGCCATATCAAATACAACATCGGCCTTAAAGCATATTACCACCACCCCAAGCATAGCTTGGAGAAAACATAGCCCAATTCACTCTTACAATGACTTTCAGACTGCACTGGGTTGGTGCAATTCTCCAGTCATTCCACAATTCAATACTCTTACAAGAATGACTTTCAAACTGCACAGGGTAAGTGCAATTCTCCAGTCATTCCCCAAGTCCAACTAACTGCAACCCAGTTTCACACTTCATTGCCCAGAAACCTAGGATCCACGTTAGCAGACATGTCCAAGGCACAGTTCAAAACACTTCATGGCTAACCTTACCTTAGGTCACTCACATTTCCATAAAGGTACTTAAATAACCACCAAATAAACAATTGACAACTTCAGCATAATCAACTACTTTGCCAATCAAAGCACACCGAGACAGTCACATTAAACATGTCAAAAATGGGAACAAACAGAAATAGTCCCAACACATGTTTCAGACTAGTTCCACAAAGTTTAATTCGTATGCTCATAATACTAAGTGAAAGAAAAGTAAATGTTATTACCTGTATTCAACTGCCAGCAGCACAGCCAATGGAATATTTTCTTCTGAATTACTGCTCCAATGATTCATCTTCTGAACTGCTACTTCCAGCAACATTACACTCGTTACAGAAGCATAAGTGTTATGCTCATTGCAGAAGTTTCACCAAATACTGCTCTCGCAAAAAAATCGATGATTCAGGATGAACAATGCAATTATTACACGCAAAACGTATAAGAAACAGCAAATGCGATAAATCTTTCTCGAGCGACACGTAACAGCTAAGCCTGTATACCGCAACGTAGTGTGCAATTAGTCACGCAAAAATGTGTACGAAATATCTTTTAACATTTAAGAACAACTACCCCAAGGTATGATCTGTTGTCCTTAAAATGGAAAGGGTTGTGGCAAGAACAAAATAACATTACTAAGAGATATTCTCAATAATGTAAAGTACCTTAAACAAGCACGAAATGTTCCAAGAACAAAGACAAAAATTAAATAATACCGTGCCATAAAAGAAATTAAAACTGTACTAAGTACCAATGACTACCTTATGTACCTTAACCTAAAGGAACATAAATGTTACCCACCATTTTCCACAAATGATGTCTATGCCAGTTGGTCTTCAGTTGTACTTAAAATCTTCAAAGACCAACAATGCACGGTGACTGCTTCTTCACTCCAGAAAACTTCTCTTTTGTGGCACAACGCTTCTTCATTGCAGTAATATTTTAACTAAAACATCTTTTCAGTTGAAGGTAAAAAGTCGAAGAAAAAACCGTGCATTCGCAACTTTCTGAAAAATTCTTCTGGCACCTCATACTGTGAAAACAAGTTTGCACTTTTCCAACAGCAGTTGGCGAACAGGAATTCCAACTTCAAACAAATTATCTTCCGTTGAGTCCTGTACTTACTGTAAAGAAACTTCTCACTCTGATGTTTATATAAGTTAGTTCCTCTTTTATGTACATTATTTACCTACAATAGAAAACACCCTTTGCACCAACACACCTACCAACTATACAAATGGTAGTTTAGTAAGGTTGGGGTAAGAACTTATTTATAATGAATGTAATGTATTAAAAGCAAGTACCAAATCAACAGCAGTAAGGCCATCATTGTACACAGAAATATGGACAAGATATCCGCAGCACATCTATGTAGACTTATATGTACTCATGAAAAGCAGGCATGCTTATAAAAAAAACACAAGACAGGTCATAGAAGGCCAATACCCAAATCAACAATATTCATTTAACTCAACACTTAATGTAATAATATACTGCCTAGAAGTACAGCTACTTCATACAGTTCAGTGGTGAACCAACACTGCTCACTTTTTGTCAAAATACTGTTGTCATCAAAACTGCTGCCAAAACTTCAGTAACACAATACTCATTTAGTCAAAATTTTGAAATCGAGAGAGTGAGAGCAGGTACACCACTGTCACAAAATAAAAATGCAGTTTTTACGAACACAATTCCAGGACCATAGTCAGTTTCCACCTCTATGCACACCTCAAAGCAAATTTTGAAAAAAATGAGCAGACTACAAATTTCCAATAAAGGACATTAGTGTGAAAAAATAATTTACTAATAAGGATCAAAACACAACTCTCCAACCCACAACCCTAAGCAAGTCCAGACTCTCACCCAGAAATTATTTTGGGTCAATATTAGAACTATCCCCACGCATCCTCCAGTCTCTGTCAAAGCTAGATGTACTTCCCCTCTCTCCACCCTACCTTGTTTCATCCCACGTTGTCAATCTGGAGGAGCTGGGGCATACTTATACTTCAATTTTGAACGGTGGGGATAAGAAGGCTAACCTATGTACCACTCACTATTTTTTTTGGCAGCCATATGACTAAAAATCTGTATTCCCAAGCCCACTAAATTTCATTCGCCGAACAAGCGGTGTTACACTACCAAATGCAATATGAAATACAGGTCCATATTCCTGGGACATCATCTGTTTCATTCTTTTGAAGTAATAAAGCATGTCTGTAGATCACACAACATATACCTTCCCATAACAATTTCCATCACATGTCCTACTTTCTACATTCATTGTCCTCCATTCTGTCCCACATTCAATGTATACCTTCCCTCAACTATTTCCATCATGTGCCCCACTGTCTACATTCATCATGCTACCTTCCCCATTTACAGGATCACACACCTGTTTGTTAGTAATACCATTCATCAAAGAACTATTTCTTCCCTACCACAAGCAAGGTGGCATATTACAATGACACATATTCTAGTTCATCTTTCCCAGCAACTGCTACTTTGGTACAAGTGCAGATTTCCTCCATCTTTCACCTTCCCATCAGGACATTTTTGAACTTCATGCGCCCCCCCCCCCCCCAAACCCCCCACCACTTTCCCCTTTCGCACCCCCCCCCCTTATTTTTTTCCCACCCAGCCGGCTT
>Ga0123353_10008126_pt1 | contig 14289 bp, 15 predicted proteins | sample TergutLab28metaG_3_FD_92763 | JGI IMG/M metagenome (GOLD analysis project Ga0123353, IMG submission 92763) | Labiotermes labralis P3 segment gut microbial communities from Petit-Saut dam, French Guiana - Lab288 P3 | ecosystem: Host-associated > Arthropoda: Insects > Digestive system > Gut ... | reverse complement strand
TCTGGATCCTTTTTATCGTGATGTTGCCTCTCTTTCAGAGCAGTTTCTGGCATTGCTAGCGGAATATACGGGCTTTCCGCCAGAAATCGCTTTGTTGGTTGAAGTTTACAAGGCAAACGGGCAGCGCCAAACGCTGGAAATCGTGTATAACGGAAAAATGGCGTATCGCGTTGATATGGCAACACGCGAAACGTATAGAGATTTGTTGGACGACATTCGCGCCGGAAAACCTGTTGATCCGGCACAGGTGGCGGCGGCCATAGTCGAATTCCAAGCAATCAATGCCGATATAAGCGAATTATTTGCGAAGCGGGCAGTGCCGCTGTACGAAATGGCGGAAATTCCGCAGCCAAATCCCAACCCGAATCCGAACCCAAACCCGAATCCCACGCCATCACCCTCGTTCTTCGCAAGGGTGTGGGATTTCATCCTCCGCTGGATATTCTTCGGCTGGATCTGGATGTAGATAAATGATGCGCATCGTAAAGAAATAAAAGCAACGCGGACAGTCTTCACAAACTGCCCGCGTTTTTATTTTCGCGCTTACCGGTCGTATTGCACTTTGATAATCGCTTTCGGATTCCTGTTGCTGAGCCGGATGGTGTATTCCTCCGGCATGGGCCTTGGGGGCGGGCGGTTCGGAACCGGACGAGCTGGTACTGGGGCGGGCAATGGAGCAGGCCGGCCTGGCATAGGAGCGGGCAATGGCATGCCGGCGCCCATTGGCTGCGCAAAAGGCATTGCGGCCGCGGCCGGCTGCTGCGCCATTCTGGACGCCGCCTGCATCGTCGGCTGCGCGGCTCTTGGAGCCGGCGGCGGCACGGGCTGTGGCCTGGGCGGCTGCACTGCGGGCTGCGGGAAAAGCATATGAAGCATTTCCGGCGTGACGATACCGTTTTCCACAAGCCCATGGTCGCGCTGGTACGCCCGGACAGCGGCGTCTGTCGCGGCGTCAAAAATGCCGTTTTGGTTTAAATTATAGCCGCTGAGATACAACGCCGCCTGCAGCAGGTAAACGAGATTGCTGTGGTCGCCTTTTTTGAACGTATCGGTCATGCCCAGCTGCTGCCTGAACAGGTTCGCCACTGCTTGCTTCAGTTGTGGGCCGCACCATCCGTCCTCGCGCAGCCCCGCGTGATATTGGTCATTGAGCATTTTTTGCATGGATACGATCATTGGATTGCCCATATCAGGATTCACTGCCATGGAGTGATCTCACCTTCTTCTTCATAAAGTAGGCATGTCCTGCCTCATATACAATATATGAAATAAAACGCATTCTGTGCCGCATACTAAAAATACGGCACTATATTATATGAGGGAGGATATCATGAACAAAGCCACGAAACAAAAATCCAGGGCCCTTCTGCGGGGCCATCGGATATCCTCGGCCATGCTCCTTCTGGCCGGGGCGGCGCTGGCCACGGCGGCGGGGTTTCTTCCCCTGCTGCTGGATTTCGCCGCCGCACAGGCAGCGGCCGCATTGAGCCCGGCGGCGGGCATCGGCCTGCGCTGGGGCAAGGTGGCCGGCGGCGTGCTGCTGGCGCTGCTGGCGGCGCTCCTCTGCGCGCCGCTGCGCCTGGGGCGCGAGGCCTGGTTCTTCGGCGGCGCGGACGGGCGCAGGCGCTCCCGGGCCAGGGTCCTGTTCTGGCTGCAGCCCCGGTGGGCGCTCAAGGCCGCGTGGTTCGTCATAGCGCTCGCGGTGCGCCGGCTCTTCTGGGCGGCGGTCTATCTTCTGCCGGGCGGGTTTTTGCTGGGCGGCACGCTGATGCAGTCCCGGGGCGGCGGGATGAGCCTGACGCTGTTCATTTGCGCCGCGGCAGGGGGCGCTGTGCTATTGGCGCTCGGCATCGGTTTTTATTTGTCCACGGTGCAGCGCTACGCGCTTGTGCTGCCGATTTTGGCCAAGCAGCCCAAATGCGGGCTGAAGCATGCCCTGCGGCTGAGCATCGCCCGCACAGAAGGAAAATGCGCCTCGCTTGTGTGGCTCCTCCTGAGCTTCGCGCCGTGGTATTTTCTGGGGCTGCTGATTGTCCCGCTGATTTATATCGCGCCATATGTGACGCAGGCGAAGGCCTGCCGGCACGCGGAGCTGCTGACGCCGGTGGCTTGAAATCGCTGCGTGGCTTACTTCCCCCGCTCTTCGGTACTTCTTGTCGCTCCGCGAATGCGCCGGGGGGTGCAAAAAAGGGAAGCAAATCACGGAGCGACAAAATCGGTCGTTCGGGGGGGTTTCTTTTTTTTCCAAAAATCACGCCGCTAATCCTTGCAAAATCCTTGAAAATATGGTACAATTATTTACATGTGATGATTTTCACACATAACAGAGGAATTTTCAGCCGGGGCGCGACAAAGGGGTGCAACGAGGCTCCGGCAATTCATACAAGGGAGGGGCTTCGGTGCCGCAACGGACATTGGAAGAAGCATATGCCGCGTTCTGCGCGGGCGAAGCCGCCGCGTTCGACGATATTATGCGGGAGCTCCAGCCGCCGCTGATTTTCTTCCTCCAAGGCTACGTGCATTCCTACGAGGCCGCGGAGGACCTGGCGGAAGAAACCTTTGTCGAATTGCTGGTGCACAAGGGGCGGTTCCGCGGGCAAAGCTCGCTGAAGACGTATTTGTTTTCCGTGGCGAGGCACAAGGCAATCGACCACATCCGGCGCGAGCAGCGGCGCCCGGGCGTTCCCCTCGACGAGCTCACCGAGCGCGCAAGCGAGGAGCCGGGCCCCGAGGAACAGATTGACGCGCGGGAACGAACGGTGACCATCGGCCTTGCCATTGATACCCTGCCCGGGGAATACCGGGAGGTGCTGCGGCTGCTGTATATCGAGCGGCTGCGATACGACGAAATCGCGCGCATCATGAAGAAGGGCAAGAAGCAAATCGACAATTTGGCGTACCGGGCGCGTGGCGCGCTGCGGTCCGCCCTTGGAAGGGAGGCAGGTTTTTTTGAAGAGCTATGAGGAATTCAGCGCGTCGGTCTACGCGAAGGCCGAAACGCGCCGCGTCAGAATCCGCCAGCGCCGCAGCAATCTGCGCAATACAGCGCTGTGCACGGCCGCGGTCATCACGGTCGCGGCATTCTCCGGCGTATACACCCGCAACAGGGCAGTGCCTGAAATTAATGATGTGCATGTGAATGAAGTTGTTGAGTCAGAGCAGAACGCTCGCAAAGGCGGCGGCGGCGATCGCCCGCAGATGCTCGTCGTGCTGAAGGACGGCGGGGAATCCAAAGCCAGGATTCTGAAGCGCCCGGAAGACCAGCAAGCGTTAATGCGGCAGCTGAACCCGGTGGAACGTGACGGCAGGATATCCCTGAAGGAAGGAGACGCCGAGGCGAAGACCATCTACTCCGCGCAGGAGCTTTTGGATTATCTGGCACAGCTGCGCGCCGACTCATTGCCGGAAATGGAGGATTACGATGAGGCGTTTTTCGCCGAAAATAACCTTTGCGTCATGCCGATGGATTTAGATACGGACGCCTTGTATACGGAGGAAACCACTGAGGACGACGCGGCGCCGGAGGAGTTGGCGGCGGAAGGGATTCTTCCCACCATTCCGGATGATACGCCGCTTGGCGGTACGGAGGAAGACGCGGCGACAGAACTGGACATGGGAGAAGGCGGCCCCGAGCCAACGACGGCCCAGCCGCCGTTCCCCTCCGCCGAAGCGGGCGATGCCGGCGGCATACTGAAGCGCTTTGTGCGGGTGTTCATCCTGCTTCCGGTGAGCAAGAAAAATTAGACATCAGATATTAGATTTTAGACTTTAGATGGCGTTGAATCCAACAACATTTAAAGTCTAATGTCTTATATCTAAAGTCTAAAAAATCAGACTGACGGTTTTCTTCAGCATGGCCCAGGGGGACATTTGGGTCAGCCAATAACGCATGTAATTTACAAGAGCGCGGAAAAAGATGATGATCCTGCGGAAAAAATTCGGCTGGGCGGTATCAACCGGCTCCAGGGCAAGTCTGCGGCCCTCCATGGCGGCCGTCAACACGCGGGCAATCATCGCGTGGCCCTCGTCGGACGGATGCAGCCGGTCGGGATGGATCAGGCCCCCGCGCCCCTTGAATGCGCCGTACACATCCGCTATGACATAGGCGCCCGGGTGCTCCGCGAGATAGTCGTAATACACCTGGTTGAGCTTAGCCACAGCGATATTGTAAGCGCTGCCCACAAGCGGCACATCCTCCATGGAGTTATACAACGTTTGGGCGATCAGCACGGCGTCCCCGTTCAACTCCCGGAGCTCCGAAACAATCCGCGTGAACTTTTCGCGGAAGGCCTCGATATATTTGTCCAGGGTGCGCGTATCCTTCCGGGCCAGCAAACGCAGCACAAGCGTGATCACATTGGAGGCGAGCAAATCATTGCCGCCGATGGAAACGCCGATGAAATCAGCCCGGCCAATGGCAGTACGCGCGTCCTCGTTCTCCGCAAGGACCGCAAGCAGGTCATCGGCTTTGTGCCCGCCCACGGCGAAATTGGCGACGTCGCAGCCCTGCGCGGCAAGCAGCTTGGCGTAGGATTTCGACGGATCGCTCGCCCCTTCGCCCGCCGGGATGGAATCGCCCAAGAGTACTAATTTTTTCGCGTCCGTTTCCGATTCGGCGCCCGCCGCCGCTGCCAGCCCGCACACCAGCGCCAGCGCCAGCAATGCCGAAAGCAATTTTTTCGCGATGCTTCTCATGAAAATGCCCTCCTCAAAAATAATGGTTAGAATTCTTGCCCCAGCCGGACAATCGGGTGATCCGGTGTGCTGAAATAAGCGCCCTCTGTCGTGGTCGCGACCAGAAGCGTGCTCTTATCCAAAAAGCGGTTCACTTCCTGGATGAAAAGATTTGCTTCGGACCGCCTGCCGTTGGGACCGGCGCTCATCTCGTCCTCCAGCGTGAACGAGCCTTCCCCCTTGCGATAGGACAGAACATCGCCGCTATTGCGCAGGGAAAATATTTCGTAGCCTAAAACGGCAACGCCTTGGCCTTCCCATGGGTACCAGGTGAGAAGATAGGTGTATTCGTTTTCTTTATAGAGGTAGATACCGTTGTTGCCCGCGTGGATTATGCTGGCGTCGCCGCTCCAAAGCAATCTGTCGCCGCTGTCGAAGACAGAAACGTTCGCGTTTTGACCTTCCGTTTTCAGCTGCGATAAGTCAACGATAATTTTTTCATCCTTGCCGTCATGGGTCAGATCTGCGTAATAAACCATTGGCTCCACAGGGATTTCCGTATCCGGAGGGATATCGTTGCCTTTTGGCGCGGCGGAGCACGATGTCAACAAAAACAGCGCCAGCGCCAGCAATGCCGAAAGCAATTTTTTCGCGATGCTTTTCATGGAAATGCCCTCCTTAAAAATAGTAGATGTTAGATGAAACAGCATCTAACATCTAATGTCTAATATCTAACATCTGGCAAGCACTTCATGCCGTTTGGGCCCATTGGATACCAGCCGGATGGGAAGTTCAATTTCTTGCTCAATAAACGCGACATAGTCCTTCGCGGCTTGGGGCAGGTCGTCAAAGCTCCGGATGCCGCGCACCTCCCGCCCAAAGCCCGGAAAGGTCTTGAGCACCGGCTTTGCACGCGCGAGCTTTGGCGTCACGGGAAATTCCCGCGTGAGCTCGCCGTCAATCTCATAGGCCACGCAGGCCTTGATTTCATCCAGGTAGCTCAGGCAGTCGATGGCCGTGAGTACCGCTGAGGTTGCCCCCTGCACCGCGCAGCCGTAGCGGGTGGCCACGCAGTCGAACCAGCCAACGCGGCGGGGGCGGCCCGTGGTCGCGCCGTATTCCCCGGCGTCGCCGCCGTGGGCGCGCAGCCGCTCGGCCTCCTCGCCGAAGAGCTCGCTGACGAATTCGCCGGCGCCCACAGCACTCGAATATGCCTTTGTCACCGCGATGATTTCCGTGATCGCGTGGGGCGGCACGCCCGCGCCGATGGCCCCGTAGCCCGCCAGGGTGGAGGAAGAGGTAACCATGGGATAAATCCCGTGATCCGGGTCTTTTAGTGAGCCCAACTGGCCCTCTAATAAAATGCTTTTATTTTGTTTGACCGCCTCCCGCAGATATTTCGCGGTGTCGGCAACAAAAGGGGCGATCCAGTCACGATAAGACAGCAGCTCGCCGCAGAGCGCTTCGGCATCCAGCGGGGGCTGGCCATAGACGCATTTCAGCAGCAGGTTTTTATAATCGCATACGGCTTCCACACGCGCCCGCAGGCGGCGCTCGTCGAAGAGCTCGCACACCTGGATACCTGTCTTGGCGTATTTATCGGAATAAAAGGGCGCGATGCCGCTTTGCGTGGAACCGTAGGCGTTTTCGGCCAGCCGCGCTTCCTCGTGGGTATCCAGCAGCACGTGGTAGGGCATGAGAATTTGCGCGCGCTCGGAAATCAGCAGCTGCGGCGCGGGCACGCCTCGCTCAGTCAGCGCCGCGTACTCCCGCATAAGCTTTGGGATATCCAGGGCTACGCCCGTGCCGATGACATTTGTGATATTCCGGTGGAACACGCCGGAGGGCAGCAGGTGCAGCGCGAACTTGCCATATTCGTTGATGATGGTGTGCCCGGCGTTGGCGCCGCCCTGGAACCGCACCACGACGTCCGCCTGCCCGGCAAACATGTCGGTGATTTTCCCCTTGCCCTCGTCGCCCCAGTTGGCGCCCACAATCGCTTTCACCATAGTCAGCACCTCATTTTTTGTTATCCACCAGGAGAGAGTATTGTATCATGGCCGCGTGTAAATGTCAAGAAAAATATCGCCGAAGCGCAAACATAGATTCATATACCCGCCGCAAAAAATTCTTGCTTTATTCAAACGCGTGTGCTATAATAAAGCTTCCAAGGGGAGAGGGGTGGTTGCGTCGGCCTTCGTCATTGACCTGATTCTGATAGCGCTTTGGGGCGGTATGGTGCTTTGGGCCATGGCGCGGGGGTTTTTCGCCACGGCGCTGACCCTTGGCGCGTGGATCGTCAGCCTTACCCTGTCGGGGGTCCTGAGCGCAGCCCTCGCGCAGCCGCTCTACGAAGTTCTTTTCGCGAATACCGCGCGCACCCTGATCGAAAGCAACATCGACTCCGCAATCCAGGGCAGCCAGGCCGCGCAGGCAGCCCGGCAGGTGATCGCGGACCTTCCCGAGGCATTGAAGCACCTTGCGCAGATGACCGGGATCTCCACTGGGAGCTTGATCGAAAACCTGCAAAGCAGCGCGTTCAACAGCGCTTCCGCCGCGGAGCTGCTGGAGCAGGCCGTCGTCGCGCCCATTGTGACCGCAGCGTTCCGCCTGATTCTGAGCATTGTTTTGTTCGCCATGCTGTTCTTCGCCGCAAGGCTGATCACCAGGCAAATCGCAAAGCTGCGCCGTCTCCCCGTGCTCAAGCAGGCGGATAAGCTGCTGGGCGCAGCACTCGGGCTCCTCAAGGGCGCGCTGCTGGTGTTTGTCACGGCGTTGGGGCTTCGGGCCGCCGCGGCCCTGGGCATTGGCGGCGAAGCCTTTGCCGAAGCCACGGAGCAATCCCTGCTCATTCGCGCGGCAATGTCTGTTATTGGCGCAGGGGCGTAATCCCCTAACTCCTGATTCCTAATTCCTAATACCTAGAAGGGGGCTGTTATCATGGCCGAGCAAATTGCATCGAATAAAATAGTTACCGTTCCGAATATCCTCTCGTTCCTGCGCATTTTGGTGATCCCCGTGTTCGCGTGGGCATACATGAAGGACCATCTGATCCTGGTGCTGGCGTTGGTATTGTTCTCGGGTCTGAGCGATACTCTGGACGGCAAAATCGCGCGGGCGACGAACCAGATCAGTTCCCTGGGCAAAATTCTGGACCCTTTGGCGGATAAGCTTTCGCAGGTTGCCCTGGCCGTCCTGCTGTTCATCAAATTTTCGGGCAGCGCGGATATCTGGATGCAGCGCTTCGCCTGGGTATTCCTGCTGTTTGTCTTGAAGGAAGTGCTCATGCTGATCGTTGCCCTTGTGCTGCTGCTGATGAAGATGCGGCCTATGCCCGCGGCCTTTTGGGGAAAAACCGCCACGGTCGTGTTTTATGTGGTGATGGCGGTCCTGTTCTTTGCCGGCCCCGATGTGGGCGTGCTGGCGCATTACTTCGGCTGGGCGCTGCCCGCGATTGTGATGCAGGTTCTGGTGGTGCTTGCCCTGGTGCTCACCTTCGTGGCGTTCTTTTCGTACTTCCCGGACACGTTCCGCCAGTTTTTCGGCAGAAACAAGAAGCCCGCGCCGGATGAGGAAAGCGAGTCGTAGCGCGTAAACCAAAAATATTATCGCGGCACAGCCGATGAAACGCTTGACAAATCGGTCTGTTTGGGATATAATATCCAAGGTAAGGGCCTGTAGCTCAGTTGGGAGAGCGTTCGGTTCGCATCCGAGAGGTCGTGGGTTCGAATCCCTTCAGGTCCACCATGAGTAAACAACGGTATGGATACCGTTGCAAAGCAAGAGAAAACCTTTGATATCAAAGGTTTTCTTGCATTTCAGGGGCCGGGCGGGGCCGATTTGCCTAGTGCATTTCGGCTTCGCCCGGCCCCTTTTTTGCGTTTATGGGCCTGCTATATGTCAGTCGTTCATTTATGGCTCAGTCGTTCATTTATGATTTTTGGGCCTTGCCTAGCCGAAAAAGCAACTTTAAGGGCAAGCCTGTGGCTATAGCAAATCAATCAAGTCGTCGCGGCGTTCCTGAATTCTATCCGTCAATGTCTTTAGGTAGGCCCGCGCTGTATTATACTCGCACTTAAACTCAAAACGATCATCTGCGAGTACGGCCAGCAAATCGCTACATTCATCGGGGCAGCCAAAACGTCTCGGATATCGAATTCCAGTCTGTAGCCAACGACTTCCAGATCCGGCGGCTCCTCGCCTTCTTCCAATTCATAGTAAGGCCAAGAAAACATTTTTGTCCCTATTACGTGCCCCTCATCGTCTAGCTCATGAATGGCAAGGGGCATGGTATCTTCCATTACTTCTTCTGACACAAGCGATTCCACCAATGGGAAATCAGATATTGTCAACGAGTAGTCGTAGGGAATCTGCCACAGAATAAACTTCAAAATATACGACTGCGGTTCGTTTAGTGAAAATTCATTCACTTCACCATGCTCGTAATAGATCACAGGGTATTCTTCTTCAAGAAAAGTCCAATAGCCATTATTGGCATCGCATTTGGCGAGTAATTCGGTCAAATACGGAATAAAAACGAACTGTTCTATTCTTTCGGGGATGATATCATAGAGCATGGGGAAGGCGCTGTTCGAAAGCTCTCCCGGCCAGCGTTTTTCGAAGAAACTCCCAAGCTTACTGATAAATTCGTCAGTTTGCCTGGACATAAAAACTGCGGCGAAATATTCCTGGAACGAGCGGTGAATGAAGTGATATTTACCGCTTTCGTAATACATCAAACATAGATTGTGGCACATGTCAAATAGAAAACTGCTCACAGATATGGACCCAACTGCCTTTGAGAGCTTCCCAAAATAGTCGGCGAATTCATCTTCAGTAAATTCGTATTTCTGATCGCGGTATGAGCGGAAGCAAACCTCGGCGAAATACACCTCTACTTCGTCGATATTCAGCCCTGTTTTTAGCGCCCGCTTGAATGCCCCTTTACTTGCATCATGGGTCACAGAAAGTGCGAGAAACGCCTCGCGGTAGAAAACATGCATCTTGCACGGTATTTCCGCGAACCGCTCAAAGGTCAGAAGCATAATCGTTAACAGGAGCGGATTCTGCGCAAAGCTCGCATGCGTTCTAAACAATGTCACATCCAACGCATTCCGAAACTTCTGCCGGATTTCTGGCTGATCGGATCGGAAATCCAACTTGTCAACGAGCTCCAGCGCCTGATCCTTTGTGAACGGCAGCAGTGTTATCTTGCAAAACCGCGCATACGACACAAAGGACTGAAACGGGCGCGAGGAAATCACAAAGCAATTCCTGGGGTACCTGTCGGTAAACCTCTCGATTTCGCGCTCGAAGCGGGTGCTGTGGCCGCCGTCTATTTCATCCAAGCCATCAAAAAGCAGCAAAAACAGCCCCTGTGCGAGCGCGGCGGTGAAATCCTCTTTTGTTATCGCCGGGTTTAAATCTTCCGCTTTGGAAAACACGAAGTACTCCAGACTGCCCGTTGAACTGCTGTAATCCTTTAACGGCAAGATTAGCGGGACACGGCGAAGCCTGGAAAAGTTATCAATTCCGTTGAGCAGCAGATGCTGCATCATCATTGACTTGCCGAGGCCCCCGGCACCAGCGACAATGATGAAATTTGAGATTGCTGTCAGAGATTCAGCGGTTACGTCGTTAATCTGCTCTTTTTCGCGTCCGATAGAACGCTGGGCGCAATTCGGAACATAAAAATCATAAAACGGCCTCGGCTCATTGCTGTAAAGCAGCGTTTTTGCGCAGGAATATTTCTCTCTGGCGCTCTTCATGTAATCAATAAACGCCGGCGACGCGTTTTCGATAACCTCGCCCCCCTCTTGCGGTACTACATAAGATATTGTATCCTGCAGCTCCGTAAAAGATACCACGAAAGCCTCGTTCGCCTCGGCGGCCACTTCTCTGCCGGCCCTGTTGTCAACCTGGGCGACAAACAGGAACACGCCCGCAAGAAAATCGGATAATACGAATTTGCTCTGCATAAGCAGGGCGTTTTTTGTTGTGCCGCTGATTGTCTCTACAATGGTATCGCCGCCGATGGATTCATCGCCGGCGGCGAGCTCACAGATGGCGAGAACAGCAAGATTGCGCTTGTTTGCGTCAAGCAGAGGTATGACCTTTTTGGAGAAATATGCGGCGACTTTTTGCGGGGATGCATCCGCCGCGCTGGATTTGACGCTACCGAGAGCATTGCTCCTGTTGCCGGGCAAGTTGGACGTGCATTGCAGCAAGGGCGTCACCGCGTTCGATGGCAGATCGCATGAATCATCAACCGACTGAACGACAGCGTTAATCAGTTCTTTTTTCGGTGCCGTTGCCGCATAGCAACAGCACATTGGCGTATGTTCCGAAGCATAATCTCATGCTTTTTCCCCTCCTCCCTGCAAACCGAAGTCAAACCGAAGGATTCCCGATATTCCGAAGTCAAACCGCGCCATAACGAAGCCTTGGACATATTGCCAACCGAAGCCCGCGTCGGTAAACTTATATGTAGGCGGACGAGTTCGAGGCCAAGCGCCGCCGCCGGAAACACATCTATAAGTATAAACCAAAACCCGAAGAATGTCAACGATTCGACAGTAGAAAAGGAGACGCGGAAATGACAGCGATCAGGGACGCGGATAAACATTTCGCCTTTGCCGTGGATGAGGCAGCGCGGATAATCGAACACCGCATGAGGCGCAACGGCTGGGAGTACATAACCCGCTTCTGGTGGAACCCCGACGGCACATATTCAAGCGAAGCCACGAAACAGCCTGTGAAGAAATAACCGAATATCTCAGCCCGACCGCTTTGACGGCAGTGCTGGATGCCCCGCAAGGGATGTCCGCCACTGCCGTCTTTTTTATTTCCCAACCGAATAAACCGTTGCGTGTCACGGTAATGGCGCGCCCGCCCGGGCGAATCGTGAGGCGGCAAGAAAGTATCACGACACGAAAGGCGCTTTGCGTCCGCGCCCAATGGGAGCGTTGAATAAATCCCGTGAAAATCATTGTTATGGAGGAAATTACCTTGAACGACAACAAAACCACTCAACCCAAGCCCCCTGCGACCGGGTTGCCTGCCCTGGCCGACCAGCTGCGCGCCCTGAAGGACGAGGAGGATGACATGAAGCGCGTGGCGCGTGACGTCGCCGCTGACATTGATGCCGCGCAGCAGCGGCTGATCAAAGAAATGCGCGGCAGCGGTACATCGAAATTCACCCATGCCGGGTATGTGTACATCCTGGCCACCAAGCTGAAAGCGAGCGCCCTCGACGGGCAGAAAGACCGCCTTTGCGCGGCTCTGAAGAAAAGGGGCTTCGGGCACCTCGTCTACGAAGCGGTCAACGCGAGCAACCTTTCCGGCTTTGTCGAGGAGCAGATGCGCAAGAACAAAAAGCAGCTCCCCAAATGGCTGGCCGCCCTGGTGACCGCGACCAAAGAGACCACAGTGTCGGTGCGCAAGGCCAAATAGTAACGATTTACAAAAACCCGGCGGGAGAGTTCCCTCCCGCCGGGCAGAAGGAGAACATCATGCGTAAGTATTTCTATAACGCCGAGCATTATCCCGACCCAACGGCATACGAGGCCCTCATTAACATCACCCGCGAAGAACGCCGGCGCAGGCGTGAGCGTGTCTGCCGCGCTCCCTGCAGGCCCCGCGAAACCCCCGGCTACTACCCGTTCAAGGAGGCGTTTGAGAATGCAAACTTCATTCCCTCCTGAGCTCGCCGCCCTGCGGCAATGGGTTTGTTGGCGGCTGGAGCCGGACCCCAAGGGCCGCGATACCAAGGTTCCCTACAACCCCAAATCCGGCAATAAGGCTTCATCCACAAACCCGGACACTTGGACTGATTTGGATTTCGCCGCCCGCGCGTGTGAGCTGCATCGCTATAGCGGCCTGGGTTTTATGTTCACCAGGGAAGCTGGTATAGTTGGCGTCGATATTGATCACTGCATTGTTGACGGCGCGCTGAACGAGACCGCCGCGGCGATCCTGGAAAAACTGCCACCGACCTACATTGAGATCAGCCCCTCGGGGACCGGCCTGCATATTTTCCTGCGCGGGGTGATGCCTGCTGGGGGCAGCAAGAACAGTAAAACCGGGGTGGAGATGTATGCCCACAGCCGCTACTTTACCATGACAGGCAAGCCTTACGGTGATTGTCCTATTGTTGTCGCTGCTGATGACGGCGCGCTGGCGTGGATTCATGAGCATTATATCGCCCCGCCGAAAAAAGAGAAAAAGCAGCAGGCGAAAAGGAAGGCCGGGCAACCGCTGACGGACGATGAAATCCTCGAAAAAGCCCGGAGCGCGAAAAACGGCGCAGCCTTCGCCGCCCTGTGGGAGGGCCGCTGGGAAGGCGAATTCGCCAGCCAATCAGAAGCGGACTTGGCCCTGTGCTGCAAGCTGGCGTTCTGGACCGGCAAAAACCGCGATCAAATAAGTACAGGAGATTTTGTGTGGGATATTTGAGCGACGCATAGCTCGAAGGACAAGCTGGATCAGATTAAGCCGATTATATGCTCGCGAAGAGTTCTATTGCCTCTTGTATTCCCATCGGCTGCGAATCCTCACACCGTTCTCACGCAAGAGTCGGTTGATAGTTGATTCACTAACGTCATATTGATCCGCAATATCCGCTATAAAGATGCTGCTTTCATAGAGCATAATTATCTGACGTACGGACTCCTCTGTTCTGATTCTGTTTCGGCTAACCTTGATGCCGTGTTTTTTTAGGTGATTGTATATAGCATGACGGTCGCAGCCGTACTCGCGGGCAAGCGCATTTGCGCTTATGCCTTCTTGATAAGCAAGGATGACTTCGGTAACTTCCTTCTCGCTGAGGCGCTTCTGGATTTGCCGTACCTGCCTTACCACCGTCTCGCCCTCATCTGAAATAAAGGTCGCCGATGTATTGACAGGAGCGGCGCGAAGTTTTTCTTGCTTTCCCTCCGCAATTCAGGTATAATATAGCGTGTACCCATCCGGGAGGCAGCCGGCCCACGTCATACCAACGTCATTTTAAAAGGAGCACCCAATGAACCACACGGACAAAACAATGGACCAGCTCGTCGCCCTGTGCAAGGGGCGCGGCTTCGTTTACCCCGGCAGCGAAATTTACGGCGGGCTTTCGAACTCCTGGGACTACGGCCCCCTTGGCGCGGAGCTCAAGCGCAACATCAAGGAGGCCTGGTGGCGCAAGTTCATCCAGGAAAGCCCCTATAACGTGGGGCTCGACAGCGCCATCCTCATGAACACCCAGGTGTGGCAGGCCTCGGGGCATGTGGTGAATTTTAACGACCCGCTCATCGACTGTAAGTCCTGCAAAATGCGCCACCGGGCGGACCATCTCATCGAAGCCTACAACATGGCGCAGGGCATCGAGATGAACGCCGACGGCCTGCCCAACGACGCGCTCACCGCCTATATAGAAGAAAAGGGCATCGCCTGCCCCGGCTGCGGCAAACAGGACTTCACGCCCATCCGGAAGTTTAACATGATGTTCAAAACCCGCCTTGGCGTGACCGAGGACAGCTCCTCCGAAATCTATCTGCGGCCCGAAACAGCCCAGGGCATCTTTGTCAACTTCAAGAACGCGCAGCGCACCACGCGCCGCAAGCTGCCCTTCGGCAT
>Ga0123353_10008125_pt1 | contig 14289 bp, 15 predicted proteins | sample TergutLab28metaG_3_FD_92763 | JGI IMG/M metagenome (GOLD analysis project Ga0123353, IMG submission 92763) | Labiotermes labralis P3 segment gut microbial communities from Petit-Saut dam, French Guiana - Lab288 P3 | ecosystem: Host-associated > Arthropoda: Insects > Digestive system > Gut ... | reverse complement strand
GGGCGTCCTGGCCCAACTGGAATCCGGCCTGCCGCGCCTGGCCGCCCACCCCGCCACCCTAAAAAGCCTCACGGAATGGCCATGGATAGTTAATCTCAACTTGAACGCGAATTAGAATCAGTTAACTTTTCAATGCGCCGGGTCCTAAGCCTTCGCCTTTAGGCGAACAGCTTCAGCAGGTCGTTCACTCACCGTTGTTCACCGGACGGGCTTCCGGGTAGAATAAGAAGCGAACAACGCTTCTTTTCTACCCGGAAGCCCGTCCGGCGGTACGATGATTGAGCACCACCGCGGCTTCCTACGTCCAACAAACCTTTAGCCGGCTTCCAGCCGGTCAGCGACTTCCAGTCGCAGTTCAAGCCACCGGCTTACAGCCGGTGGTTGATTGACTCGTGAGCCGTGGCACGAATTAATGAGTTAACGAATCAACGAAATCATTCCCTCGAACAAACGGCATGATTTCACCCATACGCCGTGAGAATGCGTTCGCCCCGCCGTCGCAAGATTCCCGTCGCAAGATTCCCGCTACCAAACCCGTCGGGCGGCTGGTACAATTACCGGTTACTTATGTGTCGTTTATATCTCATACCGACCGGACCGACGGTATGGCAGTGCCAGGATCGGCTGGAGTCTGTGACCGGCTCGCCCCTGGCGGATCATGCGTTGGCGGCGTTGGAGCGGCTGTGCGGGCCGTTGGCGGGCGAGCGGATTGACGCGGTGTACAGCGGCGACGCCGCTGGCGAGCGGCAGTCCGCCGACGCGGTCGCCCGCGAGCTCGGCGCCCGGCAGCGGATCGCGCCCGACCTGCGCGAGATCCATTACGGCCTGTGGCAGGGCCTGACGAGGGCGGAAATCCGCCGCCGCCAGCCCAAATTGTACCGCGACTGGATGGATCAGCCCGGCAGCAGTTGCCCCCCCGCGGGCGAAACGTTCGACGAAGCTGACGAACGCCTCGGTGCCGCCGTCGAGGGCATCCTCCGTCGGCACAAACACGGCGCTGCCGCCCTGGTCCTCCGACCCGTCATGATCGCCCTGCTCCGCTGCCGGCTCGACCGACTGCCCCTGACCGACCTCTGGGAACTGTCCCAACAACCCGACGCCGTCTGCATCTACGACGTCAACGGCCAAACCAAACGATTGCAAACCATCGGAGAACCTCATGGCGGAGCCTGAAGTTTTTCGCCCGTATGACCCCTCGGCGTTCGAACCCGGACCGGCCGTCCGACAGAAAAAAGACATCCCCGACGGCCTGTGGGTCCGCTGCCCGCACTGCGAGGGCACGCTGTACCGCAAAAGCATCGCCGAAAACCAGGAAGTCTGCCCCGACTGCGACTACCACTTCCGTCTCGGAGGGCGAAAACGCATCGCCCAGCTCGTCGACGCCGACAGCTTCGAGGAACTCTTCGCCGACATCGCGCCGACCGACCCGCTGGAATTCTCCTGGCTGGGTCAACGCTACGGCGACCGGCTCAAAAAAGAGCAGGCCAAAACGAAATCCACCGAGGCCGTGCTGACCGGCGTGGCCTACATTCGAGGCCGCCGGGTGGCGTTGGGCGTGATGGACGGCGACTTTTTGATGGGGTCGATGGGCAGCGTGGTGGGTGAGAAGATCTGCCTGATCGTGGAAGAGGCGACGCGACAGGGCCTGCCGTTCCTCATGGTGAGCATGAGCGGCGGGGCCCGCATGCACGAGGGCGCCCTCAGCGTGATGCAAATGGCCAAGACGTCGTCGGCGCTGGCGAGATACGATCAGGCCGGCGGGCTGTACATCGCCCTGTTGGTCGACCCGACCACCGGCGGCGTGACCGCCAGCTTCGCCATGCTCGGCGACGTGATCGTCTCCGAACCGGGCGCGATGATTGCCTTCGCGGGCCCGCGCGTGATCGCCAACACCATCCGTGCCGAACTGCCCGAAGGATTCCAACGCGCCGAATTCCTCATGGAAAAAGGCTTCGTCGACCTCGTCATCCACCGCCACGAACTCCGTAGCGAACTGGTGAAAATTATCGACTACTGCAAGCCGTGAAGACAGACTGTTAGGCTATTAGACTGTTAGACTGTTAGGCGCAGGCTTATGAAGCATCAGGCCTAATTTCCCATAAGCCTGCGCCTAACAGTCTAACAGTCTAATAGCCTAACAGTCTCTTGCGAAGGATCGCACGAAAACGAGGAGCTTACGATGCCCCAAGAACCATGGACGGTGCTTCGGCTGATTAATTGGACCAAGGAGTATTTCGAGAAGAATCAGGTCGATTCGCCGCGGCTGGCGACGGAAGTATTGTTGGCCCATTCCCTCAAGTGTCAGCGCATTCAACTCTATACACGATTTGACTACACTCCTTCCGCCGACGAGACGGCCTCATTCAAGGGCCTCGTTCAGCGGGCGGTCAAACATGAACCGATCGCCTACCTGGTTGGCGTGAAGGAGTTTTACAGCCTGCCGTTTCGCGTGACGGCCGATGTGCTGATTCCGCGGCAGGAGACGGAGTTGTTGGTTGCCCAGGCCATCGAACATTTGCAGAAGATCGGCCCGCTGGGCGTGGTGTGGGACTGCTGCACCGGCAGCGGATGCGTCGCCGTCGCGATCGCGTCGCGAGTAAAGGACTGCAACGTGCTCGCGACGGACATCTCCCCCGCCGCGGTGGCGGTGGCTGCGGAAAACGCCAAACTCAACAAGGTCGACGACCGCGTGAAGACGGCCGTCGCGGACCTGCTCACCCTGCCGGCCGACCTGACCCCGCAGGCTGGCGCGGACTGGCATACGTTTGACGTCATCACCGCCAATCCGCCCTATATCGTCGAGGGCGGCGAGGTCTCGTCGGAAGTCAATCACGAGCCGCCCCTGGCACTCTACGCCGGCAAAAGCGGCCTGGAACTAATCACCCGCGTCATCACCGACGCCCCGGCCCGCCTCCGCGACAACGGCGTGCTCGTCATGGAATTCGGCTACGACCAAGCCGACGCTGTCCGCGAACTCCTCGTCGCCAACGGCCATTTCAAAGAACCCCGCATCCTCCGCGACCACCAGGAACTCGAACGCGCGGTCGTGGCGCGGAAAAAATAACTACATATATTTTGGCCGCGAATTACGCGAATTTTTTGGCGGGGGATTTTGGGGATTACAGGATAAAAGTATAGATGTAGATATGGCTCGGCCTGTTTGCGTTGTAGGATGTTGAAAACAACAGATCGATCCCAAGGAAAAATCCAATGACACAGCTTCCGCCTTCGGATACATCGCAAATGCCGCAGCATCTATACGGCATTGTGCCGAAACAGAAAAAAGGCCTCGCGGTGGCTGGGCTGGTGCTGGGCGTGCTGTCGGTTGTTTCGTTTTACTTTGCGTGCGTGAGCGTTGTACTGGCAGTTGTCGGCCTTGTGTTGTCAGCCAAGGCCATCAAACGAAAAACCGCCAGGGGCATCGCCATCACGGGCCTGGTGGCGAGTCTCTTGGGCTTGTTGCTCGTCATCGCCTTCGTGGCGTTTGTCACTGTCGGATGGAACAACAAAGGGGTTTGGAACGGGATCGGCACCTGCGGGTCTCGGATATACAGTATTGGCAGGGCCGTCGAAATCTATCGAGCGGAAAATGCCGATCAATACCCACCGAACCTCGAAGCGCTCATTCAGGATCATGCTTTTTATTATGGCCGGGAACTGCCGCGATGTCCACTTGACGGCTCGTCAGAGGGTACATCCTACTTCTATTGCGCGCCGTGGAACGGTCCCAACGCACAGGAGGGCGCGCCGGCGACGAATTGCATCATCGCCTGCGAAGTGATGGCTGCCCATCCCGTTACCGGTTTCTTCGGGCCTGACGAGTCCAATAAGCGCCGCCATATATTGTGGAGCGACGGCACCATTGAGTTGTACACTGAATCAGAGTTTCAGCAGGAACTGCAACAACCCGAAAACCGCCGCTTCGCCAGGGAATTCGCCAAAGGTATCCAAATGACACCGCAGGAGCGCGTGACCTACATCGCTCCGCGTGACGGGGAATAACGCAAAACTGTTTTCACCGGCTTGCCTTTTTGCGATGTAAGGCGTTGTAAATCATAAAACGTTTTGTGGTTCACAACGCCTTACAGCGCAAAAAGGCGAGCCGGTGAAAACAAATTTTCGACCACCAACGCGCTCTTCTCCGTGGTCCTCTGTGCCTCTGTGGTAAAAAAACCTCGCCTCCCGGGAGAACTCTTGCTACGCTAATCACTCGAGTGCAGATGCGCGGGCGCGCTCTGGGACGCACTCTTTCACGGATGGAAGAGGTTTGGCCATGGATAAATTTGTCGTGAATGGTGGGAATCGGTTGAAGGGGGACGTCACGGTCAGCGGATCGAAGAATTCGGCGTTGCCGATTCTGGCGGCGGCGTTGCTGGCGGAGGGGCCTACGGTCGTTCGCAACGTGCCGGAGCTTGAGGACATCGTGGCGATGGTGGACCTGCTCCGCAGCCTGGGATGCGAGATCCGCCGCGAAGGCAAGGATTTGCACATCGAGGTTCGCAGCGAAGCCCACAGCCATGCCGAGTACGATCGCGTTCGCAAGATGCGGGCGAGCGTGTGCGTGCTGGGGCCGTTGTTGGCCAAGCGCAAGGCCGCCCGCGTGGCGATGCCCGGCGGGTGCGCGATCGGCAGCCGGCCTGTGGATTTGCACATTCGAGGCTTGCGGCTGTTGGGCGCGGAGATCGAGCTGGACAGTGGCGACATGGTGGCGGCGGCTTCGCGGCTTCGCGGCGCGGAGATTTTCCTTGGCGGGCCTTTCGGATCGACAGTTCTGGGCACGGACAACGTGATGATGGCGGCGACGCTGGCGGAGGGCACGACGGTCATTGAGTGCGCCGCCTGCGAGCCGGAAGTCGAGGATTTGGCCAATTTCCTCAATAAAATGGGAGCGAGGATCACCGGCGCGGGCACGCCGCGCATCACGATTCAGGGCGTGGAGAAGTTGACCGGCTGCGATCACACGGTGATTCCCGACCGCATTGAGGCGGGCACGTTCATGATGGCGGCGGCCATCACCAACGGCGACGTCACCATTCGCAACGTGCGGTTGGATCACATGATGGCCGTGGTGGACCGGCTGCGCGAGGTCGGCGTGAGCGTCGAGCGGAGCAACGGGTCGGCGATTGTGTCGTCGGCGCGGCATCTTCAGCCCGCCGACGTGACCACGCAGCCGTATCCGGGCTTTCCCACCGACATGCAGGCGCAGTTGATGAGTCTGCTGTGCCTTGCCGACGGCAACAGCGCGATCACGGAGAAAATTTATCCCGACCGGTTCATGCACGTGGCGGAGTTGCTGCGGATGGGGTGCAACATTCGCAAGGAAGGCCCGACCGCGATTGTGACGGGCGTGAAGAAACTCATCGGCGCGCCCGTGATGGCGAGCGATTTGCGGGCGTCGGCGGCGTTGGTGATAGCCGGCCTGGTGGCGAAGGGCCAAACCATGGTCAACCGCGTGTACCATCTTGACCGCGGCTATGAGAGCTTCGAGGTCAAGCTTCGCGAGATCGGCGCGGATATCCGCCGCGTGAACGAATAGGCGGTCGTGACCGTTCTACGTTGTCGAGGCGTTCTTTATTCGGCAGTCGTGTTCGATGTAGGTTTTTTGTCGGGCGGAGAGTTCGCGGAAGTCGACCTGGTGGGCGTCGAATTCCGGGCCGTCGACGCAGGCGAATTTGGTTTTTCCGCCGACGGTGACGCGGCATCCGCCGCACATGCCGGTGCCGTCGACCATGATGGGGTTGAGGCTGACGATGGTGTGCACGCCGGCGGGCCTGGTGAGCTGGGCGACCGCGTTCATCATGGGCACGGGGCCGATGGCGTAGACGGCGGCGGGGCGGCGCGCGGGGTCGTCGAGCAGTTCCTTCAGCGGGGCCGTCACCATGCCGTGGATGCCCAGCGTGCCGTCGTCGGTGCAGATGACAACGTTGCCGAGGGCGGCGAGCTCCTGCTGGAGGATGACGTAGTTGGCGCTTCGGCCGCCGATGATCGTCGTGACCTGATTGCCCGCGTTGGCGAGGGCTTTGACGAGTGGGAAGAGCACCGCCGTGCCGACGCCGCCTCCGACGCAGACGACCTGCTGGCCTGTCGGGATCTCTGTGGGGTGTCCCAGCGGCCCGGCGATGTCCCGCAGGCATCCGCCGACGGGCAAGGCCACGATGTCGCGCGTACCCTCCCCGACGGCCTGCACGATCAGCGTGATGGTGCCGGCCTTGATATCGGCGTCGGCGATGGTCAGCGGGATGCGTTCGTGCCCCTCGTCCAGCCGGACGATGACAAACTGCCCCGCCCGCCGGGCCGCGGCAATCCGTGGCGCCCGAACGACCAGCCGACTCAATTGCGGCGCCAATTCCTGATTTTCAAGAATCTCGAACATTCTCGTGAACCCTTTCCGTAACGTCAGTGTACATCATTTTGTACGCCAACGTCTCGGAAGTGATAGAGAAAAATTCCCGCCGCCACGGTGACGTTGAGGGAGTCGGTGCCCAGCCGCATGGGGATGGTCGCGCGGCGGTCGCAAAGGGCGATGTGGTGTGGCGAGAGGCCTTGGGCTTCGTTGCCCAGCAGCAGGGCGACTCGTGGCGGTCGGCGGATGTGTGCCAGCGGCTCGGCGGAGTCGTCCAGCACGGTGGCGACGCGTTCGAAGCGGGCGTGCCCCAGTTGTTGCAGGTCGGCGGCGATGTCGGCGGATTGGATCAGGGCGAGTTTGAACACCGTGCCCATGGAGACGCGGACGGCCTGGCGGTAGAACGGGTCGCAGCATCGTTCGCCCAGCAGCACGGCGTCGGCGCCGAAGCCGGCAGCGATTCGCAGCAGCCCGCCGAGATTTTCCGTCGAGGTGATTTCCGGCAGCACGACCAGCAGGGCGTCAGGCCCGAGCGCCGGCAGCAGTTCCGCCAGCGCGAGCGTTGGCCTGCGCCGCCCGATCGCGATCACGCCACTGTGAAAACGGAATCCGACGACGCGGCTGACCGTCTCCGCCGGCGCGACGTACACCGGCACGTCCGGCGGAACGAGCGGCGCGATCTCCGCGGCCACACGCGACGCCAGCAGCACCGACTCGGCGGGATAGTCGCTCGCCAACAGCCGCCGTACGACGAACTCGCCTTCGGCGATAAACTTCCCGCCCGCCCGCGACAACTCGCGGTCCTTCAAATCGCGATAATCAGCCACCCGCGGATCGGCCAGCGAGTCGATATCAATCATGTTTGATGCCATGGCGGCGATTATACGCGAAGTTGGGAGACTGTAGCATCGTTGCATGGGTATGAATAAACCCGGCCACTGCCGCGCGGGACCGGGGAGGCTTCATCGGTTATTTTCCACGTAAAGCCAACGATTCCTCTCGTGTCAAAAAATTCAACCACACCCGTCGATATTTTTCTCTGCGCCCTCTGTGCCTCTGTGGTAAAAAATGGTATACTATTACGCGATTTTGGAATACGCGATTCAAGGAGACGACTTCGATGTGGTATAAACCATACGGGAAAACGGGCAAGCAGATTTCGGTAATTGGCAGCGGCGGGATGCGGTACGCGGAGCCGAACGATATCGACAAGTCGGCGGCGGTCGTGATGCGCGCGTACGAGCGTGGCGTGAATTATTTCGACACCGCGCCGGGCTACCTGGACGACAAGAGCGAGTTCATCGTCGGGGCGGCCCTTCGGCAGATGAAGCCGGGTACATTCTACACGTCCACGAAAACGTTTGGCGGCAACGAGGCCGACCTGCGGTTCGATCTGGACAAGAGCCTCAAGCGGCTGGGCGTGGATCACATTGATTTTTTCCACATCTGGTGCATTATCACGCTGGACGCGTGGCGGCAGCGGTGCGACGGCGGCGCGGTGAAGGCGGCCTTCAAGGCGAAAGAAGAGGGGCTGATCAAACACGTGGTTGTGTCGTCGCACCTGCCGGGCAACGAGCTGACGTCGGTGCTGAAGGAAGGCCAGTTCGAGGGCGTGACGCTGGGCTACTGCGCGATTGATTTCCCGTATCGTCAGGAGGCCGTCGACGCCGCGCACGCGATGGGCCTGGGCGTGGTGACGATGAATCCGCTGGGCGGCGGGTTGATCCCGCAGCAGGCGCAGCTGCTGGATTTCCTCCGGGGCCCGAACGATCCGTCCGTCACGGCGGCGGCGTTGCGGTTCAATATTTCTCAGCCGGCCATCACGTCGGCGCTGGTGGGCTTTTCCACGGTCGAGCAGGTGGACGAAGCGTGCGACGCGGTGGAGAATTTCTCGCCGTACCCAGCCGAGTACATTCAGTCGATGCGGGAACGTTTCGCGCCGAGCTTCAAGGGCTTCTGTAGCGGGTGTCGCTACTGCCTGCCATGCCCCAAGGGCGTGGGCATTCCGCAAATGATGGACGCGTACAATCACAAACTGATGACGGGCAAGGACGACGCCGTCACGATGCGGCTGGCGTGGCACTGGGGCCTCAAGCCCGCCGACGCGGCCGCGTGCGCCGAATGCGGCGTGTGCGAAAAACGCTGCACGCAACAGTTGCCGATCACTCAGCGGCTGAAGGAAATCGCGAAGCTGGCGTAACGGCGGAAAATCCGAAATCCGAAGCCAGACATCCGAAACAAATTCCAAAAAAAAAATCCAAAAACTCAAACGGTTACGTTATGCGCCTTGTCGCGTGGCGTAGCCGTTTGGAATTTTCTTCTTTGGCTTTTTGGAATTTGTTTCGTATTTCGGGCTTCGGATTTCGGATTTTGTCGTTGCGCGCTATAGTGGTTGGAGGGCACTGCATGAACCTTCAACTTCCGTTGCTCGGGTATGACTACGGGGCGCTCGAGCCGTTCATTGACGGCGTGACGATGGAAATTCATCATCGCGGCTACCACGCGATGTACATCGACCGCTTGCGGCAACTGCTCGCCGACCAGGAGCCGTTGCGGCGGATGAGCCTGGAGGAAATCCTCAGCGACATTCGCGTCGTACCCGAGGAGATCCGCCAGGAGTTTCGCAATTGTGCCGGCGGGCATTTGAATCACAGTTTGCTTTGGCACACCTTGTCGCCCGAGAGCGGCAAGCCTCACGGGGCGGTCCTCAACGCGATCGACGCCAGCTTCGGTGATGTGGCGACGTTCCAAAACGCGTTTGCCCGCGCAGCCATGTCGCGTTTCGGCAGCGGCTGGGCGTGGCTGTGCATGAACAGTATCGCCCGGCTGGAGATTCTGTCGCTGCCCAACCAGGACTCGCCGATCATGCTGGGCTATCGTCCCGTGCTGGGCCTGGACGTGTGGGAACACGCGTATTTTCTGAAATACCAAAACCGCCGCCCCGACTACATCGACGCCTGGTGGCAGGTTGTTCATTGGGGACACGTCAACGAGGTGTATCAACACTACCTGGAAATGGCGTCACGGGCGCACTGAGGTTTTGGCCGCGAAGGCTACCGCCTGACACGAAAGTATTTTTTGTCGACGACGATCAGGCATCCTCGTAGATCAGCCGGCATGTGGGACAAAAAGTTCGCGAGAATGTCACAGATCACGTCTTCTGTGGCACGTTTGGGAAGTGTGAGAACCACAATGCCCGCATAATCTTTTGGGGGATAATCGCGGATATTGGCGAGGTCAAAGTCGATCGTGAGAATGCAAAGCTGATGTCGAGCAGCGTAGGCGGCGATTTCGGTGTCCTCGGCGACGCCCAAGCCAACGTCACGCACATCCGTTGCCACATGGCCTGCGTGACGTATCACGTCGTTGCATCGCTTCGGCATATTGGCATCGACGAGAAAGTGCATATCCGCCTTCTATGCCGGCATAGCGTGATATTGTTCTTGTTCGACCAGATCCTGAGCGAACGCGATGGCTGCCCGGATATCGTCCTCGGTGACTTCGTATGCGCGTTGCAATTCCGCAAACGACATGCCGCCCGCCAAGCCTCCCAATATGCAAGTAATGGGCGTGCGTGTACCACGGATGACCGGCTTACCGTGCTGGATTTTCGGGTCGATGGTGATGCGGTCTTTCCAGTCCATAATACATCTCCTGCTTACGTCTCTGGGCCTCTACGTCATTGTAACGCTAGTGCCCAAGATCCGTCAACAAACGCACCAGTTCGGGGGCTTTTTGGACGATCATGGCCAGAGGGGCCATCATCATGGCGGTGGCGACGATGAGCAGTCCCATGGCCATGGGCGTGGTAGGGGCTTCCATGGCGGCGAGTTGTCGCGAGAGTTCGTCGCGGAAGCGTCGCGTGAAATGTGGGTCGGCGTTTCGCAGGCGGAGGCTGACGTTTCGCAGCATCGGGAACGGGCGGATTTCCAGCCGCATGCACGTGCCGTCGGTGTGCGCGTTGGCGGATTTGTCGAAAAATTCCAATCCGTTGGCGACGGTTTTGGTTTTCGCGCCCAGCCGGGCGAGGCAGCGTTCCATCACATCGAAGGCGTCTTCCTGCGGCAGGTTGTAGATAACCCACTGGCCATCACGATGGTCGGTCAGCAGGAGCGTGCCGAGTCCGCCCAGCACGGCGGCCGCGACGGCGACGGCCCAAGGCCCGTGCAGCATGCCCATCGCGGGCACGAGGAGCAGGGGGCTCAGGGTGGCCATCAGGAGCACGAAATCCTGCCGGCTGGTGAGCATGTGCGGGTGTCGTCGGCTGTTGAGCAGTCCGAGCACGAGGAAATAGAGAGCCACCGGCAGCACGATGGCCGCCAGCCGCATCTGGAACGTCAATTGTTCAAGCCCGAGCATCATCGGCGCACCTTCGGCGGGCAACGGGTGTCGATTCTACCGTATCTTGCTCGGTTCGGCTACCCTGCGATATCCCATTGCCGTAATTATATCCAGCACTTCGGTCCAGGTCGGGAACGGGCGGTTATTGAGTTGTTTGTACTCGTTGACTGCCTTGATGAACTCGAATTGTTCGGTGGTCATTTCGCCTTCTTCGGCGGCGCGGCGCTCTTCGCTCCGGCGGATGCCCGGCCCGCGGCGGCGGTCCAGGGATTCGATGCGTTCGCCCGTGCGGCTGTCGATGCCGCAACGGCGGTCCAGCACCGACGCCCGGCGGTCGGGGCCGTCAAACGATTCCAATTCGTCGTCGTATTGTGCGCTCTGAGGCATGTAGCTCTCCTGCTGATAAACCCGTGCAAACCGCGTCAATTTACTATCGGAGTTATCGAACAAAAAACGTCACAACTTTTTTAGAAACCGGCCCCGGGCGCCGTAAAACTTGCCTTGTACAAAAACGGAACGATCCTGCGGAAAATATCAGGACAAGCGCATGTGCGTTTTCCGGGTTGTCGCGAGCTCTTCGTGTTCGGCGCGACTGGCCGCAGGCCCTGCCATTTTGCGTTGTGAAACGTTGTGAGCGACAGAACGCTTCGCTTGCCACAGCGATCTACAACGCAAAATGGCAAGGCCTGTGGCCAGTCGCGCCGAACACGAATCTCGTACGATAAAGGGAATGCAGACGTGTTCAACTCCCGGAATGGCCTACCTGCGGCGCGGGGCGGGTCATTGGTTTTTTCGCGGAATTGCCTGCCGGTCGGCTGGCCGGCTGACTGGCGGCGGGATTGGTCGCCCATTCCTTGATGACCGCGTTCATCATGCGTTGGGACACCACGACTTTCTGGACGTAAATAATGTCGTCGAGCGTCTCGCCAAGCTTGCCTTTGGTGCGTTCGTGAAGCACCAGCGGGCCCATGATCATGCCGTCGAGGTTGATCCAGAGCGGCTGACCCTTGATGGCGCCCTTCATCGTCGAGCCGTCGATGAGGGTGACCGCGTACGAGAACCGCCGCGTGGGGTAACTCTCGCCGGTGAATACGCGCTCGTCCACGCCCATCGCCCGCCACCGCCAGACCAGTTCGATGGCCTCCTCGTCCACGATGGTCGTGATGCCCAGCACCGCGATGAACGGGATGCGATACCAGTTGCGGTCCGCCTCGACGTAGAGTTCCAGATTCTTTCCGCGGGTGGTGTACAGCAGGCCTGGCATCTGCATGCCGTTGGACAGCTCGACCACGCCCGGCAGCGCGTCGGGGCGGGGGCCTCGGTCGCGGCGGATGGGTTCGTGCGGCGTCTCGTCGATGACGGCCTCGCCGGCCGACTGTGTGGTCGCCTGGTTCAGCCAGAAGTCGAGACTGTCGTTTGGATTGTCCCGCGTGATCGGCTTGATGTCCTGTAATCGGTTGCCCGCGGGCGCGTTCTTCGCCGGACCGTCATCGGCGACCGACAACGACGCCGTCAACGCCAGCACGCCGGACAGCAAACCCAACACCAACGCGATTTGTGTGCCACGAAACATGACGTCACCTCGGAAGCACATGCATTATAGGTATTTCTCCACCAGTACGCCAAGATGTTTCCGGTGGGCGGGGAGGATCGTGTCGCGGTGGGACCAGATGGCCAATTCCAGCGCGCTATGGGCGGGGGAGGGGATCTCGGCGATTTCGTTGAACCGCGCGACGGCCTGCTGGATCAGCGCGGTCGCGTTGGCCGTTGCCCGCGTAAGATTGCCGATGATCTCCTTGAGCAGTTCCTGTTTGGAGAGTTCGTGCGGGCTTTGTCGCCAGCAGTCGTAGTCGCTGGGCAGGCAGAGCAGGGCGTAGGCGAGTTCGGCTTCGCGGGCGAGTTTGAATTCCGGCGCCGCCGTCATGCCGATGAGGCTGCCTCCCCAGGCGCGGTGCATTTCGCTCTCGGCCCGCGTGGAGAATCCGGGGCCTTCCATGCACACATACGTGCCGCCGACATGCACGCGCGTGGGCGCGACCGCGGCCGCGCAGGAGGCCAAGTGACGCTGCAACACCGGGCAGAACGGGGCGGCCAATTCCACGTGAACGGCCATCGCATGGTCGAAGAACGTCGGCACGCGGCGGTGGGTTTTGTCGATGATCTGGTCGGGGATGACCAGGTCGGTTGGCTGAATCTCCTCGCGCAGGCTGCCGACGGCGCCGGAAGCGATCACGTGCGTGCAGCCGATCGCTTTGAGCGCGTAGATGTTGGCGCGGTAGTTGACGTCGCTGGGGCCGATGAGATGTCCCGCGCCGTGCCGGTTGAGTAGGAAGACGGTCGTGTTGTCCCACTGCGTTTCGAGAATCGTATCGCTGGGATCGCCAAACGGCGTTGCGACATGGTGTCGCCTGCACCGTCCCGCGTCGCCGCACAACGCATCGCCAAGCCCGCTGCCGCCGATGATGCCAATTTTTGCCATAAGAGTCCCCCCATTCTACATGCGTGATGCCAAAAAGAAAACTATTGACCTTGCGACGCCGAGGCCATAGGATGACAGAACTTCAGGACGGCTTGTCGCTGGACAAGTCACTAGGCCTGCCGCTGTGCGTGATGCGCACCGAAGATGGATTTTGAACGCCCCCATCGTCTAGCGGCCTAGGATATCAGGTTCTCATCCTGGAGACAGGGGTTCGATTCCCCTTGGGGGTAGTTCTGGTGTGAAGGCTGCGGAAGTTCCTGTAAAACGGATACTTACGCAGCCTCACTTTTTTTGTGATATTGGCGAAAAATCGCTTGACACGTATCAAATTTCGGACCCTAGTTGTGGCCCAGAGGAGGGTCAAACCATGTTCCGAGAAGTGATCGAGGGTATCATTGTCGAGTATGAAAGCCAGTCTCTGTACGACAGACAGGCCAAGAGGAACGCAAGCATTGTACGGAAGTTTTTCAGCGAGTTCTCGACGTTTTCGTATCAGACAATTCGTCGCTTTTTGTTCGAGAAAAAAAGTGCTGGGTTGTCGAACAAGACCCTGGCGAATTTCAAATCCGCATTGTCCGCGTTCGGCGTGTTTTTACGTCGGGCCGGGTTCATTGAAATCAACCCGTGTCGCGACGTAGAGATACCAAAAATCGAAGAACTTCCACCGATCATTCTTACGCGATCCGAGGCGGCTGATGCGATCAGCATCGCGACGGGACTTGGCTGTGTCGGCCAAGTAATCATCGCCATGTACTCTGGGCTTCGTGCCGGAGAAATTTGCCGGCTAACGTGGGCCGATATAGATGTCGTCGGCAAGGGAATCATCGTGCGAAAATCAAAGGGAAAAACCTTTCGGGTCGTTCCCATGTGTCGTCGAGTATCGAATATGATCGAAAAACAACGCCAGGTGACAGGGCAGTACACATACGTGTTCCCGAAGACTCGTCGTAATCACGCCACGGGCGAGCTTCGGCTGATCGCTGACGCCCCACGGTCAATGGATTACATGATGGAGGTGATCGCCCCAATTCGCGATGCGTTGCCGACACTACGGAATTTACCGCCCAAACAAACGGGGCGAGGGTGGCATGCCTTCCGCCATACGTTCGCCTCCTGGGCTGTCGCC
>Ga0123353_10008124_pt1 | contig 14290 bp, 16 predicted proteins | sample TergutLab28metaG_3_FD_92763 | JGI IMG/M metagenome (GOLD analysis project Ga0123353, IMG submission 92763) | Labiotermes labralis P3 segment gut microbial communities from Petit-Saut dam, French Guiana - Lab288 P3 | ecosystem: Host-associated > Arthropoda: Insects > Digestive system > Gut ... | reverse complement strand
TGACGATTTGCGGGACGGGACAAGAACAAGGGATACCCCCCCGTCTCGTTGAAGCGTGTGGCCTGCTCTGACAGTTACCGCATTGCGACTATCTGTCTCGTAGGTACTATCGCAATCTTCGCCGTCGATGGTAGCATGACGCATCACCTTTGCTCATGGGCACCTCATGGATTACGTGATATAGGAAAAGGGAAAATGGGCAACAGAAAACCTACTTGGGCGAAAAAAGTGCCGCCTGGAAAAATCGAAAGACTGTATAAGCTGGACGCAATGGGAATATTTGATGACGAATTGGTCAATGACGTAGGATTCAGTTTATACGCACGAGTTGACAGCATGCTGATGGTCACGTCATCAAATCTCGGACACCCGCTGTGTATCGAATGCCGTACAGAAATACCCAATTCATGGCAAAAAGGCTTTATCTCAATATGTCCTTCATGCGGGTGGGCGATAGATATATTTGAATATAGGGCATCGTACAAAGGACAGACATTAAACGGAGTGGGGGCACTGCCCGAACTAAAAGAGTTTGCAATGAAATATCCATTAATGAAAACATATGCAGAAAAGATGAGATTGATTGATTTTTTGTTACATACTTTTCATGGAAATCTAAATTCCGAACCGTCAAGGCCGACAGCGACAAATGTGATAGACGGTAGCGCGGGCGACATCGCGAAAATGATTTTCAATCTTGCATACGGCGAAAACAGTACAGTTTCCGCTGGAGCTTTGGATGAATGGCTTGAAAAATTCAACCGTTCCATATCAAGAAACATAGACCCTGAAACGGGTAAGCTCAAAGAGGGGAAACGATATTTGTATGACGGAATCGGAAAACAAAACAAATGAAATCAACTGATCTTGACTAAAGATTCTCGCTACGCTCCTTTATTGTTTGTTGAAAGTTGATAACCTCATGGTCATACTCTTGATTCATCAGCTCGGAGGTAATCATGAAGTCGGCTGAGGCGCGATTTGTTGCAATAGGAATATCATATACACCTGCAATCCGCAGCAAAGCCTTGATATCAGGATCATGAGGTTGAGCGCAAAGGGGATCGCAAAAAAAGACCACAAAGTCAATCGCACCCTCTACGATTTTTGCGCCTATTTGCTGGTCGCCGCCCAAAGGGCCACTATTGTATGCCCGAACAGGAAGCCCAGTCTTTGCCGTGATCATGATCGCGGTCGTACCTGTACCACACAGAAAGTGTTTTTGCAAAAGCTTCTTGTTCCATTCGCACCACTCCAAAAGCTCCCTTTTCTTTCCATCATGTGCGATTAGCGCGATATTTTTTTGAGCACCAATCGTTAACGTAATGAATTCATTGCTCATATTCGTCCTCCGCTATATCAACCCTATAGGGTTTTATGGCCCTTAGGTTTTCTGGGCTGTCGTTGTATATTTTTAGGCACAGGGGCTCCGAAAGGTCAAACCCAAATATCCCCATCAAGGATCGTGCATCAAGGACAAACTGACCGGAGATCAATTCAAAGTCCCCTTCCAGTGGTGCGAGTGTGCCTACAAACCGCTGTACCTCCTCAACTGATGATAAACGGATCATTACTTTTTGCATCTTCTACACCTCATCATTATGCCTCATATTGTTATGCAATACCATCGTTAGTTGAGGCTGGTTATCTGTATAGTTGTCTTTTGGCCGCTTGCCGGCTTTTGACGACCTTGGCAGCGATTTGCCAAGAGTGGCGAAGCCGCTTGTTTTGACCTTTGACCGAACGACGGTAAAAATGTACATCAGTCAGACGGACAAAGGACTTATGCGCTGTTGAGCGAGACTTCCCCCCGGAGAGGAATGCGGCCTGATGATATTCTAATACGCGACCTATGTGCGCGTCAAGTTGCTGGCGATCGCCGAGAGTGGATGTTAGCGCCACACGACATATTTTACAGACATTTTACTAACACACGCCAACACATTTTACATTGCTCATCTATACTGTAAAGCGATCGAAAAAGAAAGGGAGAAAAAAATGAAGAATTACACGTCAGGGAAATCCTTCCGGCTGGTGTTCGCCATGGTGCTGGCGATGTCGATGGTACTTTGCAGCGTTGCGGCTCTCGCAAACGACACGATTACGTTGGTTTGGTACCCGAACGAGTCCGCCGCGGACTATGAGCCTGCCCGCGAGGAGTTCTACAGCCTGATCGCCGAAGCGACCGGAAAGAACGTCGTCGAAAGGCTGACGACGGACTACGCGATTGCCATTGAGGCCGTCGCTGGCGGCACTGCCCAGATCTGCTTCATGGGTGCGCAGGGCTACATTGAGGCGCGTAATAAGAGCGAGAACGTGATGCCGCTGTTCGTCAACTCCGGTGCCAGCGGCACGCTGGACGACGCCATCTACTACAGCTGGATCTGTGTGCCGACCGAGAATGCCGGCAACTACATGGCCGATGGCGAGTACACGATCGAAGGCATCCAGGGACAGAAAATATCGTTCGTTTCCAACAGTTCCACGTCCGGCTTCAAAGTGCCGACGAACGCGATTCTCGCGCTCTTCAGCCAGACCGAAGAATGGAAAGACATCGACGTCGATGATCTGATCGAAGGCGGCAGGAATCACTTCTTTGCCGAGGTGCTGTTTGGTGGTTCGCATCAGGGCTCCGCTGTGAACATTCTTTCCGGCAAGGCGGATCTGGGTACGGTGTGTGACACCGAAATGGCGCCTTACATGGTGCTGGTTTCCGGCGAAGAAAGCCAAGTCGGCTCCGTATACGAAGTCAAGGCGGACGCGAGCGCCCCGTTTGACACGCTGGTGGGCAAGCAGATGACGATCATCAAGTCCGTACCGGTGCTGAACGGTCCGTTCGTCTACAACGCCGGCACGCTGAGCGAAGAGGACGTCAACGCCATTCAGGCTCTGTTCACCTCAGATATGGTGGCGAATAATCCGCAAATCTTCGTATCCAGCGATTCCGGCCTGGTCGGCATGTTCAAGAAGACCGCCGGTGAGCGCTTCGTGATGGTCGACGATGCTTGGTACAACCCGATCCGTGAAATGCGGTAATCACCGAGATATATGGAGGAACACGCTTTGTCAATCTTAGAGCTACGGCATGTCAGCAAGACGTACAACCAGACGACGCACGCGCTTCGGGATGTATCGCTGACGATCGAAGAGGGCGAGTTCGTGTCCATCATTGGCCCATCCGGGGCAGGAAAATCAACGCTGCTGCGATGCATCAACCGCCTGGTGGATGCATCGCAGGGCGCTATCCTGCTAGATGGACAGGACATCACCCATATCAAAGGAAAAGAGCTGCGAAAGGTTCGCACGAAAACCGGGATGATCTTCCAGCATTACAACCTCGTCAACCGGTTGAGCGTCATCGAAAACGTGCTGCACGGGCGGCTTGGCTACAAGTCGGCGATTGCCGGCGCGATCGGCAGTTACTCAGAGCAGGAAAAGGAGCAGGCGTACCAAATCCTCGAAAAGCTTGGCCTGACCGAGCAGGCGTATCAGCGTTGCGACGAGCTGTCCGGCGGCCAAAAACAGCGGGTCGGTATCGCGCGGGCGTTGATGCAAGGACCCCGGCTGATTCTCTGCGACGAGCCGATCGCATCTCTCGATCCGAACTCCTCGAAGGTCATCATGGATTATCTGCTGGATATCAACCGGAGCATGAACATCACCTGTATCCTAAATCTACATCAGGTTGATGTCGCCAAGAGTTACTCAAAGCGGATTGTCGGCATCACCGCCGGTTGCGTCGCCTTCGATGGCCCTGCCGATCTGCTTGGTCTCGAGAAGATTTATGAGATATACCAATCTCAGGCGGGCGAATTGATCACTGACACGAGAAGAGAGGCGCGAGCCGGATGAACAAAGCAAGCAAAACGCAGACATCCGTTTTTGCAAGGAGAAAAAGGACGTTTACGTTGGCCTTTTTCGGCGTTGCAGCGCTGTTTCTGCTCGCGTCGAACGTCACGGAATACGATTCGGTGGCAGGCATTGCGGCGATGCCCAGGGCGTTCTCGTGGATCGCCCGCAACCTGGTGCCGGACGCGAAAGCGGTATCGCGCCTGCCCAACATACTGGACAAACTGCTGCAAACCGCGCTGTTGTCCATCGCAGTGACGGTGCTCGCCGCCATCTGCGCGTTCTTTTTCAGCCTGCTGGGTTCCAAAACCACGCAGATAAATAAAACGCTCGCCCGGGCGGTGCGCATCGTCGCGGCGTTTTTCCGCAATGTACCGGACGTTGTGTGGGCTATCCTGCTGCTGTTCTCGTTCGGCCAGAACATTCTGACCGGCTTCTTCGCGCTGTTCTTCGCGACATTCGGCATGTTGACGCGCACTTTCATCGAAACCATCGACGAGGTGAGCGGCGAATGTGTGGAAGCGCTGAACGCGGTCGGGGCAACCTATATGCAAACGGTATTTCAGGGCATCGTGCCCGCATCGCTGTCGGAAATCGTGACGTGGGTGCTGTTCATGATCGAAACCAATATCAGGAGCTCGACACTGATCGGCATTCTGACGGCAACCGGCATTGGGTATCTGTTCGATCTGTATTACAAGCGGCTGGATTACGCGTCGGCCAGCCTGGTGGTGATATCCATCGTCGTGCTGGTCATCGCGCTTGAGGTGATATCCAGCAAGATCAGGAAGGTGATACTGTGATAGCGAGAATGGAACCGACGATACGCAGGACGCGACGGGGCAAAATACGCACCGCGGCCGCCAGCAAGAGCGGCCTTGCAATCCGGCTAGTGATGATGACGCTGGCGGCACTGACGGTGTTTGGCCTGCTCACATTTGATTATAAAGAGATAAAGCTTGGCGAAGCGCTGGCCAGCACCTGGCGCAACATCACCATCGTATTTGGCCAGCCGCGGCTGACCTATGGCACGCCGATTCGCATCCTGAACCAGTTGCTGATCACTTTTTGCCTGGGCATCCTTTCGACGATCTTCGGCGCGCTGATCGCATTCTTCGGCGCGCTGCTGTGCGCAAAGAACCTTTCCCGCCCGCACGTGGCGATGGCGGTGAAAAGCGTGGTGGCTTTCATCCGCGCTGTCCCAACGATTTTGTGGGTGCTGATCTTTGCTGTTTCGGCGGGGCTCGGAAGCGTGGCGGCTGTCGCGGGGCTGACGTTTCACAGCGCCGGCTATCTGATCAAGGCGTACGCCGAATCGATCGAGGAGATGGATGATGGGGTGATTGAGGCGCTGAAGGCCAGCGGAGCCGGATTCTGGCAGATCGTCTTCCAGGCAGTCATCCCTTCCTCGATTGGCTATATGCTGGCATGGACATTTATGCGTTTTGAAATCAACTTCACGAATGCCATCGCGATGGGCGCTGCCGCGGGGGCGGGCGGCATTGGGTACAACCTGTTTATGGCCGGCAGCTTTTATTTTGATCTGCGCGAAATGGGCTACCTCACCTATATGGTGGTGATCGCGGTCGTGCTGCTTGAGGTTGTGGCGACACGGATCAAGTCCAAAGTCTACTGAGCAAGGAATGAGCGATGCAAAAACAAAGACTATTCCGCATTTTGTCCGGAGCGGACAAAGAGGCGGTCGAGGGGCTCGCAGGGAAAGTGATGCGGCAGCACCGTGTGACGATCGTCAAGGAACCCCAAAAAACATTGACGATGATTCAGATGCGCGAGCCTGCACGACAGAGCCTGTTTTATCTTGGCGAAGTCATCGTTTGTGAGGCCATCGTCGAGATCAGCGGTGTGCGCGGTATGGCAGTGACGATGGGTGTGGAACCTGGCAAGGCGTTGCACATGGCGATCATTGACGCCGCATGCAATTGCGGGATTTTCGAAGATATACCAACCCTCGAAGCGCTGGAAGCCGAACAGGAGGCACGGCGGCAACGGGAAAACGCGTTGCATCTGAAAACGATGGTGCAATTTCATTCGATGGACGCAGTTCATTCAGAGGATGTAAATTCGTTTAGTGGATCAGGAGGTGCCGAAACATGATGACCGAAATGCAAAAATTACATGATTTTGATACCGTGTACGACACACAAGCGTTGTTTCGATTAATCCTGGAAGCAACGGCCCGCCCAGCGCGGCCGATCTCCGCGAGGCGGTTTTTGACAAAATTTCACGAGCCGCGTCCGCACCTGCTGTCGATCGCGATGACGCTGCTGGACAACGAGGTCACCTTTTGCGTGCTCGATGACCATGCACTGTCTGCGAGCATTGCCGAATTGACGCTTTCACAAGCCGCTCCATTGGAAGAAGCAGATTTCGTGTTTGTCACCGAACCGGCGATGCTCGAAGACGCCATCTGTCGCGCCAAATGTGGAACACTGCGCGATCCGCACAGCTCGGCGTCCTTCATCGTATCCGTCGATGCGGAAAAGGAATGCGCGCTGCGCGTTTCCGGCCCTGGGATCAGGGGCGACGCTGTGTGGAAAGCCACGGAGCAGGCGCGCCGGGCGCTTGAGATCCGTGACGCGCAGCAATACGAATATCCGCAGGGGATCGATTTTCTGTTCGTGTCCGATACTGGCGCGATGGCCGCGATCCCGCGCCTGGTGCGGTGGGAGGCGATGTAGATGGCGTATGTGGCCGTATCGGGCGGCGAAGAAGCCATCGAAGCCAGCATCCGATTGCTAGATCATTACCGTAGCGGCACAGAGCTGGACGTGGAGATCGAAGCCATCGAACACAAGCTGTCGCTGCTGATTGACCGGGTGATGAGCGAAGCGGGCCTATATGCCAGAACATACGCCGCATTGGCGCTGAAGCAATGCGAGGGTTCCGTCGAGGAAGCGGTGTTTCTGCTTAGAGCCTACCGCTCCACATTGACGCGCCATTACTATACCACCCCGGTTGACGCGACGTCCATGCGCGTGCTGCGGAGGATTTCCGCCGCCTTTAAGGATATTGAGGGCGGGCAAATGCTCGGCGCGACCTATGACTACACGCATCGGTTGATGCGGTTTGACATCGGCACGGAAGATGCGGAGGGGATGCACCGCGCGTCGCGCGCGGAGCTGGCGGAGCAAATGCCGCAGGCGGTAACGCCGTACCCCCGTGTCTCGGACGTTATCAAGCGCGAGGGCCTCATTGATGATTGTGCGGCAGCGGATGCTGCTCCCTTTGACGTTACGGCCAACCTGCTCGAATACCCGGTGCCGCGCAGCGCCAGGCTGCAGGCGCTGTCGCGCGCCGATACGGGCTTTTTGGGTGGTGTGGCGTATTCCGCGTTGCGCGGTTTTGGGCAGATGCATCCGACGGTGGGCGAACTGCGCACCGGCTATCTGGAGCTGTGCGTGCCGTATCCGTTTAGCGATGCGCAATGCATCTGCATCGGCGAGATACTGGTCACCGAGGTCGAGTGCTTCAGCGAAGCCGACGACAACCGCCAGCTCAAGCTGGCTGTCGGATACGGCGCGGTGTTCGGCAGGAATGAAAACAAGGCCATCGCGATGGCGGTCGTTGACCGCGAGCTGGAGCTTAACGGCCCTTACCCGGCGCAAAACGAGGAATTTGTGCTCACCCACGGCGACAGCCTGGAAATGAACGGGTTTGTCTCCCATCTCAAACTCCCGCACTATGTCACATTCCAGTCCAAACTGGATGCCGTGCGCAGAACCAGGAGGCAGCCGAATGGATCCGAACTATAACTATGCCTTTCTGGACGAGGGATCCAAGCGGGAGATCAGGCGCGCGTGCCTGAAGGCGGTTGCGATCCCGGGCTATCAGGTGCCTTTTGGCTCCAGAGAGCTTCCGATTGGCCGCGGATGGGGCACCGGTGGCATACAGCTGACGCTATCGCTGATTGGGCCGGGCGACGTGCTCAAGGTAATCGACCAAGGCAGCGACGACAGCGTCAACGCGGTCAACATTAAGAAATTTGTCAGGCTTTGCACTGATTTGCCGACAACATCCAACACGCGGGAGGCGACGATTATCCAAACCCGCCACAGGATCCCGGAAGTCCCGATGACGGAGGATCAGATTCTGGTGCTGCAGGTTCCGATTCCAGAACCGTTGCGCATCGTCGAAGCCAGCGAGGAGAAGACGAAGAAGATGCACGCCGAAGCGGACTACGCGGCGGTGTGGCTGCAACTATACGAAAGCCTGGTGCAATATCAGCGTGTGACGATCGCGTCGGAATACCCATGCCTGGTGGAAGGGCGCTACATGATGAACCCAAGCCCCATCCCCAAGTACGATAACCCCAAGCTGCACGAGGCGGAATGCCTCTACCTGTTTGGCGCTGGACGTGAGAAAAAGATATATGCCATCCCGCCGCACACCAAGGTGGTTTCGCTGGCATTTGACGATGTGCCGTTTGAGCGGGAGGATTTTACCGGGAAACAGTGCCGCCTGTGCGGCAGCGATCATACGTACCTGGACGAGATATACGACAGCGCGACGGGCGAGCGTTTTTACCAGTGCTCCGACACCTCCAATTGCGGGGAACGCGTTACGCTACTCAGGAGGTGCGACGATGCGCCTGATTGAAGAACCGGTATTGAAGGTGGATAGCCTCACCGTCCGATATGGCGATGGGTGCGCCGCCTGCGGGCAGTATATGGAAAAGAACCGCTGTACCGCGTGCGGAACCATCTGGGCGGCCCGCGCCCTATCGCTGCAGGTGTATCACGGCGAGGTGCTCGGCGTTGTCGGCGAAAGCGGTTCCGGCAAAACCACGCTGATGCAAAGCCTATACTTTGACATTGAACCCACCGGCGGGAGCGCGTACTTACAGGCTTTTCACGGCGGCGCGCGGAGCATTTGGACAGCCAGCGCGGCGGAGAGGCGGCGCATCAAGAACAATCTGATGGGAATCGTCTACCAAAACCCGGCGATGGGGCTTCGGATGCACTATTCCGCCGCGGCCAACATAGCCGAGAAGCTGATTGCTGCCGGCGTCCGCGATGCCGGGCAGATGACCAGCCGCGCGATTGAACTGCTGGACGCGGTCGAAATACTGACATCCCGCATGGCGGAAGCACCGGTCACTTTTTCCGGCGGCATGCGGCAGCGGGTGCAGATATCCAAAGCACTGGCAAACAACCCGTCTATATTGCTGCTGGACGAGGTGACGACCGGGCTGGATCTGTCTGTACAGGCGAAGGTTCTGGATTTGATCCGGAAAATAAAGGCCCAATATGGCATTTCGATTTTGCTGGTTTCGCACGATCTGGCGGTGATCCGCATGCTGGCAGACCGGACCATCGTGATGCTGGATGGCCGGATTGTCGAGAGCGGGCTGACCGATCAGATTCTGGAGGATCCGCAGCACGCCTACACACAGCAGCTTGTACATTCGCTTTTGTAAAGGGGAACGGCTATGATCGCGATCACGAACGGCAGGATTGTCACGCCGGATAAAATCATTGAGGGGCGCGTGCTGCATATTGAAGATGGATGTATACAGGCGATTGCCGACAACCTGGCTGGCGCCGGCCGCGTCATCAACGCCCATGGCCGGTACGTGATGCCCGGCTTCATCGATATTCATTCCGACGCCGTCGAACAGCTGATCCAGCCGCGCCCCACATCGCAGATGGATTTCGAGCTGGCGCTGAAAGAGTGCGAGCGCGAACTGTTGCTGTGCGGCATCACGACAATCTACCATTCCATTTCGCTCTACAAGGATGAATTCTTCGGCACCTCGCCGCTTCGCACGCGGGACAGCGTGAAAAGGCTGTCGGATCTGATCGCCAGCATCCATGACCGCCATCACCTGATCCACCACCGCTTCCATCTGCGCATCGAAATCGACAACCTGGATGCGTACGGCATCGCAAAAGCGATGATCGAATCGGGCCGCGTGCATATGATTTCGTTCATGGATCATACGCCGGGCCAAGGCCAGTACAGGGATTTGGCCGTGTACGCGGATGCGCTGGCCAAGTACAACGGCAAGGAGATCGGGGCGGTGGGCCTTGACAGCATCCTAGACTATCACCGGCAAAAGCGAACGCTGAGTTTTGAGCAGTTGAAGCATTTGGCTGCGCTGGCCCACTTCCATGGTCTGCCGGTGGCCTCTCATGATGATGACACGCCGGAAAAATTGGCTGTCAACCACATGCTCAGCGTGGATATTAGTGAGTTCCCGATCTCAATCGAAACCGCCCGGGCAGCGCGCGAGGCTGGCTTTTTAACCGTGGTCGGCGCGCCGAACATCCTGCGCGGCAACTCCCATTCCGGGAATATGTCTGCGGCGGAAGCCGTGCTGGGCGACTGCGCCGATGCGATATGTTCCGACTATTATCCGGCAGCGATCCTGCACAGCATTTTTCTAATGCATAGCAAGCACGGCGTGCCGCTCCCGGAGATAGTGGCGAAGGCGACGCTGGGCCCAGCGCGGGCGGCGCGAATCGACCGTGAGTTTGGCTCTATCGAAGTTGGAAAACGGGCGGATCTGCTGATCGTCGATCTGCTGGATGGATATCCGGTCATCACCCACGCGCTGGTGGACGGCAACCCGACTGCCCGCATCGAGTATCGGAGGTAACATGGAGATCCTGCGCATCGAAAATCTCTCAAAGCACTTCTATCTGCACAATCTTGGCAAGGAGATCAAGTCCTGCCGTGATATCAGCTTGTCGCTTGAGCAGGGGCGGTTTATCGGGATTGTCGGCCTGTCCGGCGCGGGCAAATCGACTATCCTCAAGTGCATCAACCGCACATATCTGCCGGCGAGCGGTCAAATTTGGTACAACAGCGACACTTTTGGCCGTATTGACCTGGTCGCCGCGACAGAGCGGGAAATGCTATACCTGCGCCAGCGCGAAATCGGGTATGTTTCCCAGTTCTTAACCGTAATGCCCAGAACGACCGCCCGGGAGCACGTTGCCAGCGCACTGCTGGAGATGGGTGTTGACGAACAGGCCGCCGATGCCGAAACGCGGGCGATGCTTGCCTATTTTCGATTGCCGGAAGCCCTGTGGGATGTCTATCCGAACACATTTTCAGGCGGCGAGCGGCTGCGGCTGAACCTGGCGCACGCGATGGTCAAACACCCGAAGCTGATGCTGCTGGACGAACCGACGGCATCGCTTGATGGCAAGACAAAGGGGCTAGTCAAAGAAATGCTGCGGGAGATGAAGAGCCTGGGCACCAGCATGATCGGCATTTTTCACGATCTAGAGTTCATGGAAGGCATTTGCGATCGGGTTTTCAACCTTTCGGAGGGGGTATTCATATGCTGAAGGCGGATCTGCACGTCCATTCCATCGTGTCGGATGGCAGCGAGAGCATGGAAGAGATCGTCCGTATGGCCGAATCGAAAGGGCTTGACGCCATCGCGTTCACCGAGCACGATACGCTGGCGCATCTCCCGCGCCTGCCACAAAGCGCGAGCGTGTGGGTTATGGGTGGAATCGAAATATCCGCGATGGATTTTGACCGCAGGACACGGGCACACATCCTCGGCTACAATATACAGGACATAAACAGTGTGACCGCGTTTACAAGACCGCTGCTGGAAGCGCGCAACCGCAATTCCAAAAAGCAGGTGGAATTGCTGCGCCGGCATGGCTGCGCGATCGACTGCGATGCGCTGCGGCGTGCGGACGGAGGGTACTTATACAAGCAGCACATCATGGAATACCTGGTCGAAACCGGGCAAGCCCAGGCAATGTTCGGTACTTTTTATCAGCATGTGTTCAAGAACAACGGCATCTGTGATTTTGACATCCGCTATCTGGATGTATACCAGGCGGTGCAAACCATCGCAAAAGCAGGCGGACAGGCGGTGCTTGCCCACCCCGGGCAGCAGCAGAACTTTTATTTGATCCCACTGTTGGCCAAACGCGGGCTGGCTGGGGTGGAGCTCGACCATCCGGCACATAGCCCGGAGGAAAGGTTGCTGATCCGCTCATATGCGCATACGCACCGTTTGTTCTTGACCGGTGGCAGCGATTATCATGGCCAGTTCGAAGCGCAGCAAAGCAAAGTCGGGGACTGCCTGGCCGATGAAAGCGGGGTGCGCGCAGTTTGCGGGATCCAACATTTGGTGTAGAGCCGATAATCGAAGAGGATGTCGAGCTAATCCGTACGACGCTCGGATCCTATACACAGATTCAGGCACATAGCGTGCTGCTGGACGTGACGATGGGCGATTTTTCATACTGCGCCGGATACAACCAAATCTATTATACCGACATCGGGAGGTTCTGTTCCATCGCCAGCTTCGTGCGGATCAATCCAGGCAATCATCCGACCTATACGCGAATTGCGCAGCACCACTTCACGTACAGAAGCGCGCAATACGGCCTCGGTGAAGACGATGCCGATTTTTTTGCCTGGCGCAAGCAGGATGCGATCACAATCGGCCATGACGTTTGGATCGGGCATGGCGCAATCATCATGCCGGGCGTTCAGATTGGCAACGGGGCCGTCGTCGGCGCTGGCGCTGTGGTAACAAAGGATGTGCCGCCGTATGCTGTGGCGGTGGGTATGCCGGCGCGGCCGATCAAGGTTCGCTTTTCATCGGATTTGGTTGAGAAAATAGAGCGCTGCCGGTGGTGGGATTGGGATGTGGACACGCTTCGGGAACGGCTAGACGATTTTCGGAATATGGAGGCGTTCACACGGAAGTATTTGTGACGCTTTTCATCGAATTAATGGATGAGAGAGGCATTGGGATGAACATTAAGGCTGTTATTTTCGATTGGGCGGGCACGACGGTAGATTTTGGGTGTTGCGGTCCATTGCGGGTGTTTGTCGATGTATTTGAGCGGCACGGGATTGAACTGACGCTGGAGGAAGTCCGCGCGCCGATGGGCATGGCCAAGCGCGACCACGTTCGGGCGCTGCTGTGCTTGCCGCACGTTGTGGTGCAGTGGGCGGAACGCAATGGCAGAGCGCCGAATGAGGCCGATGTGGATGCGCTGTACGGCGAATTCGAGCCGGCTGTGATGCGCACGCTCAAGCATCATTGCGAGGTGCTGGACGGCGTTGTGGATGCCTGTGTCTGGCTGCGGGAGAGAGGCATTAAGATTGGATCCACGACGGGGTATACTGCCGAAATGATGCGAGTGGTGGCCGCCTATGCGAAGGAACAGGGCTACGCGCCGGATACGATTGTGACCGCCGAGGACGTCGGCGGCGTGGGTAGGCCAGAGCCTTATATGCTGCAACACAACCTGCGCCTGCTCGACATTTATCCGCCACGAACCGTGGTCAAGGTTGGGGATACTATCGCGGACATTCAGGAAGGAATCAACGCGGGGGTGTGGAGTGTCGGCGTCGTGGTGGGCAGCAGCGTGATGGGCATGACGCGTGACGAATATCACGCGCTCTCTGCATCAGAGCAAGAGGGTGCCTGTGTCGCGGTCGAGCGGGCATTTCTTGATGCCGGTGCGGATGCGACGATCCGCACGATGGCGGAGTTGTCGGCGCTGATCGAGACGTTGTCCACACGGCTGGAACAGGTGTGCGTGCCGGATAACCCATACTTGCTGTTGACGCCAGGACCGCTTTCGACAACAAAGACCGTCAAAGCGGCGATGCTGCGCGATTTATGTACCTGGGATGATGATTACAACCGAATCGTACAACAGTTACGCACAGACCTGGTGACGCTGGCCACGCCGAAAACGTCCGATTACACAGCGGTGCTGATGCAAGGCAGCGGCACATTCGCGGTGGAGAGCGTCATCGGCAGCGTCATTCCACGAGATGGAAAGCTGTTGATACTGACGAATGGCGCGTATGGCGATCGGATCGCTAAAATTGCGAAGACGCTGAACATTGATCATGTGGTGCTTGATTTCGGCGAGACAGGTGAGATTGATCTGGATGCGCTGAAAAGAACATTAACGGACGATGGCTCGATCACGCACATTGCCGCGGTGCATTGCGAAACCACCACCGGCATGCTCAATGACATTGCGGCGGTAGCGAAGATCGTCAAAGCCCACAATCGCTGCTATATCGTCGACGCGATGAGCAGTTTCGGCGGCATTCCGCTGGATGTAGCAGAGTTGGGCATCGATTATCTGGTCAGCAGCGCCAATAAGTGTATCCAGGGTGTGCCGGGGTTTGGGTTTGTGATCGCGCGGCGACGCGAGCTGGCTCGGTGCGGAGGGTTGGCGCGGAGCCTGTCGCTTGATCTATTCGATCAGTGGACAGGCATGGAGCAGGGGCACGGAAAATGGCGCTTTACGTCGCCGACCCATGTGGTTCACGCGTTTTGCCAGGCAATGCGGGAGTTGCATGATGAGGGCGGAGTGGCAGCACGGTACGCGCGATATGCGCAAAACCAATGTTTATTGGTGGACGGCATGCAGTCGCTGGGATTCATGCCGCTGCTCGAACGAAGGCAACAGTC
>Ga0123353_10008123_pt1 | contig 14291 bp, 15 predicted proteins | sample TergutLab28metaG_3_FD_92763 | JGI IMG/M metagenome (GOLD analysis project Ga0123353, IMG submission 92763) | Labiotermes labralis P3 segment gut microbial communities from Petit-Saut dam, French Guiana - Lab288 P3 | ecosystem: Host-associated > Arthropoda: Insects > Digestive system > Gut ... | reverse complement strand
CATGGGCTTCTAAGCTATTTTTCCTTACCAGAACCTTGCTATAATGTGGAGTTTGGGATGCTGGTAAAAATATAACTTAATCAATGTGGGCTGTCAGAAATTTCTGACAGCCTTTTTTGTTTGCACGCTCCAAGGTGTATAGTCTAATATAAATACTAAGAAAAAAGTATAAGGGTTTATTATAAGAATGATAACAGTCTGGTTGTCGGCTATCAGGTTTTCTCTATTAATTGCTAAATCTCTATTTTTTTCTAAGATATCACTCATTGAGTGAGAAGCAAGCATGGTATCAGTTATCAGCATCCGTGGGAGTCAAGAACATATAATACCCGCGGTTTTTCTCCTTCAAGAGAAGCGAAAACTTTCTGCATGGATTCCTATAGCAAGAAGGGACTAAGAAAATAAAAATATTGACAGAAGAAAAAAGTAATAATACAATTTAACTATTATACGTTAAACAATACTACAAAGGGCTTGTGTGTGAATAAAATATTAAATTATGATTTAGTAATCATTGGGGCTGGCTTTATTGGTACAATGATTGCTAAAGAATTATCAAAATATAATATTAGGGCAGCAATTATTGAAAAAAAAGACTCGCCAGGCTGTGCTGTCACAAAAGCAGGGCTTTCTGCTCTCCACTCCCCAGATTTTTGTCCTAAAGGAAGTTTTAAAGAAAAATTTTGTTTAAATGCTTTTGATAAATTTAAAATGCTTTCCAATGAATTAGGAGTTAAATTTAAAGAATTTGATGAAATAAGGCTTGCATTTAATGATGAAGATTTATTACGGCTTAAGAAATATAAAGAACAGGGAGAAAGCTTAGGTCTTGATATTTATGAAATTATTGACCAGGAAAAACTAAGAAAAGCAGAGCCTTTTTTAACAGATAAAGCTATAGCTGCTTTAAAAATTAAAAATCTTGGATCTATATATCCTCCAGAATGGTGTTTTGCTTTTTTAGAAACAGCATTAAAAAATGATGTAAATGTATATCTTAATACAGAAGTAATTTCAATAAAAAAAGAGAATAATAATTTATTTCCATATCTTATAAATACCAGTAACGTAACTATTGCAACTAAGATTATAGTAAACTGCGCAGGGCTTTTTGCAAATGAAATAGCAGCAATGCTGGGAGATAATTATATAAATATAGAGTATGAAAAAGCAACTATGGCAATTTTGGACAAATCTGTCTCTCACTTAACAAAAAGCATGATATATGGTTCTTTTTCTTTTGATCATAGTCAGGTTATCGCTCCAACAGCTCATGGAAATCTTGTAATTGGATTAGGCTATTTTATAAAAACAAAAGATAGAGAAGATGTAGGTGTTGCCAGAGGGAAGTTAGATGAGATTCTAACCATGGCAAAAAGATTGATTCCTAGTATTTCTGTGAAAGATATAATAACCAGTTTTTCAGGAATTAAATCTGAAAATACTATTACTGCTCCCAAAAAAGATTTTTACATTGATTTTTCAAAAAATTCCCCTGGTGTTATTCACGTTGTAATAGGGTCCCCAGGACTTACTGCAGCTCCTGAGATAAGTAATTATGTGATTAGTATGATTGATAGATCATGTGTCAAATTAATTAAAAAGAATGAAATAGAAAAAAAGCGTAATATTTTTATAAAATATACAGAACTCAATAAAGAAAAAATAAGTGCAAAAATTAAAGAAAATCCTCAATATGCAAAAATTATATGCAGGTGTGAAAAAATATCAGAAGCAGAAATTATTGAAGCTATAAAGCGCGGGGCAGTAACTTTTGATGCAATAAAACACTATGTACGTGCAGGTATGGGAAGGTGTCAGGGCGGTTTTTGCGGACCTGCTATCCTTAACATAATTTCAAGAGAATTAAAATGCCCCATTGAGACTATAGTTAAAAATGATAAAAACTCCTTGCTTGTTAAAGGGCATTCCAAATAGAGAGAAGAGGTTTTAGATGAAAAATATTGATCTTGCCATAATTGGCGGAGGACCTGCAGGACTGGCTGCAGCAGTAAAGGCCAAACAGATGGGGTTAAAAGATGTTGTTGTTTTTGAAAGGGATAGTTTTCCGGGGGGGATACTAAAACAATGTATACATAATGGTTTTGGACTTGAAATATTTAATGAAGAGTTAAGCGGGCCTGAATATGCTGAAAGATATATTAAAATGGCGCAAAAAGAAAATGTTAATATAGAACTTAATAGCATGGTTGTTGAACTGAATAACAATAAGGAGATAGCGGTCATAAGTCCTTATAGTGGATATAATGAATATAGATGTAAGTCTGTAATATTAAGTATGGGTTGCCGAGAAAGGCCCCGCGGTGCAACAGATATAGCTGGGACAAGACCTGCGGGAGTATATACAGCAGGGCATGCTCAAAGACTTATAAATATTGAAGGAATAATGCCAGGCAAAAAGGTTATTATCTTTGGGTCAGGAGATATTGGAATGATTATGGCTAGAAGACTAACTCTTGAGGGGGCTAAAGTTGAGGCAGTGCTTGCAAGAAGATCTTATGCAAATGGACTTACGCGAAATATTGTTCAATGCCTGAATGACTATAATATTCCATTATATCTTAAATCAGGTATAATTGAAATTTATGGAAGATCAAGAGTAGAAGGTGTTGCTGTTATTGAATATGATGAACAATTAAATCCATTGCCAAATACAGAAAGATATATTGAGTGCGACACTGTTCTGCTTTCTGTTGGGCTGATTCCTGAAAATGAACTGACAAAGATGACAGGTTTGAAAATGGATAATAAAACCGGTGGACCATATATCAACAACTGGTTTGAAACAGAAATACCAGGTCTTTTTGCATGCGGAAATGTAGTTCATGTTAATGATATAGTTGATAATGCATCAAGGGAAGCGGAAATTGCTGCCATAGGAGCTTATAACCGGCTAAATAATATTGTAAACAATAATTGTTCAATATCAGTAGAATATTCAGAAAAAACCATTAGTCAGATAATTCCTCATAATATTGTAAATCTTGATTATGATCTTGATATTAATTTCAGAGTCAAAAAACCAATGGGAAAAAATATTGTAAGAGTAGGTAGTTGTTTTGAAAAAAAATATCCATTCCAAAGACCTGCAGAAATGATAAGAATCACGATCCCAAAAGAAGTATTAAAAGATATAGGTCGTGAAAAAACAATGAAGGTTATATGTGAAGAGATATAGGAGTAAAAATGGATAATAAAAAAGAAATAATATGCGTAATATGCCCAAATGGATGCGTTACAATTGTTGGCAAAGATGATAGCGATATTAAAATATCAGGAAAATACTGTAAAAGAGGAAAAGATTATATAGTTCAGGAGTATCTGGAGCCAAGGCGTATTATTACAACAACAGTTCGCATAACTTCTGCTGTTAGGAAAATGCTGCCTGTGAAAACAAGTTCGAGTATCTTAAAAAAAGATATTTTTACACTAATGGACAAGGTAAAAAGTATTACAGCAAAAACTCCTGTTTTTGTTGGTCAGGTAATTTGTAAGGATATTTTTGCTGGTGTTGATTTAGTATCAGAAGATGAGATTGTCGAGTAATTGAGAAAAATATGGAAAAAATATTTGATGTAACAATTATTGGCGCTGGAATAAATGGTGCATTTCTTGCCAGAGAATTAAGCAGATATAATATTAATATATTACTGCTCGAAAAAGAGAGTTCCTGCGGAACTGGGGGCACAAAAGCAGGACTTTCTCAAGTACATTCTGTTGCATTTAGTCCTGCTAACACATTAAAAGGTCGACTATCAATAGATGCGGCAAATAAGTTTAAGAAAGTTGCAATGGAATTAAATCTTAGTTTTAGGGAAGCAGATGAATTATGGCTTGCTCTTAATGATGATGAAGTAAAAATAATAAAAGATATAAAGGAAAGAGGCGAAAAATACCATGCCAATGATTTATCTATAATTTCTGCCAAAGAAGTTCTTGAAATAGAGCCAAATATAAATCCAGAAGTTAAAGCTGCATTGCGTATAAAAAACTTGGGAGTTGTTTACCCTCCTGAGTGGTGTTTTGCCCTTGTTGAAAATTCTATTGATAATGGAGTTATATATAAAAATTTTTCTAATGTGCGAAAAATAGAAAGATTGTCAAATAATTCTTTTAAAATATTTACTGATAATGAAGTATTTGAAAGCAGATTTCTTGTTAATGTTGCAGGGCTAAATGCAGGTGAGATAGCGCATCTGACTAAAGATGAGGATTTAGAATTAATTTATAAAAAAGGGACAATGTTAATTTTTGATAAAGCAGTTTCGGGGTTGGTTAACAATATGATTATTGGAGTCCCGTCGCCAGATTTTAGCAGAGGTGTTGCTCCTACTGTTCATGGCAATATAATTGCAGGGTTGGGATATTTTACCAAACCAAAAGATGGCAGCGATACTTCGGTTGAGCGGGGGAAAATAGAAGAGGTAATTTCTTTAGTTAAGAATTTAGTTCCTGCACTAAACTTGCGTGATGTTATAACATCCTTTGCCGGAGTATATATGATTAATAACAAGTGCCCAAATGGAGATTATTATATTAATTATTCAAAAAATTATCCGGAAGCTATACATGCTTTAATTGGAGCTCCGGGTTTAACAACTGCTCCAGGGGCTGCTGCTTATATTATAAATCTTCTGAAAGAAGCAGGGCTAAAAATGCCAGAAAAGGAAAATATTGTATTAAAAAAAAATAGAATGAAAAAATTCAGCCTGTTGAAAAAAAATGAAATAAAAGATTTTATTCAACAGGATAAAAAAAGGGCATGTATTATATGTAGATGCGAAAAAGTAACAGAAGCAGAAATTATTGAAGTTGTTCAAAAAGGAGGTAGGACTGTTGATAAAGTAAAACATTATACCCGTGCAGGCATGGGGAGATGCCAAGGAGGTTTTTGTACTCCTTCTGTCTTAAAGATTATTTCAAATGAAACAGGATATCCTATATCTGAAATTGTAAAAAATAGCAAAGGATCAGAAATCGTGAAAGGTTATTCTAAAAGTTAAAAACTTTAAGATAATTATCGTTAGCTAAGTGATAATTATCTTATATAATATTTTAATATAAAGGAGATAGTAATGAGCGAAATGTATCAAGTTAGAAAGAAGATTGAAGACGTGCCTTGGGAAAAACATTTTATGGATGAAGGTTCCAAAATTAAATGGGTATATACAAGAGAAAAAGATGGAACTCCAATAACTGTAATGGTAATTGAGTTAAGAGAAGGTATTTCTTTGCCAGAACATGTTCATCGTGACCAGCCAGATTTAATATATGTTCTTGAAGGAGAAGCAACTATGTTTATTGATGGGCAAGGGGAGTTTCCATTGGAAGCAGGTCTGGTAGTTATGGTTCCTCCAAATACTCGGCATACAATTAAAAACATAAAAAAGAAAGTGAAGTTATATAATGTATTTGCACCAGCAATGCCATATAAGCCTGCGGACAAAAAAGTAAAATATATTGTTGAGTAATTTATTATATGAGGAATAAAAACAGAAAATAATATCTACTTGTGAAAAAGGGCTAAGCAGATTTCTAAATAATATATGATAATGGTTTTCATGTGTTTTATAATCCTCATGCAGAAAGGTATTAATTAGGCGGAGTCTTTTAGAACCTTAGGTGAGGTGAATTATATTAAGTTGTTATAAGATTTAATTATTATAGTAATGGGAATGGGATTATCTTGTTAAAGATAAATAATAAATTTGACAGTAGTATTATTGCATAGTAAAATTGTCAAACAGTAAGGAGTGTGATTTATGAAAAAAATGCAATTTTTAGTTTTTTTGTTGGTATGTACTGCAGTTTTGTTTGTTGCTTGCGGTAAACAAAAGAAAGAAGAAAAACCCTCTGTAATTAAGTTTGGATTTGGAACATCTTCTACCGGTACCTTTGCTGCTGTAGCACAGGATCAAAACAGAGGAGCTGAGTATGCTACGGCTGCTATCAATGATGCTGGTGGCATTAAAATGCCTTGGGGAAGTGTAAAAATTGAAACACTGTTTAGAGATGATGAGACAAAGGTTGATGTTGCAATCAGAAGATTTAGAGAGCTTGTTGAAGATGGAATAGTTGGATTCTCTGGAGCTGTTTTTAACCCTGTAGCAGGAGCTTTAAATGAAGAAAACAAATTGTCAAATATAGTCTATTTACCAGGATGTGTTCCTGCGCTGGATAGCTTTAGAAAAGGCAACCCTTCTGATATAACATATTCTTTAGTATTTTCTCCCTGGACACTTGGATATACTACAGTAAAGGTTCTTTCTGAACAATTAAATGCTAAAACATTTTACTATGTAAGTAGATCAGATTCATGGGGAAGAACAATGCGTGATGGTATGCTGGCTGCAATGAAAAAATACGATATAAAAATGATTGGAGAAAGAGAATTTAATGTAGGAACAGTAGACTGGTCTGCAGCAATTAATGAAGCTAATAAACTTTCTCCTGATGTTTTTGTATCTTGTCATTACGGCGGTGATTCTGTATCTGTTATGAAGCAGGCATATGATGCAGGTATCCATAAGAAATCAAAACTTTTTAATAGCTGGACTTCTACTGTAGTAGGACTAGCTTTACCTAACGAAGTATTAAGAGAAATTCATGGTCTTACATTCTTCTATCATAATTTTGAAGGTTACAGTAATCCACAACTTGAAAATAGTACAAAAGATCTTATTGAAGGTTTTACGAAGAAATTTAACCAGCCACCTGATTCTTATGCTGCAATTGCTTATATGGTTTATGACCTTTTTAAAGAAGCAGCTGAAAAAGCTGGATCATTTGACGCAAAAAAAATAGCAGCTGTTTTGAATTCCAATAGTTTTAATACTATGAAAGGGAAAGGATACTTTAGGGAAAGTCATGAATTTATTGCTGATCATATGCTTTTTTATGTTCGGGGAAAACCTGCTTCAGAAATGAAGGATAGATTCGATGTTTTTAAAATTATAGGGTCATATGGTGGTGAAGAATTAGTTCCCAGCCTGAAAGATCTTGGATATTGATGAAAATATAGTATAAGACATAAACTGTCTTATACTATATTTAGTATGGGAATTATTAATTATTTATGAATATAAATTATTTGATCGAAGTAAAAAATCTTGAAAAAAAGTTTGGATATTTTGCAGCTGTTGACGATGTCTCAATCTCTGTAAAAGAAAAAGAGACTGTTGGTATTATTGGATCAAATGGAGCCGGTAAGACCACCTTGGTAAACTTATTAACAGGTCAAATAAAGCCTGATAAGGGAACGGTTTTATTCAAAGGAGAAGATATAACACATTATAATGTGGAGAAAAGAGTTGCTTGTGGCATTGTCCGAACCTTTCAGTTGCTCCATGTATTTAATAATATATCATTATATGAGAATATTGCGTTATCCGCATTACGTAAAAAAGAAAATAGCGATTTCCCTAGAAAAATCTGTTTCTTGAATTTAAAAACCAATTCCGACATTAGCAAAAAAGTTGAAGAAACAATCGAAATATTTAATTTACAGAAAATAAAAGATAAAATTGTCTCTGAACTTCCTTTTGGAGTTCAAAGAAAAATTGAAATTGCAATGGCCTGGATAACAGAGCCTCAATTATTTATTTTGGACGAGCCTTTTGCAGGGATAAATGATTTTGAAATTGATGAAATTATTGAAATATTAAAAATGCTTGTTGATAAAAAGACTATTATAATAATTGAGCATAAAATATCAAAATTAAAAAAGATTGTCGACAAATTATTTGTAATGCATGAAGGAAAAATTATATGTGAAGGGTCCTGTGATGAAGTTCTGGATCATCCATCTGTAAGAAAATCTTACTGGAAGATGGACTGGAAGATGGATAGTCAAAAAACAACGGAGATTGATACATGACTGTAAATGAGGGAACAAACATTCTTACTGTAGAAAATTTATATATAGGATATGGTAAACTTCAAGTTGTATTTGATGCTGGAATAAAAGTTAATAAGGGAGAAGTGGTTTTTCTTGTAGGGAGAAATGGTGCGGGGAAGACAACTTTATTGAGATGTATTAGTGGTTTTATTAAGCCCATAAGTGGAGATATTTTTTTTAAAGGAAAAAATATAAACCACTTTAATTCGTATAAAATAGCAAAATTAGGATTAAAATATATAAATCAGGAAAAAAGAGTTTTCTCGGATCTTACAGTACGTGAGAATTTTGAATTAAGTAGTTATGCGACAAAGGATTATGACTGGGATATTCCTTTTGAATATTTTCCTAAGTTAAAAATATTATTTGATAGAAAAGCTGGAAAATTAAGTGGCGGAGAAAAACAAATGCTTCTTCTAGCTATTGCATTGATCGGAAAGCCGGAAATAATACTTATGGATGAACCTACAGAGGGTTTAGCTCCTAAAGTTATTTTAGATCTTGCGGAAACTTTTAAAAAAGTAAGCGTGATTACAACCCTATTTATTGTTGAACAGAACGTTCCTTTAATTACAGAAATAGGAGATAAGGTTTATTGCATGCAGGAAGGAAGAGTCCTTAATAGATCTTTTGATAAGGAAGAGATCAAAGAATTTTCCTTTGAAAAATATCTATGAAAATGTCAAAGAGTGAGGATGCTGATGGGTAAAAAAATATTTTGTTTTTTAAATCCTTTGATTATTGTTCTCTTTTTAATTGTATTAAAACAGCTTTTTCCATCAAAATTAACATTTATTACACAGGTAATAATATTAACTATTTATATTATGGGTAATAACCTTTTGATGGGATATATGGGCTATACTTCCTTTGGACAACCTATTTATTTAAATATTGGAGCTTATTCTATTGCATTATATTTCACTTATTTTGGAGGCAATATACTAATTGCTTTTCTTGTAATGTTTGTTGTAAGTATTATTGTTTCATTTATAATAGGGCCAATTTTTTTAAGGCTAAAGGGTAATTATTTTACTTTAATTAATGCTGCTTTTTGTGCTCTTGGAGTATTTTTTTTCCAAAGAATATTGCTGAAGTATACAAGAGGTGAAGATGGGTTATGGTTTAGAAGTTCTATAAAGCCAATGTTTTTTGATATAAGATATCCTGAAAATTTTTTTATTTTTACTCTGATTGTTCTTTTAATTTGTTATTATTTTTTTACATTTGTTGTAGATAGGTCTGCTTTTGGTACAGTTCTTAAAGCATCAAAAAATAATCCGTTAAAGTTAAAATATTTAGGTTATAGTGTTTTTAAGATTAGATTATTGGGGTACACAATTTCAATAATTTTTTCATGTCTGGCTGGAGCACTATATGCAATGAACCTTGGTTTTGTAAATCAAAGTCTTGGTGAAAATTCTCGTGCTATAGAAGTACTGCTTGCAACACTTATTGGCGGTATTGGAACAATCTATGGACCATTTTTTGGTTCTCTCTTTTTTAATGGTATAAAGGATATTCTGGGACAGTTTTTTTCACAGTGGGAATTTTTTGTAGGCTTATTTACTCTTTTTGCTCTTTTCAAATTAAAGAAAGGAATCTGGGGATATATGGAAGAGAGTTTTAATAATATCCATAAAAAAATATCTAACCGATTTAATAAGAAAAAAATAACCTAATGAAGAGAAGGAAAAAAATATGGAAATTTATATATCTGCAATAATATATGGTTTCTCTGCCGCAGGAATATTTTTTATGGTATCGATTCCTATTTCAATTGGGTATGGATTAATGAGAATCGTAAATATAGAAGCGTTGCTCTACTATTCTATAGGAGCTTATGTTTGTTATTCCATAACGAGTATAACAGGCAGTTTTATATTAGGAGCAATTTCTGCATTTATTGCTGGAGGGCTTTTGGGTTTTCTGGTTGAACTCTCTTTGATCAGAAAAATTTATAAGAGAGAATCTATGTTCACCATGGTTGCTACTTTTAGTGTATTAATGATGGGGATTGGAGTAATACAGTGGCTTTGGCGCCTTGATCCAAAGCCGGTTAGTACTCCAATAGCAAGAGTTATAAGTATTGGAGCGATGAATGTTCCTGTTTATAGAATTATTATCATTATTATTGCCCTTATTTCTTTTATTGCTATACAACTTATTTTTAATAAGACTATTACAGGAAAAGCTTTAAGAGCAGGGATTGAAAATAGGGATGACGTAGAAGGACTTGGAATCAATATCAATAGAATATTTACAAGAACTTTTACAATGGCAAGCTGTTTTGCTGGTCTTGCTGGTGCTTTAAATGCTCCTCTAATAATGGTAACTCCTTATATGGGCTATGATATGCTTTTATTTGCTTTTATTACTGTTATTCTTGGTGGTTTAGGCAGTATAAAAGGTACATTGGTTTCTGCATTAATAATAGGACAGGTTATTAATTTAGGCGGACTTATTTCCGGAAACTTTTCTTTCATAGGACCATTCCTGATTATGTTTATAATAATTATTTTTAAACCAAATGGTTTATTTGGAGTAAAGTCTAAATCTCTTGGATATGATGAATAATAGCTTGATAAGAGAAAAGTTAGGATTGTTGGTTTATTAAAAAATGCCCAAGCCCTTGCGAAAATGCCGAAAAGTAGTATTATTATTTAAGGTATCTTATTCAATAAGAGAGCTAATTTTTGAAAATAACGAAGGTTTTTTAGTAATTGGTTATGGAGTATAAAAAAATTGATAAAGTTATTATTTCTGAAGAAATAATAGCTTATTTTAAAAACCAGATATTACATAAAGATTTTAAACCAGGAGAGAAGCTTCCTTCTGAAGAAGAACTCTCTTCTCAAATGGGTGTAAGCAGAGGAACTATAAGAGAAGCTTTAAAAGTTCTTATCCATATGGGCTTGATAGAACGCAAAAATAGAGGCACCTATATAACTGAAACAAGCCAAAATATTATGGCTTTAACTAAAGTAAAAAATTATAAAGATATTTTTGATATAATTGAAGTTCGCAAAATAATAGAGCCTGCTTTGGCGAAATTGGCTGCAGAAAATATTGATCAACAACTACAAGAAAAATTTGATAAAGAGATGAAAAAAGTAATCAATGATAAAGTAGTAGGGCGGGAAGCTTTTTGGGAGCATGATATTATTTTTCATGATTTAATATTTTTAGCAGCAGGAAATAAAATACTGGAAGATTTTATTAAAGGGCTTAAAGGTCTTGTATATGAAAATCAATCATTACTTCTTAATAATGATAAAAATGATGTTATTCCAAAAGCATTAAAAAATCATATTAAAATATATAACGCAGTTAAGGAAAAAAACGGCAGCGAAGCATCAAAATGGATGCAAAGACATATTAATGAAGTTGGAGAAGAGTTGAAAAAAGTTGTTCTAAAAAGATTCAGATAATTTTGAGATATATTTACAATCAGAAAAATTTCTTAAAAATACATTTGATTTTAAAATCAATCAATAACGTCTAAAATATTTTAAAGAAACTAATGCATTCCATAAATAATAAATATAAAAGATTCTTTTTTCTTTGAAATAAAATATAAATGAAAAGTTCCTAAAAATTTAATTGACAATCAAAATACTCATGTCATAATAATATTGTCATACTATTAATAGATCAGACAATATGACAATATTATTATCAAAAAGAAGGGAATATATTTTTATTTAGAAAATTTGGTTGATACGAATTTTAGAAGAAAATTTAAAACATATAATATTGAGGACAATGAGAAAAGTTTTAATTATTCTGACTATAGTTTTTGGTTTATGAAAAACAAAAAAGATCACATAATAAGATGGTAAAAACTATAGAGACTCGCTCCGAATATATAGGTATTTTAGGAGAAAAATATGAGCTATGAAAGATGTAAAGATTGCCTTAAGTATTTTAACAGTGGAAGTACCGGAGGATATAACTGCGCTGAAACAGTTATATATGGTACTACAAAATATCTTGGTATTAATAATAAACTCATCCCCAGAATTGCAACTCCTTTTGGAGGAGGACTTGGGCGAAATGGTTTTATTTGTGGAGCCCTTGTTGCCGGAACAATGGTGTTAGGAATTATTTTTGGCAGAGATAGCATTAATGAAGAAAGGGATCCAGCCTATAAAGCGGTAAATAAGCTTATTCAAAAATTCAAAAGAAAATATAAAAGTCTTGATTGTAGTGATATCACAAAACTTGACCTTAAAAAAACAGCTCCTACAGATGATGCAAAAGTTAAAATACATGAAAGTATTTGCAAGCCTCTTGTAGAAAAAGTATGTGAATGGGTTCTTGAAGTTGTTGAATTCAAAAAATGAAAATTGAAAGGCCATTTAGGAGGGTATAGCTTAGATAAAACGCCTGTTCATAGAGTAAACAAAATCATAAACGATCTTCTTGCTATTATACTTAAATTATTGGGAGATATTTAATGAAAGCTTTTGTTCTGGAAAAATATAATTCCCCTCTTGTTAAAAAAAATATACCAGATCCCGTATGCTCAGATTCTGATGTTCTTGTAAAGATCAAAGCTGCAGGGATCTGTGGGACAGATATAAAAATTTATACAGGAAAACTTGATGGTATAATCAATCTTCCCCATATTCCGGGGCACGAAGGGGCAGGCGAAGTTGTTGAAGCAGGGAAAAATGTAAAAAATATAAAACCTGGCGACAAGGGAATAATTTACCATTATATATCCTGCAGAGATTGTGAGCTTTGCCGAACAGGCAGAGAAAATATTTGTTTTAATATTAAAAGAACCGGATTTGAGTTGCCCGGAGCTTTTTCAGAATATATTTCCATTCCTGCCTATAATTTTTGCCCTGTTTCATCAAAAAATATTTCCTGGTTCGAAATGGCTATTCTTCCTGATGCGCTTCTTACTCCATATCATGCTCTAAAAACTCTCGGAAAAGTAAGCAAGAGCTTTAAGGTATTGATAGTAGGTGTTGGCGGGCTGGGCCTGCATGCAGTAATGATCGCAAAAGTGCTTGGAGCAGATGTTGCTTGTGCAGATATTAGAGATAGCTCTTTAACAAAAGCTCTAAGCTGCGGTGCTGATGTTACCTGCAATATGAAAAATGAAGATATGCTAAGTATCATAAAAGAATGGACTAAAGGAGAAGGAGTAGATGTTGTTCTGGAAGGTGTTGGAACAGAGGCAACATTTCCCAACTCATTAAAGAGTTTAAAAAAAGGTGGAAAGCTGGTGCTTATGGGATATGATCCTGTAAAGCCTGTCCCTCTTGATGCGCTTGGTATGCATTATAATGAATGGGAAATCATTGGGTCCAGGCTTGGAACAAAACAGGAATTACTGGAGCTAATTAATTATGTTAGTAGTGGTGAAATTAAACCTATTATTTCCAAACAGCTTGATATGGATCAGATCAATAAAGTTTTTTCAGAATCTATGCTTGATACTACGGTAGGAAGAATTGTTTTTAATGGGCTCTGATCTTGTGTATAGATAAAAATGAAAGTTCTTGTTTTTAATATTGAGTTAGTAGCTAGTAAAAGTAGGTGGATATTATGAAGTTTAAAAAAATTGACCGAATAAATATGTCTGAAGAGATTGTTGAATATATAAAAAACGAAATATTATCAAGACATCTTAAAGCAGGACAACGGCTTCCTTCAGAAGAGGTTCTTGCAGAAAATATGGGCGTAGGAAGAGGAACATTAAGAGAAGCTCTTAAAGTACTTATCCACATAGGTCTTGTTGAGCGCAGAAATAATGGAACTTTTGTATCAGAAGGAAAGATAAAACCCAAAATGATGCTGGATAAGTTTAGAGATATCAGTGAAATGATCGAAGTAAGAAAAGTTATTGAGCCTGCTCTTGCTGGTTTTACAGCAAAAAGAGCAACTGAAGAGACTATTCAAAAACTTGGTGAAGAAGTTGATAAAATGAAAAAATTAATAAAAAATGTTAAAGAATTTACAACCAGCGACAGCAGATTCCATGAATTGATTTTTGAAGCAGCAGGAAATACAATATTAGAAGAATTTATAAAGAACTCACATGAGTTATTAAAGAAGAATCAAGCATTTGTTCTCGCTGAAAGATATCATGATATTATGCCTAAATCACTGGAGTATCATGAAAAAATATACAAGGCAATAAAGCTTGGAGATGAGCAGCTTGCCTATTCTTATATGTATGAACACATAGCTGATGTCGAATCAGAGTTTATGAAAATTATAGAGAAGGAGTAATTCATGGATAAGATTCCCGAATTTATGAAAGCAGTTGTTCTTATGGGACCCGACAAACTTGAGGTCAAAGATATGAAGGTTCCAGTGCCTGGTCCTGTGGATGTTCTAATAAAAGTTGAATCAT
>Ga0123353_10008122_pt1 | contig 14291 bp, 6 predicted proteins | sample TergutLab28metaG_3_FD_92763 | JGI IMG/M metagenome (GOLD analysis project Ga0123353, IMG submission 92763) | Labiotermes labralis P3 segment gut microbial communities from Petit-Saut dam, French Guiana - Lab288 P3 | ecosystem: Host-associated > Arthropoda: Insects > Digestive system > Gut ... | reverse complement strand
GTGCGAGTCTACGCCGACGGCAACACGACTCCTCTGATAACGTTGACGCCGCCCGGAGCCGACTACAAAAACTTTGCATTCATGCTACCGGGTTCCTCTTCTTCAAAGAATTACAACATATCCATAATGGACGCTGCCGGGTCAAGGCCGCTCCTGCGCAGCTCCGATAACAGCCCCGTCATCTTTTCTATAATGGCGATGAATGGTTACGGAGACCATAACGGCGGTAGCAATAAGTCTTTCCTGCCTTCGGTGCTGGGCGACTTGGTCTCCGGTTTTACCCCGGTCACGGACATTTTCGATGTGCCCGATGAGGCCCTTGTCGGAGCGCCTTTGTTTTTGGGCGGCACCGTGAGCCCCTCAGACGCATCTTATCAGAACATAACATGGAGCGTAGTAGACGCAGGGGACACCGGAGCAGCTATCGAAGGCGGCGTGCTTACCGCTTCGGGCGAGGGCACGGTCACAGTGTCGGCAACAATAACAAGCGGTACAGCCCCCGGCACATCCTTTACTAAAGGATTCACGATCACCGTGAAAGCTGCCGGAGGCGGAGGCGGCGGCGGTGGCGGAGGAGATGATCCCGGCTCGAACAGCATGCTTATGTTGGTCGTTATCGCTGTGGTCGTTGTCGCCATCCTTGCCGCCGCACTGTTCTTTATGCACAAGAGGGGGAAAACCAAAGGCGTATGAGCCGGACCGAAAAAGCATCGGAATGAAAAACATCAACACACCTGCCGGCCCTATTGGGGCCGGCAGTTTTATTACTACAGAACAACAAATAAAATCTGTACAAAGCATATAAAAATCACAGAACGGCGGGCGGTATGGGAAAGTACACATGCCGAGAGCAAGCCGGCGTTGAGCGGGGGTTTAAACTTCCTCTTCAAGAATGATAAAAAAGGTTCGAGAGTGTGTAAACATGAAAAAAGAAAACGATAACAAAATCAGGAAAGGAGTGTTCGGCAGACACCGGGTACTCGGATACGGCATGCTTACGCTTGCAGTATTAATGGTAGCCGTCATTGCCGTGCAGATGGCCCCGGGAGGAACCGAGGATACGTCCGCAGCAGACATCACGATAAACCTGGACAACAAAACCGGTGGAGCAGGCTTATGGAGCGGCGATACACTAACCATCAACAATTACAGCAACAAGTATTCCATTACGCAGAACACAACTGACGTATTGGACAGAAACATCATTGTAGCTGACAGCAGCACAAACAGCACCGTTACGATCACGATCAAAGACATTAACATCAAAGGCAACATTACGCTGGAAGGCAATGCTTCTGTAATCTTATTGTTGGATAATACAAACAATATCGCCGGAAGAATAATTATGTCTGCCAACGCATCTATCACAATTGACAGTCTCACCGGCGGTTCGCTGGATGTGACCTCTGCCGGCAACTTCATAGCCATCGGCGCCCCCAACAACAGCAGCGCCAGCAACACGATCACTATCGCCGGCGGCACCGTGACGGCGACCGGCGGCAGCAACGGCAGGGGCATAGAGGGCAAAACTATCATCATCAACGATGGCACCGTGACGGCTACTGGTGGCAGCTACAGCATTGTCGGCACCACGATCACCATCAATGATGGCACCGTGACGGCTACCGGTGGCAGCTACGGCATTGTCGGCACCACGATCACCATCAATGATGGCACCGTGACGGCGACCGGCGGCGGCAACGGAGCAGGCATTATCAGCGCCACGATCACCATCAACGATGGCACCGTGACGGCGACCGGCGGCGGCAACGGAGCAGGCATAGGCGGCGCCACGATCACCATCAACGATGGCACCGTGACGGCGACCGGCGGCAGCACCGGCGGAGCAGGCATAGGCGGCGGCAACGGCAGCAGCAGCAGCAGCACGATCACCATCAGCGGCGGTACCGTGACGGCGACCGGCGGCAGCAACGGAGCAGGCATAGGCGGTGGCAACGGCGGCAACGGCGGCACGATCACCATCAGCGGCGGTACCGTGACGGCGACCGGCGGCAGCACCGGCGGAGCAGGCATTGGCGGCGGAAACGGAGCATCCTCAGGCGCAGCGCTGACCATAAAAAAAGATGCAAGTGTAATTGCATTAGCGAGAGGTGACCTTCCTGCCGTTCACGCAAGCAGCATCAACGACACGAGCACCGGTTACTTTGTGAACGGTGTTCTTAATTCAAACCTCCCATTGGCATCAACACTTGTCGTCTACGCCAACGGCAACACAAGCACACCACTGGCAACTCTGACGCCTCCGGCAGCAGCCTACAAAAACTTTGCATTCATGCTCCCGGGTTCCTCTTCCCCAAAGAACTACAACATATACGCGAAATACTCGGAAGGATCACAGCCGGTGCTTTATGCATCGAGCGACAGCCCCGTCATTGTATCAAAGCAAAGCACCGGATATGATGAAATGAGACTTGGGGCAGTGATCACTGTCGCGGTCACGGGCATTTCCGATTTACCCAACGAGGCCGTTGCAGGGACGCCTTTGACTTTGAGCGGCACAGTGAGCCCCTCGGACGCAACTTATCAGACCATAACATGGAGCGTGAAGGACATAGGGGACACGGGTGCGACGATCAGCGGAGATGTTCTTTCCACGACAGGTAAGGGGAGTGTCACTGTGACAGCAACAATAGCTAACGGTACAGCCGACGGTACAGACTACAAAAAGGACTTTACGATCACCGTGAGCGCAGAGGGGGAGGAAGGTTCTGGCGGCGGTTCGAACACGTTGTTGTGGGTAGGCATCGCCGCGGTGATCATTGTTCTTCTGATAGTCACAGTGTTCCTGCTGCAAAAGAAGGGGATAATCAAAGGTATATGAGTCTGACAGAAAAAGCATCGGAATGAAAAACACCTTTAGCACACCTGCCAGCCCCGGTCGGGGCCGGCAGTTTTTCTTACCGCAGAGCAACTTAAAATATTACACCACAGCATATGTAAATGCACAGGGCGGCTGGCGGTATAGGAATGGATGCATGCCGAGTACAAGCCGGCGGAGAAAGGAGTTTTAAACATCCCTTTCAAATAGTAAGTGTAAAAGGTCCGAGAGCGTGTGAAACATGAAAAAAGAAAACGAAAACAGAATCAGGAAAAGAGCGTTCGGCAGACACCGGACCCTCAGATACGGCATGCTTACGCTTGCAGTACTGATGGCGGCTGTCATCGCAGTACAGATGGTCCCGGGAGGGACCGAGGATTCGTCAGCGGATGACATCGTGATAAACCTGAACAATAACACCGGCTCAGGGGCAGGTTATTTATGGAGTGGCGATACACTTACCATTACTGGTTACGACAACAATTATACCATTACGCAAAATAACACCGGTTTATTGGAAAGGAACATCATAATCAAAGACAGCGGCTCGAGCAGCACTGTTACTGTCATAATCAAGAACATCAACATCAAAGGTATCATTACGCTTGAGGGCAATGCCTCAGTGAACTTGTTATTGGATGGTATCAACAAGATCAGCGGAAGCATATTTGTGGCCGACACTTACTATACCAAGGCCTCCCTTAAGATCGACAGCCCCACCAATGGCTCGCTGGACGTGATGGCCGGCAGTGGCGCCGCAGGCATCGGAGGCGTCAGCGACGGCAGCGACGGCAGCGGCGGCACGATCACCATCAACGGCGGCACCGTGAAGGCGACTGGCGGCAACGGCGCCGCAGGCATCGGAGGCGGCAGCGACGGCAGCAACGACACGATCACCATCAACGGCGGCACCGTGACGGCGATCGGCGGCATCAACGGCGCAGGCATCGGCAGCGGTTTCTTTGGCGGCGGCGGTACGATCACCATCAACGGCGGCATCGTGACGGCGACCGGCGGCATCAACGGCGCAGGCATCGGCGGCGGCGAAACAGGCCCCGGCGGTACGATCACCATCAACGGCGGCACCGTGACGGCGACCGGTGGCAGCAGCGGCGCAGGCATCGGCGGCGGCGAAGCTGGCGGCGGCGGTACGATCACCATCAACGGCGGCACCGTGACGGCGACCGGCGGCGGCAACGGAGCAGGCATCGGAGGCGGCGATGGCGGCGACGGCGGCACGATCACCATCAACGGCGGCACCGTGACGGCGACCGGCGGCGGCAACGGAGCAGGCATCGGAGGCGGCGATGGCAAAGACGGCGATAAGGGCAACGGCGGCACGATCACGATAAGCGGCGGCACCGTTACGGCAACCGGCGGCAGTGGCAGCGCAGACATCGGCGGAGCTGGCATCGGAGGCGGCTATAACTCAGCATCAGGCGCAGTGCTGACTATAAAAAATGAGGCAAGCATAAAAGCATTTTCGAAGGGAGATCTTCCGGCCATTCACGCCGATAGCGTTACTATTTCAGCAGGCACAGGCTTCTTTGTGAATGCAGTCCTTGGATCAAACCTCCCATCGGCATCTACAACCCTGCTCATCTACGCTGATGGTGACATGACCACGGAACTGGTAACGCTGACGCCTCCGGCAGCAACCTACAAAAGCTTCGCATTCATGCTCCCGGGTTCCTCTTCTTCAAAGAACTACAACATATTCGCACAGTACGAGGGAGGGTCAAAACCGATGCTTAAATCGTCAGATGACAGCCCCGTCATCGCCTCGGTAAACACTGTTGAGTATACCGATGTGAAACTGGGAGACATCCTCTACGCGGTCACGAACATATCTGATGTACCCAACGAGGCTGTTGTCGGAACGCCTTTGACCCTGAGCGGCACAGTGACTCCCACCAATGCATCATTCAAGGCCATAACATGGAGTGTAGAAAGCGCAGGGACCACCGGGGCTGCCATCGAAGACGGCGTGCTTACTGCCACCGATGCAGGCACTGTCACAGTGACGGCAACAATAGCTAATGGCACATCTCCTGGTACAGACTACAAAAAGGACTTTACGATCACCGTGAGCGCTGAAGGCGCAGGAGAAACCGAAGGTTCCGGCGGCGGTTCGAACACGTTGTTGTGGATCGGTATCGCCGCGGTGATCATTGTTCTTCTGTTAGTCACAGTGTTCCTGCTGCAAAAGAAGGGGATAATCAAAGGCATATGATCCTGACCGAAAAAGCATCGGAATGATAAACACCATTAACACACCTGCCGGCCCCGGCCGGGGCCGGCAGTATACATTACTACAGGGTAATTAATAATATCAAACCACAGCATATATTTATTCGAAGTACGGCGGGCGGTATGGGAAAGTACGCATGCCGAGTACAGCCGGCGGAGAACGGAGTTTTTAACTTCCCTTTCAATAATAAATGTAAAAGGTTCGAGAGGGTGCGAAACATGAAAAAAGAAAATGAAAAAAAATCAGGAAAGGAGTGTTCGGCAGACACCGGGCTCTCAGATACAGCATGCTTACGCTTGCAGTACTGATGGCAGCAGTCATTGCCGTGCAGATGGTCCCCGGAGGAACCGAGGATACGTCCGCAGCAGATATCACGATAAACCTGGACAATAAAACCGGTGGGGCAGGCTGTTCATGGAGCGGTGATACGGTTACCATAAACCTCTACAGCAACAATTATACCATTACTCAGGACACTGCTGGCGTATTGGATAGAAACATCATAATCGCAAGCACCAGTTCGAGCAGCACCGTCACGGTCACGATCAAGAACATTAACATCAATGGCAACATTACGCTTCAAAACAATGCATCAGTGAAATTGTTATTGGAAGGCACCAATGATGTCACAGGAAGCTTAATTGTGCCTTACAGCAGCTCCACATCCATGGCCTCCATCACCATCGATAGCCTTACCAATGGCACGCTGAAAGTGAACGCGACCTACGGTGTCGCCGCAGGGATCGGCGGCGGCAACGACGCAGCAGCAGGAAAAATAACCATCGACGGCGGCACAGTTATTGCTACCGGCGGCCAAGGCGGCGCAGGCATCGGTGGCGGTAGCGCCGGCGGCTACAGCGGCGGCAACGGTAGCACGATCACGATTAACAACGGCACCGTGACTGCGATCGGCGGCATTGATGGCGGCGCAGGCATCGGCGGCGGCAACGGCGGCGCAGGCGGAACAATCAATATCAACGGCGGCACCGTGACGGCAATCGGCCTCGGCGGCGGCGCAGGCATAGGCGGCGGTGGCGGCGGATACGGAGGCGATTGCGGCTCGATCACGATCAGCAACGGCACTGTGAAGGCGACCGGCGGCGTAGACTTCACCGGCGGATTCGCAGGCAGCGGCGCGGGCATCGGCGGCGGCAGCGGAGGCGGGTACGGTGGCACGATCGTGATCAACGGCGGCACCGTGACAGCGGCCGGCGGCTGGTACGGCTCAATCATAAACGGCGGCTGCGGCGCAGGCATCGGCGGTGGCGGCAGCGTGTCCAACTCGGGAGGCGGCGGAAACGCCATCATCATATATGGGGGGGCAGTGACCGCCTTTGGCGGCATTGGCGGCGCAGGCATCGGTGGGGGTGGCGGCGGTGTGTCCAAAGTCGGCGGCATTGGCGGCAATATCTACATCCACGGTGGCACCGTAACGGCGACCGGCGGCGACAGCGCAGCAGGTATCGGCGGCGGCAGTGGAGGCAGTGGAGGCAGTGGCGGATCGATCACGATCAACAACGGCACCGTGACGGCGACCGGCGGCAGTAAAGGCACAGGCATTGGTGGCGGCACAAGCATCGGCGGCGGCAACGGCGGCAACGGCGGATCGATCTCGATCAACAACGGCACCGTGACGGCGACCGGCAGCGGCAACGGCGGCGCAGGCATCGGCGCAGGCATCGGCGCAGACGCAGGCATCGGCGCACTGCTGACCATAAAAAGTGAGGCTAGCGTAAAAGCGTTTTCGACGGGAAGTACTCCGGCCATACACGCAAACAGCATCAACACCACCGCGAGCACCGGTTTCTTTGTGAACGCCGTCCTTAATTCAAACCTCCCCTCGGCATCTACAAGTTTGGTTGTTTATGCCGTCGGCGACATGAGCACGGCCCTGGAAACGCTGACGCCTCCTGGAACATCCTACAAAAACTTTGCTTTCATGCTTCCGGACTCCTTCTCCCCAAAGGACTACAACATATTCGCACAGAATGCGGGTGGGCTGCCAAGGCCGGTGCTCAATGTATCGGATGACAGCCCCGTCATCGTCTCGGCACAGGTTGTTGGGACTACTTCTGTGAAACTGGGGGACTCCGTCTTCGTCGCGGTCACGGGCATTTCCGATGTACCTAACGAGGCCTTTGTCGGAACGCCTTTGACCCTGAGTGGCACAGTGAGCCCCCCTGATGCAACTAATCAGGCCATTACGTGGAGCGTGGAAAACGCAGGGACCACCGGAGCGGTAATCGAAGGCAATGTGCTTACCGCCACAGACAGCGGAAATGTCGTGGTGACGGCCACAATAGTCAATGGCACTGCCCTCGGCACATCCTTCACTAAAGACTTCACGATCACCGTGAGCGCTTCTGGCGGAGGCGGAGGCGGCGGAGGAGGGGGGACGGATCCCCCTGAGGGCGGCGAACCTTCCGGCTCGGGCAGCATTCTGACGTGGGTCGTTGTTGCGGTGGCGATCATCGCCCTTCTGATAATAGCAGTATTCGTGCTGCAAAAGAAGGGGATAATCAAAGGTATATGAGTCTGACAGAAAAAGCATCGGAATGAAAACATCAACACATCTGCCGGCCCCGGTCGGGGCCGGCGGTGTCTTTACAACAGAGCGAACTTTATTTCTCTCGCCCACTTTCAGCCACCCCCATCCTAAGTATAAATATCCTGATGATGTGTTCAGAACATGCGCCGTGCAAAGAGCATAGATGAGTTGTACGAAGAGGTCCGTGACCACGACATAGTGATAGCAAACGACGCCGCTCTTGTCACCGCGCTCAACGGAAGGATAGCCTCTCCAAAAATAGGAGGGTTTGCCTACACACCGAGGCACATTGCCGAGAAAGTGACCGTTCCGGAACTCGGCGAAGGTGTCATGAACGATCTGACGATATTGTCCGAAATATCAAAAGAGACAGGATACGGTCTGAAACACATTCACAGCGAGATCGAGAACATAAGGATGATAAGAGGGTACAAAAAAGATGTCAGAAAGTATCTGTATTCGAACGCATCCCGGAAGATCTACGATTCATTTTTGGGATGCAGGACCCTCGAGAAGCTAATGGACTCCTACGTGCCGGAGGAGAGGGAATTCTTTAAAGGAAAGAAGGTGGCAGTGATAGGGATAGATTTCTTCGACGATCTCGATAAACACTTTGTTCCGATAGATCACGACGAGATCGAGATCTTCACCGAAGGAGGATACGGTATCGACACTATCTACGAAGTGGGGAACGACAGGCAGATCGCGGAGAATGCGGTAAGCCTGATCAAAAAAGGAACAGCGGAAGACACAGCCATTGTTCTGGACACTGCCGGGCCGATCGCCGATGCGGTCAGGGCCGCGCTGTACAGACGTGATATCCCGTTCAAGAACACGATGTCGGTGAAGGACCTGTCTCAGGTAAGGGATTATCTGCAGTTCCTCTCTCTGTCGCTTTCATATGAAACATTGAGAGTAAGGCACGTCAGGGAATTGCTCTCAGGATACAAAGGATTTTTTTCCCAGAAACAGGATGAATATCTTCTTCACAAAATAGAGGACCATCTCGATGAAAAAACAAAAGAACTCGTGGAAGTGATGAAAACAATAAGGGATCACACCTTCCAACAGGTTTGCGACAAAGTGGTCGAGAACAGTGCCCACAGGCCGCAGATCAAGATGGTAATAGAGGATATGAACATCAGCGAAAACAAAGTGACGGCCAGAGATGTCAACGAATTAAGCTACGCTGTGAACAACATCGACGATCTGCACCACAACGAAGAGATACCCGACAACGAGAAGGGAGGAGTGCTGCTCGTCGACTGTTTGAAATCGGTGTACGTGGACAGGCCATTCGTGATCTATCTGGGACTCGGACCCGAATGGTCGTATTCCTCAGTCGGAAAAGATTATATCGACAGAGACAACGAAGCCCTGCTGAACATGTACAGGTTCTCCGTGCTTCTGCAGCAGGGAGAGTCAAGGCTGTATCTGGTGAACTCCATGAGGAACGGGAAGGAGGCGACCCCGTGTCCGGTCTTTGAGCAGATAAGAGAGGACGAGACAGCAGGCGGGGAGGGATCACCGGTAATATCCTCTTTCGAGAATGCGGCCAAGACACTTATCAAAGGGCAGTGGGCGTCCCCGCAGAGAGCCGAATCGGTTCCAATGGCGAATAAAAAGCCCGCCCCGGCGGAGATGAAGAACTGGAGATTCTCAAAATCCTCATACAACGGTTACTTCGCATGTCCCCGCGCCTACATGTACGGGCGGATGATCCACATACCGGATTCGGAGAAGACGATATTCGGGGACATCATACACCAATTCGCGGAATTCTATCTCTGTTATCCGGAGCTCGTGAGAGGCAGGACAGATGATTACACAGAGATGATACGCGGGAAATATTCAGGGCTCTCGAGCCAGCAGATGGAAGAGATAGACGGAAGCAAAATAAGGGTCTGCATGGCCAATGTCGTACGTTTCATTGATTCCCTGAACATAAAGGACGTTCCGCTGGACAGGGACAATTCCAAAAGAGAGCACAAGAACATGTTCATGGAGATGCACAACTGCGAGAAATACAGCAGCATGACGGAAACGCAGTTCACCACGAACGTCCACCCCCTCTCCGGCAATTTTGACCTTGTGATCGGCAACAGGATAGTTGACTATAAAACAGGAAAGGCAAGCACCCTCAAAGAAGTAAAGGACCGTATGGACGCGTCAAAGAAACAGAACTATTTCGAATTCCAGCCGATGGTCTATCTTTCCCTTATCAGGGACAATTCTCCCCCGCCGTACATGTTCAGCCTTGTGTACCTGGCAGACAACGACGTCCGCTCGGTCACCGACGAGAATTTCAGGATAAGCGAGAACATCCGCAACGTGGTGCTTTTAACGGAGAATATGAGGGAGTTCCTGTCGGACCCGAATTCTCCCGCCAAGATAGAGTTCGAAGCCGCCGATTACAAAAAGATCATCGATGGGTGGACATCCTTCATCGACAGGGCACTCGATTCGGGGATCGACCCCCGGTCGTGGAAGGACGATGAGTCTCTGATCGGATCGGTCGCCGGCATGTTCGGGATGAGGGGCAAGACAGGAACGGAAGCCGCCGCGAGAGCGCTGAAGAAACTCTCTGAAATAGTAACGGCAGGCATGTTCTCTGACGAGACGGAAGTGGTGATCCCTTCCGACACTCTTGAAGAGTTCCTTTCACGCCTGGACAAAGATCACGATTCGGCCTCGGAGCAGAGGTACTCCGATTTCCCCGCCGCACCGAGAATAGACTGCGGCAAATGCAGTTTCTTCAAAGCATGCACGAGGGACATCATCGACCTCGAGGATGGTGACAATGATGAATGACCTCAACCCGTTGCAGAAGAAGATCGCCGAGGAACTGGAGGGAATGATCGTAGTGGACGCTGGGCCGGGGACTGGCAAGACCCACACGATCGTGGACAGGTTCATGAACATTCTGAAGAAAGAGAACATGACTGTAAGAGATGTTCTCCTTCTGACGTTCACAAGGAATGCGGCAAGCGAGATGGAGGAAAGGATAAGAGGGAGAATAGCGGGAACGGAACTTTCCAAAACGTCCAAATACATTCAGACAAGCACCTTCGACTCATTCTGCTATTCGGTGGTGATGGAATCCCCGGATACGGTGAGCAGGTTCTTCAGAATAGAAGAGGTGCTTACAAGAGGCGCGGGGCTTATCGAGAACGAGACCCTGAACCTCGAATATTTTACTGATTTCTTCGATCGGTTCATGAACGCCCGCCCGGGAGAGTACGGCATCCACAGCGCGATAGCATCCCAGAGCGTTTCGGAATTATACAATATCATCAATGAACTGATGTCAAGGGGCATCGTTCCTCTGAGGAACGGATGGTTCGGAGGCAGCGACGGCAGGGTACTGAAAGGAGAACCGGAAGAGATTGTCAGAGTGCTCTTTGCCATGAACAGTGTGCCGCCTTCCTCCCGCGGGAACTATGCGCTGTCGGGAAAACTATGCAAAAAAATGTCGGGCGACCCGTCATTCTTTGAGAGATACGGCATATCGCAGACAGCGCCGCTGCCGGTTGAGATGATAGCAGAAGCGGCAACCGATGACAGATCGGACTTTTTGGCACTTATCCATGACATTTACTTTGAGTACATCAGGAGCTGCATCAACGATGACCGGCTGACATACGGCCTTGTCGCATCCTTCGCGTTCATAGTTCTGTACACCGAGAAGAGCGTAAGGGAAAGGATGTCCGTAAGATACCTGATGATCGATGAATTCCAGGACACCAACGAGAACCAGCTGATGATCGCCATGATGCTGCTGAAAGAGCCCAATCTGTGCGTGGTCGGCGACTGGAAACAGGGGATCTACGGCTTCAGGCATGTTTCGATCGATAACATCATCAAATTCGAGAGCCGCTTAGTGTCTCTCAGGAAGATACTGAACGACGATACGGTAAGGGTGCCCTTCATGATATCTGAGCCGAAGAAGCTCTCCCTCGAAATGAACTACAGGAGTTCGCAGATAATCATCGATGCCGCATATGACTCTCTGTACATACCCGGGGCGAAAGATGAGGAGGTCGATACAATGTACCTCGATGAGAACATCACCAGGATAACCGCGCAGAGGGACGATATCGGCGGCGATACAAAGGTGGAGTTTGTTTCAGCCGAAACAAGGGACGGGGAAGTGGAAGAGGTCATCAGGACCATCGCTGGGTACATAAACGGAGAGTACACCATCCACGACGGCGCCGGAGCAAGGCGCCCGGGGTTCGGGGATATAGCTGTACTCTGCAGGAAGACGGAACTCTGCCGCGCAATAAGCGAGGCGGCGGCGAATGCTGGTATTCCAGCCTTCCTTCAGGGGGATGTCGAGGTCATGAGCACAAGGGAGGGGAAACTCTTGCTTGCATGGCTGAAATACCTGAACAATTCGAAGGATGAATGGGGGATAGGCCCGCTGATGGCCGATGCGGGGTATACTCTGAATGACATAATCACAAGGGAGAACGATCCTCCGGAGTTACGTAAGCAGAGGGCTTTTCTGTTAAAAAGGACAAGGCGCATCACAGACCTTCTTTCTTCCGTCTTTTCTTTCCACGGCCTGAACAATGATACGACCCAGACAATAATTTCCGTGATATCGTCGGCTCACAGAGGGTCGCTTCTCACAATATCCGAGGTCATCGGCATGATCGAGAAGGACATAGAGAACCACACAAAATATTCCGTCGACGGCATGCTCGACCGCAAAGCGGTGACGATACAGACCATGCACAAATCGAAAGGGCTGGAATATCCGATCGTGATCATCGCGGGGGTTGACCAGGGAGTGATGCCGGGCGTCGCCCGCAACACATCGACATATTCCTTCAGCGACCTGACCGGAATAAGATGCAGGAAAGATGTGTCCTCTTTTGGAGAGGGTTATTCCAAGATAACAATATCGTGGAGAACATACCTTGCCGAATTGTCACTGTCAAAAGATTACAGCGAGGAGAGAAGGCTTATGTTCGTCGCTCTCTCGAGGGCGAAACAGTATGTTACCGTTATTTCCGGGCCGAAGCCTTCGTCATTTTTCGACCAACTCTCTGGAGGAAATGAAAGGCAGTGCGGAAAAGGCGACATCAGAGAGATAGGCATGAGCAGCGAAGCCGACCTCATCCCGGCACCGCCCGTCGGAGACCTGGTCTCAAGGAGGACCAACTTCGCCGTTCATGATATCATGAGATCGATAGGCGAGTTCCGCCCCGACGCGGACACGGACGAATTCTCCGGCAAGGGAAAGAAACATGGAATAGCGATACATGCGCTGGCACATGCCATGGCCATAGACATCAATAAGGATGACGAACGGCAGGAGGCACCTGTGATAAGAAAGATACTGAACGCCGCGCACAGCGCGGACCTCATTTATCCTGAGATAGAATGTTTCCTGCCCTTCAATGAGATCGGCGTCACCCTCAAGGGGGTCATCGATCTGTTGGTGATAAGGCCCGACATTATCGAGATACATGATTACAAAACCGATATGGATGCGTCCTATGAGGGGGAGTACCGTGTGCAGCTGAGCGTGTATGCCCGCGCAGCATCCGAATTTTTCGGCAAGCCCGCAAAGTGCTTCATCGACTATGTCTCGCAGGGACAGGGAGTGACATCGGAGTTCGAACCTCTTTCCAGGGAGAAGATCCTCGAAAGGGTCAAATGGAGATTGTCCATCGAATCAGGTCAGTTAGATTAATGATTAAAATAACTTATATGTTATCTCACATCATAATATTGGATTTAAAATAACATATTAGTTATCTTATTAGAAAACTATTTTATCGCAGAACCCTTTCACTGCATCATGTACTCTCCTTCGGACGTCTACGAGCTGTCGGATACGGAAACGATCAGACTAATCGGAGAGAAGATACGAACGATAAGACTGAACAGCAACATCACAAGGGAGCAGCTGCAGGCTGCATCAGGAGTGCACGCGAAGACCATAGGCGATCTGGAGAACGGCAAAAACGTCACGCTGGCTACTTTGGTCTCCGTCCTGAGGGGCCTCAGGAGGATGAACCTTTTGGACCGCCTTCTTGAAGATGAGCCCGTGAGCCCTCTGCTTCTGTATAAAGCAGGCGGAAACGTTCCGAAACGCGCTACCGGCCGTTCTTCCGAAGCGCAGAAGAAAAGGCTGAGCATATGAGGATAATAGCAAAAGTGAACATCTGGGGAATGACCGCAGGAGCGGCATATTGGGATGAGAGAGTAAGATGTGCCAGATTCCAATATGATCCAACGTTTGCCGAGAAAGGTATCGAGATCGCCCCCGTGATGATGCCTCTCTCCGACAGCATATATTCTTTCGAGGACCTCGGCCGTTATGCCTTCAAAGGACTCCCCGGGATGTTGGCAGATTCCATTCCGGATGATTACGGGAATACGCTTATTGACATGTGGGTCCGCCGGAACGGGATCGACCCGAACAGCTTCACTCCGCTGGACAGGCTGTGTTATGTTGGTAAGAGGGGTATGGGCGCCCTTGAATTTGAGCCTGCTATAAAGCACAATTTCAAAACCGAAAGGGTCGATGTTGACCTTCTTTCATCTTTTGCGGCAGAGGCCGTCAGAGAGAAAGAAGGAGTACGCGCAGACATGTCCGAAGAAGGGATGAATGAACTGATCTCAACCGGGACCTCCGC
>Ga0123353_10008121_pt1 | contig 14292 bp, 10 predicted proteins | sample TergutLab28metaG_3_FD_92763 | JGI IMG/M metagenome (GOLD analysis project Ga0123353, IMG submission 92763) | Labiotermes labralis P3 segment gut microbial communities from Petit-Saut dam, French Guiana - Lab288 P3 | ecosystem: Host-associated > Arthropoda: Insects > Digestive system > Gut ... | reverse complement strand
TGCGCGGCGCTGCGGCCACGAAGCCGGAGATCACGGCGGCGGAGAAGCTCAGGGGCTTTTTGCTGCAAATCAGCGGGGTTGAACTGGAGATCGTCGAGGACAGTGTGCCCGCACGGGCGAAGGAACTCGTCGTGGGCAGCACCAATCGATATGCCATGGACATAGACCTGGAGGAGGAGCTGGGCACCGACGGCTTTATTGTCCGGACGGACGGGGAGAAGATTGTTCTCTCGGGCGGAAGAGGGCAGCCCCGGGGGACGCTGTACAGTGTGTATGATTTCCTGGAGAAATACCTGGGCTGCCGCTGGCTGGGCAAGACGGTGACGGTCATCCCGGAGCAGGAGAGCGTGAGCGTTCCGGCGGAGATTGATGAGGTTGAGGCGCCGGCGTTCATCTACCGGCAGCCATCGACGCTGCCGAGGGTCAACGGGAGGGACGGCTATACCCGGGAGGACGACGTGGATTACTCCCTGGCAAACCGGATCAACGCACAGGGGATGGTGGGGAACTCCACCAATGAGGAGGAATACGGCGGGATCATCAACTGGCCCGTGACGCACTCCGCTTTGGCGATTTTGCCGCCGGACAGGTACATGGCCGGGCACCCGGAATACTTCGCGAAGAACGAGGACGGCAGCCCGATCCCCTGCGAGCACGGGGAGAACAACCCCTGCCTGACCAACCCGGAGGTCATAGAGATATATAAGCAATATGCGCTGGATATCATGGAGGCAAACCCCGGGACGCAGGGGATCTCCATGGGGCTCAATGACAGCGGGACGATTTGCCTGTGCGGGGATTGCAGGGCGCTCTATGCGCAGGAGGACAAGGGGCAGTATTTCGAGCATGTCAAGATTCCCCTGGCGGGGCAGACCAGGGCACTGATGGAGGTGCTCAACCAGGTGTGCGAGGCCCTGGAGGAGGCGGGGCACACGCAGGTGACCGTCAACGCCTTTGCCTATGGCACCGCGACGTACCCGCCGAGCGTGGAGCTGCACGAGAATATCGTCATACACTTCTGCCCGATCAATATGTGCTATGTGCACGGGCCGGGGGAGTGCGCGTATTGGGAGAACATTTATTACTTCGACGAGGTGCTCAAGGGCTGGGGGGAGATTGCCAAGCGCATGTGCATCTTCGAGTACCCGCTGTCCTACAACGAGCCGGGGGCGGCCTACCCGGTGTGGGGCCAGGTGCAGGATTACATAAAATTCTATTATGAAAACAGCGCCGTGGGGCTGACGCAGTGCACGGCCTCGCTGTATGACGTGAATTTCTATGAGATGACGGGGTATCTCTACGCCCGGCTGCTGTGGGACCCCAACCTGGACATGGAGGCGCTGGCCCGGGATTTCCTGCCGGCGTACTACGGCGGGGGCTGGCAGTACATCATGGAATACCTGCGCTTTGCCGCCGAGGAGGCCTCCGGCAGGGAGATAGGCGGCGTGACCTATCACACCAATTCCCTGGAGGGCAGCACGAAGACCGGCATGCTGGCGATGACCAACCGGGAGATCAAGTATGTCGATAGCCTTTGGGCCAAGGCGAAGGAGCTGGCGGGCAGCGAGCTGTGCCTCACGAACGTCAGGCGGGCGGAGCTGTCCTGGCGGATGTGGAAATCGGACAATTTCCGCGGGGAGTTTTGGTTCCTAAATTTGCGTAAATCCCGTTCAAAAGAAAACCAGAAGCTCTTCGACGACTTTTGGGAGCTGCTGGCCACGCCGAAGCTGGTCGACGGCGAACTGGCCGAGGAGAAGCAGATCTGGTACAACGTGTCGGACTGGTGGGTGAGCCGGGATGATTTTTACAAGCTGAAGGTGTACCGGCTCTGGCCGAAGATGTGGTCCTGGCGGCAGCTGGGCAGGGACGGCGAGGGGGTCGTAAGGAATTTTTGGGAGCTGCTGTGGAGGTCGTTGTGGTAGGCTAGGGTGTCATGTTTATTTATTGGGGTGCGGCGAGTGATACTCGCCGCCTATAAGAGCAAAGCGAAGGGCCAGAATGATATTCTGGCGTGGGCTTTGGATAGCAATAACAACGCCCGCGCCCGTAGTGAGATTGTCTCGCCGGGGGCGGGCGTGATAATAGCGTTGCAATGCGGTCGGTCGCTCCACGATACATCCTCACCCGTGATTTTTTAGTTGCGGGCGGCTGGCACGCCGCCCCTACAGTTGGGCTGAGCCGCGCAAAGAACGTCGCTGCGCGATACATCCTCTACTTTTGCGCCGCTAAGGCACGCAAAAGTCACGCCGAGCGTGACAGCTCCTTCCACGGGAAGGAACCTGGGGGATTAAGTGAAACGACAGTTTTATCCTCTGCCTTGTGCTTGCATGATCCGGTGACCGTGGATTATCCCATCCAGATCCAGCCGAAGAGGAGCCAGCGCAACGTCCATTGCAGCCAGCCCGGCAGGCATTGCCACCAGATTCCGGCGCCGGGGTCGCCTGGCTCGCCGTCGTAGTCCAGGCGGAAGAGGCGGCCCTCGCCGACATCGAAGGTGAAGGTTGCCGCGTGGGCGGTGCGCAGATCAACGGGGGGCATTGGGTCGCCGTCTACGTGGGATATCTCGGTGAGGCTCGCGATTTGAAGGCCGGCGGGTGTTTTGAAATTTATTGTGTGGGTTATGGGGCTTGCGCTGGACGCCGTGGCGTTGTTGACGGCCATCAGGTACCTTGTGCCGTCGGCGGGGTCGACCATGTAGGAATACAGCATGTCGCGGCTGTCGCCCGGCTGCGCGAGGAAGGCGCGGGGCGGCTTGGATGCATACTTTTGCAGGTTGAGGAAGCCGCCGCGTTTGTTCACGGTGCTGAAGACGCCGCGGGCCTCCAGGGGGAAGACGACGGGGCTTAAGGCGTGCACCTGGCCGAAGAGGTCTTTCAGGTGGGCGTACATGGGCGTGTAAGTGCCGTCCGCGCGCAGGACGCCGCCCTCCCAGTGCGCGCCCTGGGAGACAGGGGGGATGTTCCAGGAGAACAGGCCGAATTTCTTCACGCCGTAGGCCAAGCCGGAGTAGAGCTCGTAACGGATTTGGTTCTTTTCCATCACCTTGTAGCGGCTCTCCGCGACGGGGCCGTCCCAGCCCGCGTTGAGCTGGAGGTAGCGGGAGGTTTTGATCCCGTGCTCCAGGCCGATTTTACGGTAGTTGTCCAGGTACTTGTACCAGGTGTATTTGATATCCCCGTTGACGCCGGACTGGAAGGGGTATTCGCAGCAGCCGATGTGGTCGGGCTTGATCCCGAGGCCCTGGTAGCCCTTCGCGGCGTTGATCAGGCCGTTGACGCTGGCGATGCTCCTGTTGGGGGCGTCGCTGGTGTGCATGATCATGTCCGGGGCGAGTTTCTTGATCTTGGCGGCCAGCTCGCCGTAGGCCGCCATGCTGTAGGGGTTCCTGTCGTCGTCGTCGGCCTCGTCGTAGAGGAAGAAGCCGCCCACGCCGGGCACGTCCTTCCAGTAGTTCACGCAGTCCTCCAGCTGCTGCTGGGTTAGGTCCAGCCAGTAGTGGTGCGGCTGGCGGTCGTCCTTCCAGGAGGATTGCCACTCGAAGCCTTCCTGCACGAACAGCCACATGCCGTATTTGTCGCACAGCGCGGCGAGGTGCAGGTTTTCCTCCCTGGTCTGCATCTGGGAGGACCAGACGTTCTCAATGAAGTTCACGCCGCAGCCGGCCATCATCTGATAGTGGTATTCATCGGTTGGCGAGCCGGGCTGGAAGGTCATCGGGCCCCAGCCCGTGTCCGCCCGGCAGGGCGGGAAGAAGGCCGAGATGATGATTTGATCCGCGATGCCGGTGCGGTCCACGGCGGCGCTTGCCGTGGGGGCGAACGCGCCGAGCAGCAGGAGGGTTAATACCAGGGCCGGGAGTTTCTTTTTCATGGGAGTGCACTCCTTTGTGGGGGTTCTTATCTTAATTAGGTATTATAGCAGGTGGGGGAGGGGGATTCAAGGAGGGGCTGCTTGACAACGTATTCTCCTGATGATACAATATCACGTGATAAAGATTGAGGAGGGATTGCATGTGAACGAGATCAAATGCCCGGCCTGCGGGAAGGTGTTTCAGGTGGACGAATCCGGCTTTGAAAGCATTGTAAAGCAAGTGCGCGACAGCGAATTTGCGCAGGAGCTGCGCAGGAGAGAGGCGTCTTTTAAGGAGGAGAAGCAAAGCGCGGTTGATCTGGCGAAAGAAAAAGAGAAGAACGCTTTGATGAACGGCATGGCCGAGCAGGACAAGAAAATTGCCCTGCTGGGCGAGCAGGTCAAGGCAATCGAAAGGGAAAAAGAGCAGGCCATGAGAGAAGCGCAAAGAGCCGCGCGGGAGCTGCGCAAGAGAGAGGCTTCCTTTGATGATGAAAAGCAAAGCGCGGTTGACCTGGCGAAGGAAAAGGAGAAGAGCGCTTTGATGGGCGGCATGGCCGAGCGGGAGAAAACAATTGCCCTGCTGGGCGAGCAGGTCAAGGCAAGCGAGGAGAAGAAGGCGCTTGCCATCAGCGAGATGACAAACAGGCATGCAATCGAACTGAAAAATAAAGACGCGGAGATTGCCTATTATAGAGAGTTTAAGGCCAGGCTGAACACGAAATTGGTCGGGGAATCACTGGAAAAGCACTGTGAAATTGAGTTCGGAAAGCTGCGCAGCGCAGCGCCCGCCGCGTTTGCGAACGCGTGGTTCGGCAAGGACAGCGACATCTGCGACGGCAGCAAGGGCGATTATATCTACAGGGAAACCGACGGCGGCATAGAAATCGTCTCCATCATGTTCGAGATGAAGAACGAGGAGGACAAAACGTCCGCCAGGAGAAGGAACGAAGACTTTCTGCAAAAGCTGGACAAGGACCGCAAAAGCAAAGGCTGCGAATACGCCGTGCTGGTCTCGCTGCTGGAACAGGACAACGAGCTGTACAACGCCGGCATCGTGGATGTGTCGCATCTCCACCGGAAAATGTATGTGATACGGCCGCAGTTTTTTATCCCCATGATTACGCTTTTGCGCAACGCGGCCATGCATTCGCTGGAATCCAAAAGAGAGCTGGCCCTGGCGAGGAACCAGAATATCGATATCAAGAATTTCGAGGAGGATATGAATGCGTTCAAAGAAGGGTTCGCAAGGAATTATCGGCTTGCCAGCGAAAGGTTCAGCGAGGCGATCAGCGAAATTGATAAAACGATAGACCATCTCCAAAAAACGAAGAAGGCACTGCTTTCATCCGAAAATAATCTTCGGCTTGCCAACAACAAGGCGGAGGATTTAACAATCAAAAGGCTCACGCGCGGCAACCCCACAATGCAGACGATGTTTGAGGAACTGAAGGCGTAGGCGCGCGATAATGATTTTGCGCGGGCGGCTTGGCTTTCCGCCCCTACACTGTCCCTCACCCGTAGCAGGTGCGGTTGATGATGACTTTTTTCAGGTCGTCGGAGAGCTCGTTGAAGTAGGCGCAGTAGCCCGCCACGCGCACCATGAGGTACTTGTAGTTCTCCGGGTGGGCGTAGGCGTCCTCCAGCAGGCCGCGGCTGATGATGTTCGGCTGGAACTGCATGCCGCCGGCGGTGAAGAAGGTCTTGAAGATGTGCCCCAGGTTCTTTACGCCGTCATTGCCGGGGAAGAGCGCGGCGTCCACGGTGAAGGTGGCGGTGGTGCCGTTGGGCGCGTAGTCGGTGAAATTCGCCTGGGCCAGGGCGTTGAGGGAGGAGAGCAGGTCGGCTTTCTCCATGGCGTAGGCGGGGGCCACGCTGTTGGCCAGGGGCGTGCCCTTCAGCCGGCCGGAGGGCAGCGCCTGGGTCTTCAGGCCGTAGCGGTCATTGGTGTTGAGGGCGTAATAGCCGGCCACGTAGTTGCCGCCCCGCACGGCGTAGGGGCATTGCGCCAGGGCTTCGTTGAAGATTTTCATCACTGTATCGACCCACTGTACAGGCGCAGATGAGCTGTCGTCGCCGAACTTTGGAATGGCCAGGAGATACTCCCGCAGGCGCTGGTATATCTTGCCCTCGAAGTTAAAATCGATCGCCCTGATGATCTCTGTCAGGGTGTATTTTTTCTGCTGGAAGACCAGCTCGTCGATGGCGTGGAGGGAGTCGGCGACGTCGGTGACGCCAACGGCCTGGATACCCGCCGTGTTGTAGCGCGTGCCGCCCTCGTAGGCGTCCTTGCCGGTCTCCATGCAGCCTCTGTAGAGCGAGGAGGCCAGGGGCGTGGTGAAGTATTCGCTGAGGGCTTTTTCGATGACCTGCTGGTCGGCGAGGATGGATTTCGCGAGCGCGGTGAGCCGGGCCTGGAAACGCACGAGGAGTTCGTCCATGTCCTTCGGCGGGTCGTAGTCGAACAGGCCGCGCTTCCAGTCGCGCAGGCGGATGGCTTCCTCGCGCTTGGATTTGTACTGGGGGAGGAAGAACTCGATGACCCGGGTGGTCATCTTTTCCATCTGCCGGTTGAAGGGGAAGGTCCAGAGGTCGTGTTCGTGGCCCTTTAAGGCTTGCAGCAGGGGCAGGGCGAGGTTCATGTTGGCGCTGTCGGTGTTGCCGAAGTGGTCGTCGGAGGCGTTGGGCTCCACGCAGCCGACGACGGAATAATTTCGCGCGTTCTCCAGGCCGGTGTCGGGGTAGTGGCGCTGGAGGCTCTCGATGTAGATGTCGTCGCCGAAGAGCTCGGGCATGGGGCAGCCGTTGATGTAGATCTCCGCGAGCCTGTCGAGGTATTTCTCGGGGTTGTTCGCGTGGATGCGCGCGCACATGTTGATGGCCAGGGGCTGGAGCTCGCAGGCGTCGACGCACATGTAGGTGACGTCGTTCACGGCGTCGCCGCCCTGGCGGTCTACGCCGCCGAAGGTGAGGGACTGGTCCACGGAGAGGGTCTCGAAGAGCTTGCTGACGTTCAGGATGCCGTCGCCGTCGTTGACCAGGATGACCTCGTCCATTTTGAGCACGAAGAGGCAGAGGAGCTCTTTTGCCTGGTCGTAGGTGATCGTGCCGGCCTCCAGGTCGCGCTTGAGATAGGGGTAAAGAATTTGATCCAAGCGGCCGAAGGAGACGGCGTTCTCGTAGGCCTCGATGCAGAGCGCCAGGTGCAGGAACATCATGCTCTGCAGGGCCTCGTGGAACGTACGCGCCGGGTATTTGGGGACGCGGGCGCAGATGCGCGCCATGTGCTCCAGCTCTTCTTTGCGTGATGAATTGGGTTCCTGCGCGGCGAGCTGCCACAGGTGGGCGGCGTAGCGCTCGGCCCAGTGCTCCAGGGCCTCCAGGGAGATGAGGACGCCGCGGTAGAAGTCTTGGTTGTTTTCCGGGTGTTCGCGCATTTTGGCTTCGGCCTCGGCCTTGAGGCCCGCGGTGCCGAGTTGGAGGACGCGCTCGAAGTTCACGACGAAGTGCGCGATGGCCGCGAAGTTGTTGTTGAAGCCCGTGGAGCTCTCCGCCACCCGCGAGAGGGTGAGGAAGATGTTCTTCAGGCCCCCGCCCCCGCGCATGATGGTGCCCTTGGTGAGCCAGTAGGGGAAGATCTTCGTGTAGAAGTTCATGCGCTCCTCTTTGGAGGAGTAGAACTTCACGGGGGTCTGCCGTTCCGCCTGCCCGATGAACAGGGCGTAGAGCGCGCCGTACTGCTCTTCCCAGATCTGCCCGGCCACGCGCTTGCCGGTGAAGTTGCCCACCAGCAGCTCGCCGGGATAGACGATGGTCTTTTTGTGGCGCAGGACATGGCGCAGGCGCTCGGCTCTGTGAATATGCACGGGCTTGGAGAAGCCATTATATTTTTTGTAGTACTCGGTCTTGAGCCGGGAGACCTCGAAGCAGATGCTGCGCGGGGCCTCGCGTATGGCCTTCTGGATATCCAATACACGCTGGGTGAACTGTGCGGTCGATGGCTTTTGCGCGAGGTCGTCATTGTGCACGCGCAGGCCGTGCTGCTCGAAGAGTTCAACGCCGCGTTTGAGGGAGAGGAGGCTCTGGTCGCCCGTGATGCCCAGGGCCGGGACTTCGAGGCCCAGCTGTTTGGCTTTGTCCTCGTACATATTGTGATAGCGCATGAGCTCGATTTTATCGAAGCCAAGCGATTTTAAATACGAGGACATTGCCCGGATATTTTCTTCGCTGTCGTTGAGGCCCGGGACCATGAGCATGCGCAGGCGGATGGGGGCGTTCAGCTCGACCAGTTTTTCGAGATTGCTCAGGATGAGGGCGTTGTCCCTGCCGGTGAGATCTTTATGCAACGCCGGGTCGATGGCCTTTAGGTCGGCCACGAAGAGATCTATGTAGGGTAGCAGGGCCTCGATGCGCTCCCAGGGGGCGCATAGGGCTGTTTCGGCGGCCACGGGGATGCTTGCGTCCTTGAGGAGCGCGAGGAGCGCGAGGAGGCTTTGGGTATCCTGCAAAAAGGGCTCGCCGCCGGAGAGCGTGACGCCCCCGCCGGAAGCCCGCATGTATTTCGCGTCCCGCAGGACGATTTCGGCGATGCCTTCGGCGGTCAGGTTTTCGTCGCCCGGCTGGGGCGCGAAATCGAGGCCCTCCGGGTTCTGGCACCATTGGCAGCGCAGCGCGCAGCCCCGGAAGAAGACCGTCGTGCGCAGGCCGGGGCCGTCGTGCACGCAGCTGCGCTGCACCCGGACGATGCGCAGGCCTGTTTTTGTTTGTGTCATATACTCGCCCTCCTAAAAAATTGCTCAGGGGGAGTATAGCACAGATGGGGGGGAAAATCCAGTGTTTTTTACGCAAAGTTTCATGTGGCCGAAAGTTTTTTGCGGGTGAAGCCGAAGCAGATGACGCCCATCTGCAGCAGGGCGAAGGGGAGGCCGAAGAGGACCACCTTCCAGTGCGCGCCGATGAGGCCGAAGAACAGCACGGAGAGATGGAATACGCCAAAGACCACGGGGATGGCCCAATCGTCCCGCCAGGTGAGGCGCTCGCGCATGCGGCCGCGCCAGACAATCAGCAGGGCGAAGAAGGCCGCGAAGCACAGCGCCAGCATGAGGTATTCCGTCCAACCGCCCTTTTCGAACCAGGGGCCCAGCCACAGCAGGAAGGAGGACAGCGGCGAGACCATCACCGCGAGCGCGCCCAGCATGCACAGCGGGGGGTAGGCGATGCCCACCCAGCGCTTCTCGTCGCTCTTCTTGTACCAGCGCCGCCCGAGGAGCAGGAAGGCAGCCGCGTAGCCGCACAGGAGCATCCAGCCGGTGAAGTTGTAGATGGGGACCTCCAGCGCGGCGGCGTGCGTGGGTTCGATGAACCAGGTCCAGCGGCCGATGCCGGCGGGGTACTCGTTGGTGAGGGCCCGCTGCTGCATGGCCAGGGGGTCCAGGGGGAGGTCGGCGATGACGCCCATGGCCCCGGCGAAGATGGGCACGGTCCAGGTGGGGAGCTTCGTCTTGGCGCAAAAGCGCAGCACGGTGTAGACGAAGAGGTACTCGATGACCGGGATGGTGATAGGCACGTTGAGCACCATGGCGATGGAGCGCCCGAAGCCGTACCATCCCATCACCGTGGCGAGGTTCTCGTACACGGCGGCGTAGAGGAAGATGAAGCAGAAGAACTCCAGCAGCACGGGCAGGGGCTTTTTCTCCTTCTTGACGATGAAGGCGATGGTGATGACGGCCAGCACGAGCACGACGGCGTCCTGGATGACCCACGAGGGCACGAAGGTGAACCACTGCATCTTGCTGGTGTCGAAGGCGGAATAGATTTTTGTGATGATGTCCATGGGGGGCTCCTTTCATAATGCTGAATTATGAATGCTGAATGCTGAATTGTTTTTGTGCCGGCGGGTGTTTTTTGTGCGGGCGGCAGGGTGCCGCCCTTACGGTCAGGGTGAAAATTATGCGTTTGGTACGGCGGGCGGCTGTGGGCAGCCGCCCCTACAGGCGATCACTTCTCTATGCGGTATTCCTCCGCGGCGCGACGGACGTTCAGGGCGCACTTGGCGATGGTGCCGAGCATGCCGTTGATTTCAATCATGGGGATGCCCTGCGTGACTCTGTCGTAGAAGCGGAACTGGGCTTCGTGCAGGCGCTCGGCGGTCCCGGCGGCGGCGGGCGCGATGGCCAGGCGCAGCACCCGCCTGTCGCGGGTATCCCGTACGACGGTCAGGTAGCCCTTGGCGGCCAGGGCCTCCACCGCGTTGCTGACATAGGCCTTGGAGACCTCGCGGTAGAGCGCCACGTCGCGCGCGGTGTCGAACTCCGGGTTTTCGCGCAGGAAGGAGAGGACGTCCGCTTCGGGGAGGCTCAGGCCGCTTTCCGCGGCAGCTTCGGCCAGGGCGCGCTCGTATAGGCGCTTGAGCAGGCGGACATAATACAGGAAATTGCCGTTGAATTCGTAGGTGTCCATGGGTACCTCGTGATAGTTTTTTTAGAAACTGTTTTCCTGGGAACTATTATAGCGCCTTCAAAGCGTGCTGTCAAGCCCCAAATGTGTTGATTCTGTTAATTTAAATGGGCGGGGGTTGACAGCCGCCGCGATTCCATAGTACAATAAATGAAATTGCTTGGAAGGGGGCGGCTGATGGATTTCTCGAACAAAAATCTGTGGGTGCTCTTCGAGTGGAAGGGCACGACGGTCTATGTCACCCAGACGATGCTTGCCACCTGGATCGTGATGGGCGCGCTGACCCTCCTGGCCGTTATCGTGCGCCTGCGGGTATCCTCCTTCAAGACCGTGCCCGGCAAGGCGCAGAACATCATCGAGACATTGGTGGAGACCATGTCGAATTTTACGCGCGACACCATGGGCGATGCCTTCGAGGGCTTCGGCGCGTGGTTTTTCGGCATATTCGCGTTCATATTGGTGTCGAACTACAGCGGGCTGGTGCGCCTGCGCCCGCCGACCTCCGACCTTGCCGTCACCCTCGCGCTGGCGCTGACCTCCTTTTTGGTGATCCACATCACGGGGATCCGCATGCGCAAGTGGAACTACTTGAAGTCGTATATTGAGCCCAACCCGGTGTTCCTGCCGATCAACCTGATAGGGACGATCGCCGAGCCGCTTTCGCTGGGTTTCCGCCTGTTCGGGAACATGCTGGGTTCGGTCGTCATTATCAACCTGGTGTATTACATGCTCCCCTGGTTTTTGAGCCTCGTGCTGCCGGATATCCTGCACGCCTATTTCGATATCTTTGCCGGGGCGCTGCAGGCGTTTATCTTCACGGTACTGAGCATGACCTTTGTCAAGCAGAAGGCTGTATCGAGTTTTGCGTGAGGAAAAAGAAATCTTTTCTTTTGGCCGGCGGCTGTGGGCAGCCGCCCCTAAAGGTAAAACGATCAACAGGAGGAAATATTATGGATCCAAAAGCGTTTGTATTGGGCTGTTCGGCCATCGCGGCGGGCATCTGCTCGCTGTCGGGCCTGGGCTCGGGCCTCAGCCAGGGCATCGCCGCGGGCAAGGCCGCCGAGGCCGTGGGGCACCAGCCCGAGGCGCGCGGCGCCATCCTGAGCACCATGCTCATCGGCAATGCCGTGGCGGAGACCTGCTCGATCTACGGGCTGATCATCGCGCTGATCCTGCTCATCGCCAACCCCCTGGTGGGCCTGCTGTAAACGCTGCGCCCCGGAAAGGAGGCCCGCCATGCCGGAGGGCACGATCCTGCATTTCGACAAGCAGCTGCTGATCGAAATCGCCATCTATATGTTCAACGTCCTGCTGCTGGTGGGGGTGCTGAGCTTTTTGCTCTACAAGCCCGTGAAGAAGTTCCTGAACCAGCGGCACGGGCGCATACAGGGCGACCTGGCCTCGGCGCAGCAATTGCGCGAGGAGGCAGAGCGGCTGAAAGCGCAGTATGAGGGCATGATCGCCGGCATAGGCGAGGAGCGCGACGAGATCCTCGCCGGGGCGCACAAGCGCGCGGTGGAGCGCAGCGACGAGCTGCTCTTCGAGGCGCGCCGCGAGGCGGAGGTCCTGCACACCCGCGCCGCGGCCGAGCTGGAGCTGGAGCGCAAGAACGCCCTGAACGACATGAAGGAGCAGATGATCGAGATATCCACGCTGATGGCCGGGCGCTTTGTCCAGGTCTCCATGGACAGGGAGACGCAGGACAGGTACATCGACGAGGCCTTCGCCGACTGGATGGAGGAGCAATGATCAACCCGACCTATATCGAGGCCCTGCTGGAGTTCGCCAACGAACGCGGCCTGGAGCGGATCTATAAGCAGGCGCAGATGCTTGTCGCCGGCGAAATCAGCATAGCGGAGGCGCCCGAGGCGCTGCGCAGGATGCTGGAGCGGCTTTCCGGCAGCGGGGAGGACGTGATGCCCTCGCTGCGCGCGTTTATGGAAGCGGCGAAGAGCAAAATGCACCTGGAGCAGGCGCAGGTATACTCGGCCGTGCCCCTGACGGCGCAGCAGCTGAAATCCCTGGAGAAAAAGCTGGCGCGCGGCTTCGGGCGGCAGATGAGCGTCGCCGCCGAGGTGGACCCCTCCCTGCTGGGGGGCGTGCGGGTCGTGGTGGGGGACACGGTGCTGGACGACACGATCAAGCGCAAGCTGACGGACATGAGGCGGGGGATATATAGGAAGCTGAGGTGAAAAAGCCGCTCCGCGAAACATCCTCTACTTTTGCGCCGCTAAGGCACGCAAAAGTCAGCCCGAGGCTGACAGCTCCTTCACGGCTCCCTCCGGTCGTGTCGGCTACGCCGAGCCTGGGGGATTAGGTGGAAGGCGGGTAGGTTTGATTTGTGTGCGGGCGGCTGTGGGCAGCCGCCCCTACAGCGGGGAAGATTAGCAATAGAAGGGATGCGCGCGAAATTATGACTTTGAACCCTGCGGAGATCGGCGCTGCCATCAAGGGCGAGGTGCTGGCGTTCACGGCTTCCACCCATGTGGCGGAGGCCGGGCGCGTGCTGCAGGTTTCGGAGGGCGTCATCCGCGTGGCGGGCCTGCGCGGCACCATGAGCGGCGAGCTGCTGCGCTTCGAGAACGACGCGGCGGGCATCGCGATGAACCTGGACGAGGACGCCATCGGCGCGGTGCTCCTGGGCGGCGCGGAGGGCATCAGCGAGGGCAGCCTGGTGACGCGCACGGGCCGGGTGGCGCAGGTCCCCGTGGGCCGCGCGCTGCTGGGGCGCATCGTCAACGCACTGGGCGAGCCCATCGACCAGAAGGGGCCGCTGCGGGCCGAGGGGCGCAGGCCCATCGAGCGCGTCGCCCCCGGGGTCCTGGCGCGTAAACCGGTGGACGTGCCGCTGTTCACGGGCATCAAGGCCATCGATTCCATGGTGCCCATCGGGCGCGGGCAGCGCCAGCTGATCATCGGAGACCGCCAGACCGGCAAGACTTCCATCGCCCTGGACACGATACTCAACCAGAGGAAGACCGGGGTTTATTGCGTGTATGTCGCCATAGGGCAGAAGAATTCCACGGTGGGCGGCATCGTGAACACGTTGCAGGAGCACGGCGCCCTGCGCTACACCACCGTGGTGACGGCAGGGCCCGCCGAGAGCGCGGCGCTGCTCTACCTCGCGCCCTACAGCGGCTGCGCCATCGCCGAGCACTGGATGGAGCAGGGCAAGGACGTGCTGATCGTCTACGACGATTTGTCGAAGCACGCGGTGGCGTACCGGACGATGAGTTTGCTGCTGCGGCGCCCCCCGGGCCGCGAGGCCTACCCGGGGGATATATTCTACCTGCACTCGCGCCTGCTCGAGCGGGCGGGGCGGCTGACAGACAAGCACGGCGGCGGCTCCATCACGGCGCTGCCCATCGTGGAGACCCAGGGCGGCAACGTGTCGTCCTATATCCCGACGAACGTGATCTCCATCACGGACGGGCAGATATACCTGGAATCCGAGGCCTTCAACGCGGGGATACGCCCGGCGATCAACCCGGGGATTTCGGTCTCCCGTGTGGGCGGCGCGGCCCAGGTGCCGGCCATGAAGAAGATCGCCGCGCCCATCCGCGTGGAGCTGGCGCAGTACCGGGAGCTGGCCTCCTTCGCGCAGTTCAGCTCGGACCTGGACAGCGACACCCGCGCGCGCCTGGCACACGGCGAACGCATCGTGGAGACGCTGAAACAGGCGCAATACAAGCCGTATTCCCTGGAGCGCGAGATCGTGGTGCTGTTCGCCATGACCAACCACTGCCTGGACCCTGTCAAGGTGGAGGACGTGCGCGACTTCGAGCACAAGCTGCTGGCCCACTTCGACCTGTGGCACAAGGGCGTGCTGCAGGAGATCCGGAGCAAACGCAAGCTATCCGAGAAGCTGGAGGCGAGGCTGCTGGAGATTATAGGGGAGTTTACGAAGGGGTATTTGGGGTAGGGTAGGTATATTCTCTATCCGATGATGCTTCTTTGCCAACCCCCCGCGACGCCTGCGACGTCGCT
>Ga0123353_10008118_pt1 | contig 14294 bp, 11 predicted proteins | sample TergutLab28metaG_3_FD_92763 | JGI IMG/M metagenome (GOLD analysis project Ga0123353, IMG submission 92763) | Labiotermes labralis P3 segment gut microbial communities from Petit-Saut dam, French Guiana - Lab288 P3 | ecosystem: Host-associated > Arthropoda: Insects > Digestive system > Gut ... | reverse complement strand
GGAGGCTGTTGTGGAAGAGGGGAGGAAGTTAATTTCAAACCCACTAAATAAAGTAGATTTTGTAAATGCAGATGAATGCACTATGACATCTGCCACCATAACTACAAACAAATTCTGTAAGTTAATCAAATGGAAATGGTGGAGAAAGTGGAGGCAGTGTTAAACAGACACATGGGAAACCCACACTTAACCCTTAGTTTACAGACCATGTACAAAATGTACCCAGGCTTCGTCTTTTCTCGAACAGTTTTCGGTGGTATACACTAACCATCTCACCAATTTTTATATTTGTTCTCTGAAGTTCCCATGACAGAGAATTATCATTCTGTGGTGAATATATTTTTTTTAGAATGGTATGTTTTTTTCAAACCTCACTGGACCATTTTTCTATCTATGTTAGTAAAAAAAGCCTCAAATATGTGTTCTGACAAAACTTATTATATAATTCATCTAACACATAAGAATTGCAAAAGTGTCGATACTAGCTCATCTGCAGGACAGCTGACTAACTAAAAAGCTCAGTTTTTTCAGTCACATGTTGGGAACCCTCACTGCTGGAGTTGCGACTCATGATTCCACTGCCACGCCTCAGTTCACTACAGGCTGAATCATCAAAAGTTTGCACTTGCTTGTCTGTGAACAGTATGGATCCTTATAAAGCAAGATGGGAGGCTACAGAAAAAACTGCATGAGGAGCTTGAAGCCCAGTCACATAACAGTGACATATGTAAGTGAAACTGACAGATGTGAGACAAGTGAAGACGCACAAGTACCTAGTGAACATTCTGGTCAAGAAGAATGTAACCATGTGTCTATAGAAACAATTGATTCTGATGGATATAATGTGATTGCATCAGATAATAGTGATACTGATAGTGATAGAGTTGCAGGTTATGAAGCAAAATATGGACAAAAAGTTTGGAATAAATTACCCCCTCTTCTGAGTCACCATGGGAAACACAATATGAATAGAATAGAGTACAAGGAGGGCAGGGATGTTAGTGTGCCATGCACTCAATCATATTTGATCCTTTGAGCAGCCCTTACAATCATGCATCTAGCAGCCCTGCAGCTGGAATAAAGTGCAGTATCCTGCTGGTACAAATGTCTTCAAAGTCACTTGGCTTCATAAAATGTTAAGCCAGGTGCCTGAATCTTAATGTGGCCAAAGCCTCACAGTCACAGAGAACTTGTGAGGCCATTTCAGATGCCTGCTTGGGACTGTTTACCAGCCCTGTCATTATTCTTCACTGGTTTCAGTCCAGACTGATCAATTTTCCAGTTTTTTTTAGCAGACAGTGTATTTTATGAAAGCCCTAAGCCTGCCTTTGTCCATGTATGGATTGCCAACACTGCTCATGTTTCCTGTTTGTCCAGTCCCTGACCACTTCCTTGGCAACCATCACAGATATTCAAAGTGCCGGCCTATGAGTGGATGTGAGGAGCCTTCTCTAGCCAGTTGGTCACCTACTTCATTTCCATCCATTCCAATGTCTCCTAGCACCCATACTAGTTGAACCCTATTATATTCTGCCAGTTTCAACAGGGACTGATGACAATCACAGACTAGTGTGGAGTCTATCTGGAAATTATAATGTGCCTTAATCGCTGTTTGACTATCCGACAGAATGTATATGTTCCTATCTTTGCAGCCATTTTATGTATTCTCCATTATGCATGCCCCCTTTTCAAGCCCCATCTATAAAACCCAGCATCAGTGCCTACATTAGTTTTGGACCAGTCCATATACCAGACCAGACCCCCATCTTACTTGGGCTAAACTCATTTTGCCATTCACACTTGTCAGGAAGTTGGATCTTGAATGACTTAGGCATATCTTGGTATCATTTTATCTGTCCCCATAAGTAAGATGGGTTCATGCTCCATTCCCAAGATTTTTTAGTGTGACCATTGTTAGTGGATTTGGGTTTCTGCTGACGGTTGCACATAAGTCTGTAGATCGCTGCTTTGGCCTCCGCCTCAATTATCACAAGTAGAGATGGAAGTCCCAGAAGAACCTCTATTGGTGCTGTTAGGGTTGTTCTCGTTGCCCCATTTATGGCCAGACAAGCTAATCTCTGCAGTTTATTGAGCTCCATCCTGCTGACTATGTATCTTACCCTGGTCACCAAACCACAGAGCCATAGGTCAAAATGGATCTGATTACCATGGTGAAGATCCAATGAAGCACTCTAGGCTTCAGGCACCAGGTTTTGCCAAATGTGCCCCCTACAGGTCCAGAAGGCCCTGTAAGGCCTTATTTATTGCATTCTCCAGCTGTGCCTCCCACATCAACCCCTTGTCCAAGTATGAATCTGAGGAACGTTAATTCAGTAGCTAGCTGTAGTTTATGTCTAGAGATGGTTGGTTCCTTGCGGCCCCTTAAATCTCTCTTCCTTGTAAATGGAACTACCACCATCTTTTGTGGAATGAATGACAGCGGAGTTCTATCGCACCACTGCCGTACCATTCCCAAAGTCTCCTTAAGAAGCTCCGAGACAGTGACTGAAAATTTTCCACTGATTTGGATAGCAATATCATAGTGTGTAGTAGCCATTCTCTGTGAGTCCCTCTATTAGTTCATCCACAACCAGACTCTATAGCAGGGATGGTAAAACTCCTCTCTGCAGACATTCCTAGCCCTAGAGAAGCTTGTTGAGGGAATATACTTGTATGAGATCGAAAAGGCATTGGCCTTTGAAAACATTCCTCTACTTCATTGATTTTGCTTGTATCAATGCATTTGTCCAGTGGATGCTGAAATATCCTGACTGGCAACAAAAGAAGAATCAATGAAGATGTCTGTATCTGCTGTCTCTGGGAGAAGATATGGTAAGACCATGTACAAGAAGGGCTGAAAGTGGAAATATCAACAGACATACTTACAGGGCCAAGAGAACAATGGGTGTCCCTTGCAAACAACCAGCTTTCAATACAACTGTGAGGAAAGACTGAAGAAGATGGCATGGAAGACGTTATATTCACCCAACAGCTAAGCACAAAGAAACAGACTGGAAATCTTGTCATTGCTCAGAATGGGTGTGCAAGGACCATTCTATCAAGACACTTCAAATAACATGTAACAACTGCAAGGAGCAATCATAATATAGAGAAATTTAATTCACACTTCTCCTCTAAACTATTTTCTTGTCCTCAAAAATTTTTATGTATTTCATTCTATATAGTTGTATGAGAAATGAAACATATAAAAGCAATTTTTGTCTTTGAATCTATGAATCAAACTTTGCAGGGAAAAAATGCCAATAAAATGATTTAAAAAATATGGGTACACAATGTAACCAGTACAGGCAGGTATTGTTTTATGCAGTTTGCTTTAACACAACTTGAAAATTTACACCACCTTTTGAAATCACGTGATAATTTTTGGTTGAATGGAACTTGGTACAGGCGATCTGTGCCTGCACTTATCTTCTATAGGAGATATAATCAAGCTGCTCATTCAGTTTCCTCTTGGACAGTGTTGGCTCTCTTACCAACTTCAGTGAGAATTGTAAAGCTACATCACTTACAGCCATCCAAGTGAAACAGCAGCAAAGACAATCAGTACCGACATAAATAAAGTGTAATAAGCCGACCTGAAAAAAGGTGTCCGAATTGTTGACATTTTGTTTGTGTTTAGAATTTGGGAATTTGAAAAGACTTTGTTCGACTTTACTGATGGAAAAAGCTATGATGCAGGATGCATCACAGTTTAAGTAAGGGGAAACTGTACTGAATTGTGGTGACTTTATACATATAACCATGCAAAGTTTATTTTTGAAAAATTTGTATGTTGGCACATTGGAAAATTTCATAATTGTAATGATATAGTAGGATCAGCAATCTACATGTGCTAACAGCAGGAAGACTGTATCATGTTGCATCCACTTAGTAACAGTCACATTCCTTTAGGCCTGTATATGTGGACCCCAAAAGTGCCAAGTTAGGAGTTTCTGTGAGCGTGTGTACCGGCCTGTAGGACTGACATGCAGTGTCTATGTGATCAGTCTTTAACGGAGAGCAGTTGCATAGCTTGAGTACTCTGGAAAAGTACTTAAAATGAGTGTTATAGCTCAATTTTCCTGTTCATACCATGTGAATGGTGTGTAGTGCATCCATAACCTAAATGGCAATGGAAATGACTTACAAAGTTTCTATACTTGAAAGTGTTATAAAATTGGAGTGACTGAAATTATGTAGATGAGCCAGTCTTTTCGTTGATAAGCCCCTTGGTTGTAGAAATGAGTTGAAACCATGCATAATTAAGCTTTTAGGTGTGGCATAGTAGATTACTTCAGAATATATTTTCATAACGAAAGATGCAGCCCGTATTCTGTCTACATTCCACTGGGACATAAGCTGAGGTAAAGATGTAGATATAATCCTGACCCACGTACTTTCTTGAATAGGTTGATTTGTTACAGGAGTATTGGTAAATTTTGATTAGAACTTTGATGTACTAGATTTGTGGGAAACTTAATACTTAAAATTGTTCAAAGCATGCAAAATTGTGATAACCATAGTAGTAACTTTGAGGGAAATATTTTAATTTTATACATCATGAGCCTAGTACACCTGGAGATAAGTAAATTCTTTACGGGATACTTTAATATATGGAAATGAGAAGGTTTTGTTGTTTTTACGATGGAAGAAGGGAGTGATTATGTAACGTGTAAAAGGTTTCCCTAGCAAGTTGGTCCTGTAAAAGATAATCCCACATGTGCCTAACTGTTCAGTGCTCATGTTAGCTACCAGTAAAGTATGGGCATTGCGTCTGACCTGTACAATTTCTTTTCAGCTACTAATTGGACTTTCAATCTTGTGTGGTTAGCACGTCTTAGTGAATGCTACGTTGGTACAGCAGTTCAAGTCTGTTCTACTAAACTGTTAAGTGGCAATGGCGAGGATACAATGCCAGCCACTATAAGAAGGTTGGCAGGAATGGGTTTACCGACCCCCACTAGCCACAACAGTATGTACAATTCTTGATAATGCTGATAGAATTCAAGAAAGTGCTAAGTGTTTAGATAACATTACATGCCAACACTATGAGAAACGTTTCTATTTGTGTAGCAAGACTATCACAGTTCTTTCAGAATGAACCATACCAAAAACTATGGATGTGAGTCTCTTACACTTTTATTGCATTAGAAATGAATATATATATATATATATATAAAGAGTACAGATATGTATGTATACTGAATAGAAAAGTATATATTCTGCATATACAGTACACATACACAACATATATACTCTACAGGTCTGTATGTCCAAAAGTGGCATAGTAGTTGTACATTAGACTGGATGAGGTTGCAAACCCCTAACTGCAAGGAAAAACACTGTTTTAAATGGAAATTTTGTGTTCCAATTAGTGCCATGTTTTTCAGGAGCATAACTTTAGTGTAAAGTGAGACCTGCCTGTACAGTATATGTAGGAAGTTTTTTGCTCTGTAATCCAAGGGTTAATATTATACATAGTCTGTGTAATAAGTTGGAAATAAATTCATCTGCATAGAGAAACCCACAGTCCCTATATTTGATAAGGAAGTCTCAGGTTTTGAAGTTTTCAGAAGATACTTTCCTGCAAGACTAATGATGCCAGGTACTGCAGACCTGAACATCTGGACAGTGACCTGCTTTTCATTCAGCATCTGGAAGGAGCTGCTCTTCATTAATCATACCCAAACAATAAAGCATGCATAGCTCCTCCATTATTTCAAGCAGCAAAATTCCAGGTATCTTTGTATGCAACTCCTTTTGTATTCACACTTCACTTAGCAGTGTCTGACTGCTCTCAATGGAGTCTTGTGTTGCAAAACCTATATGTTATCCTTTTTCCAAAGTTGCTGACAGATGAACAGCCTCACAGAATGTATGGTGCAGTCACCCTTAATTTTAATCTATTTTTCAAGTCTTAGTCATGTCCCAAAAATAAATATAAAAACACATACATAAAATTGATGGAAGCAAAAATAATTAGGTTTACATTTGCAGTGTATATAATGCTCACGTAACCACAGCAAAAATTCCCTGCCTGACTTTGGCACAACCCCCATTTAAGCCTGATCTCAACACATGCTATGCACACCTTGTCCGTCAGTTGAATCTTAATAAAATGGATGGTCTAGTATACTGTACATGAAAATCACTCATGTGATTTATACACTGGTAGGTTTTCACCGACACGTGAACAAGATGTGGTGTGTTATGGTTTACTGAGTCATCAAATTTAAAAATTCTCATTACTTGCCAAACAGCTGCTAGCTACTCCATGACACAGTTATTACAACCCCGACTCACAATTAGGCACTTAAAATACTGACAATAAGTATGATTTTATATGCAGGTCAGTCAGAAAGTAATGACCCCTATTTTTTTTTTCATGTTCTGTCGGAGGTATACATGTGAAAATGTCATACAACTTTGCTACAACCATGCTGAAGGCATAGTCATTTTTCAATATAGTCTCCATCTTTGCCAACAGCAGCCTTCTTTCACCTTCTAAAGAGTATCTGTGTTTATGCCTCACAGAAGTTTGTCTTCTTCCATTGCAGTGGCTGGAATGTGGCATTCTGCAGTGTCCCATCATAAACAATGAAGTGTCTTCATAGGCTTCTTGCAAGGGACCAAACCAATGAAAATGTGACAGTGCGAGGTCAGAGAATAGGGTGGGTGTGCCAACACTACAGATAAAACTTTCATGATGGTCTCAGCAGTGCCCACAATTTTGGGCAGCCAGGCATTTTCATGGAAAAGATACACTTCTGACATTTTTCTTGTTGGACAAACTCAATGAAGGCATGCACATTCACCCCTAAGCGATTCAATATAACTGTCAGAATTTACTAGTGTCCCCCAGGGAAAGAGTTCACACGAAACACCTTTCTCAACCCAAAAGACTGCAGCCATGATTTTTCCTGATAACAGCACACTCTTGAATTGAGTCTTCTTTGGCAAAGTCATGTGGGCCAATCCAGCGACTGTTCTGAATTGTGGAACTAGGTTTCATCCCATTACAATTTGCAACATGAAGCCCTTACCACTTGCACTGTATCGCTGCAAGAGAAAAGTAGCAACTGTTTTCCTTTCCTCTCTGTGTGTGTCTGACAGCATGTGTGGCACCCAGTCAGTACAGACCTTGAGGCAGCCAAGCTATTCAGTAACTGATATTACATTTCTTCATTAATGGGAAGGGAGAAGTATAATTCATGTATTTTATGTGCTGGTTACTGTGTATAAGTTCATGCACCTGGTGAATGTTCTCAGGCACTATGGCATGCAGAGGAAAACTCTCCACTGTTTGTCAAGGTGTGTTGATCCTCCTGTTTGTTTCTTCAATCTGGTACAAAACAACTGCTTAGAAGAATTTATGTTCAAAGTTTCTCTGCTTCATCATACACTTTTGGCAAACAATCATGAATACAAGCTGGCTTCTCACTGTCAGCAAACAAGAACATGATCAATGCTCAATGTTTTAAAGGCACATCAATCTCTGCCATTTGAGACTCAACTGCAGTGCTGCCATCTCAAGAATGAAACAGCTGAGACTACTGGAAAATGATTGAGAAAGTTCAAGGATTTCAATGATCAAGCATTTCTTTCTGCCATAAAAGGAAGGGTCTATGGAGATAAGAAATATGAGATATTTCTTTCTGACTGACCCTTGTACAAAAACAAATCAAATAAAACTACACTAGATTCTTTAATTATTAACTTCTTTAAGTTCTACGTTCTACTTCCCTAAAACAAATTTCTTCTCTACATGAATAATGAATATTAACACACATACAAAATGTAAGGTACAAAAAAATCACTCAAGTTGAAACATTTTTCTATGATTTAAATGTTTTGGATCAGACTTAATGAAACACAATTTCATTTGACATACCAGGCCAATGGAGTTTGTTTCTGAATAAACTTAATGCTTAAGATGGGCAGTATGACAGTGTACAATCACGAAAAAACACAATGTGCCATCTGGTTCATCAAGTTCAGGCACGCACACGTGCTCACACATGCATGCATGAACACGCGTGCGCACACACACACACACACACACACACATGCATGAACATGCGCGCACACACACACACACACACGAGAATAATCAAATGTGAAATCAATTAGTCCCAGATTTTCTGAAGAAGATACACTTTTGAAAGTGGAATTGTATTAATGTAAAAAACACCAGGAAGATCATGGACCTCAGAATGAGGATGTAGTGGGAAATGAGTTCAAATATATCACTTATCACAGTATGGAATTTCATATAAGGTCCAAAATTGTTCAGGAGATGACTAAGGCTATATGCTCATAGAATTAAACTGAGACACAAGAGCAAAGGCATTTACACACTGAAAAGAGTCAAATATGCAAATCTCATATGAAATTAAACTGATAATGGTGGATATTTACTAACACAAGTATTTTTCACAGACCAGATACACTTCACATTAAAGACCACATTAATCATACACACTGTATAATCTGTGGAGCAGAAGAGCTGCATGATATTTCTGAGAATGTGCGTCATCCCGAATGCAAATGTGTGGTTCCAACTTCTGTACAAACACACAACAACAATTTCCTTTTCACAAAACATGCCACTAAGCCAAACGCTTATTGGGACATTGTGGAATTAACTGCTTTCCTACAAGATGGAAGGGCATGAAAATGACAAAAAAGACCCAACCAAACACAATTTAAGTTTCAACATGTTGTTAAAATCGGGTTTGCTAATTGGCAAATACGAAGATGTAGACCAAAAACTTGGATTCCCAGAATGTTCATGTAAATGTCCTCTGTGCAGAGAAAATTTGTGATTTATGTCTCCTATAAGACAGAATTTATGCTGCTGTGATGATAATTACAATAGTCATGCTATGTCATAACGTGGGATGAAAATGATCATTGCTTGAACATTTGCAGGGCTACAAACATTGCTCACTTTCAGACTCATTTAAGACGTTGGTAAATTTCGACTGTGTCTCTATTTACACACACACACAAACACATACACAAAAAACTTTGCTCTGTTTTGTTTCAAAACTTACTGCATCTTTGGTGTCATGAGTGATTTTTTTTATACCTTAATGTGATACATTACAATGAGATGTTGATGTACAATATTTGTAAATTGCTTATGCCAACGTAACACTTCTCACCACCACTGATCCCTGGCCGACCCAGCTGCTGCTTCTGACTGGCAGAAAACTCTTCCAGCAGCCTCACAACAGAATCATGGCCACTCTTCACTGCAACTCTCAATGCATTGCGTCCACAGCGATCTGAGTGGTTGGGATCAGCACCGTGGGTTAGAAGCGCCCTCACACATGCTTCATGACCTTCTTGAGCAGCTATTCCTGCAAGAAAAACAGGAAAGCCTAGCACATGTCACAATAACATTAATTTAATTCATAAACCCATGAAGCCAATAATTTACATAGAGTGAAAGTTCCTTATTATATGTGTGCCTTATTATGAGCAGTCTGTTGTAACAACAGTTTTATGGTAAAATGTTACATTTTGTATGTTAGACAGTGTACAGACTTGAGCATTCTGCTGCAACAGAACAGTGTAATGTAACACAGATTCAGAGATGTGGACGGTGTTACTGTAACATTCACTGTGTCTGGTTTGCTGCTCAGGCTGATCCACCTTATTATCGTTTACACCACTACAGCAAGTTAGGACATGATTCAGTGCTCACTACTATCTGCACCAGGAGGGGTTTTAAATGCTATCTTATGCCTGGGACACACGGACTCTAAAGACTAAATACTTATTAAAGATGCATATTCAACTGAAAAATATGCTTTAATCGAAAGTACAATATGATTTAGAAATAGTTGGTATTTGATTGTTGAAATTTTCCATATTGTTAGAAGTGAACACATGGCAGCAGATGGAGAACCTGTTGCAAACACAAAAGTACTAATTAGATTGTTGATTCTCTTCCTATGCCTCTCCCACCAAAGAAGCAGATGAAAGAAAAGGAAGAATACGAAACGCTGGAGAAGGTTTACTGGCCTTTCAGGTTGAAGTCCTGAAATAGATGGGCAATTCAAGTTCAAACCCTGAACGAGCTTGTTTCAAGTAAATTCCTTTGGCTGTAAATAACAAAACTAGGGGAGAAGAGCAGGAGTGTGTAAGGGCAGTTAAGGCATTCAAAAGCTTGAGACTGGACAAAACATCTATCAAGTGTCAAGTTGGTAGTAGTTTTGCTGTTCAGTGTTTCTTAGTACATAGGGGGGTATATGGAATGGACAGTGCAGAATATGCAAGTGAGGCGACACATTGCTTTGGCAGTTGGAGTAGTGTGTGCATGAAAATTGGGTGCTCTGTCAGTTTGGGACTGTTTTAAAATAAATTTTCAATTAAAGAGTGACATGTAACTGTGAGTGCAAGTATCATGGATACACCTGCTAATGTTTATAATCTGATAGTTCCTGTAAACCGAGAGTGAACTTCTACAAATAAAATAAAGAAAAACCCCAAGAACTACGTACTGTATGTGTATCAGCCAGAATAGTCAATCGAGGGCCTTGTAAGGACCTCCTGTGTAAATTAGACTGAGATAAGATCTTCAGGTTCACTAAGCGACAGAAGTGAAGCTACAAACCCACCCATCCCAAGGCAAATAGGACAGTAACAAAGGCATTTGCTATAATGACATCATCAGCTGAGGCAGCCAGCTACACAGACGACGAATGCCGAAATTTTGGCACTTTCATTGCCAACAAGATGTGAAATTATTGGCCGCCCACCAGGAATAAAGTGCAGCACAAAATAAGCCATAACATATTAGCTGCCGTTCCGAGGCTTTTTGATGTTTCATATCATATCTCCACTCCATCACCAACATTCCAGGTTTCCTCTCCCACCACTCCTTCCTTTGCTGCTGGTTCAGAAGAAGTAATTCTGAGTGATCTATTGTGCCTTTAAAATCTGTAAACTAAAGTTCAATTATTAAAAGTAGTTTGTTAGTTACATATTTTGCAAAACAGTGTGCTCTGTACAATACACAATTTTTTTGCTGTATGTTTTCCATCAGTGCCTCAGCAGTAGCTTGACACACTTTGGGTACAAGTTGACTGATTATTTGTTTAGAAATTTGGAAAAGATATTGCAGATGGGAGTATGTGTCACCTGAGGCTCAAAATCACAATGTTACTGCCAATCTCTCTTGAGCCAGAATAGCTGCTTGGAATCAGGTACCACTTTTTACAATTTTCAGACTCACTAAATTCACCAGTAGTTCAAAATCTGTTGCTGCCATTCGAGTAAATTTTTTGTACCATCCACTAAATTCTTGGCACTTCAAATCTGCTAACGAACCGGTATCACTGTACACAGATCTCTTTCTGTACAACTCTTTACCACAAGCATCTTTATTGTCGCTTTTTACTTCTGGACAACATGTGATGTACAAATATGAAGGGCGTGCTAGCTACCTGTAGAGACGTCTTGCCATCAGGAGCAGCGAACACTGGTGGATCACAGCGGGCAGCCCGTTTGCCAAAATGCGCGCCGTCTTGTTGGAACCTATACCTCGGGGCGAGCAGAACCCCGTGCAATCATGTTACATTGTTACTTTCAACAGAATGCTCAAGTCTGTACATGGCCTTATACATAAGTTATTCATAAACATGGTGCCCATTCTTCCAACATTATGAGAAATTGAAAGTCCTTGTTTATGTTTAAGCACTGCTGCTGCAGCCACGTACCAGCTGCAATTCTTCTTTCTCTGGCTTACTTAATAAAAAGAAGGTGGCAGATGGCAGAACTGGAGTGTGACCTTGGCAGCCACAACCACTGGCTATGAAGTGTGTCCAGAGAAGTCGAGATATGAAGTGAAACCAGTTCTATGAAAGGGCATATATCTACCAGTTCTTTACACCATCTCCCCTACATTAAAGCCATTGCATATTTTACTTATCTTTCAACAGTTACTGGTGCAGACCGAAGCCCACGTACTAGCCACAGTTCTTTTTACTCAAGATTACGTAAACAAAGAGTGAGGAGGCATCGGTAACCATATTATCATGTGTTTCAAGAGTAAGAGAAGTACAGGTTTGAAGTAAAAATTTTCACAGGCTACTGTTACTGCCATGTAACATTTTTTCTCACTCCTTGTTAAAAATGTCTGGATACATTACTGTCACATGACACATGATGGTCACAGATGGTACATCTCTTTCTAATAATAATAATAAGCAAAGTTTTTCATTAAGATAGTGCAAAGCGATGGAAATCATTTATTTTGAACTTAAGCCCTGCTGATAAAAAATGTTAATACTTACCTGAGATGCAACTATTAACTGGAAAAAACTCTCAGTTCTTGTTAAGATACAAAACACAAAAGTATTAAATTTACACATAATGAGATTAGGCATGTCACTACACAAAAATGACACGCAGTTAAACCAGCTGAAACAAGTGATAGAGGATAAGTACACTGAAGTTTCAAGATATCATTCAATGCCTGTGAATAAAAACAAGCCACAAAAACACAGTACAAAATTACAAACATTTAACAAAACACAAGAAATACCAAATTACCTATAAAGCAAATTTCTTGACATTAAAACATTAGCTATCAGTCACACTTATCAAGTTTCAATTAACTTACATTACAGTACCTGCTGTGTCTTATGTGAATTAGATTTCAGCAACATGCTGCAGAAATTTGTTAAACTACAAAACACAAACACAATCACAACTTCATCTTCAGTATAGATTTTAATGAAAATTGAATTTTGTTTTGTTTTTTTTTTTTAAGTTTGTAGGAAGAGAGAAGTTATAATACAAAAAACTTGCCACACAGTGTATTTGTGTTTCATATGACTGGTCAAAATTTTCCTTCTCCTTTCAATGCCATCTCACCTAGTGCAGTTGCACCCTGATTGCAGGTATGATCTGGCCTTGCTCCGTGTTCCAGGAGTAACCTCACAATAGAAGCATGACCCTGCCATGATGCTGAATGAAGTGCTGTCCGATTTTCATTGTCTGTTGCATTTACATCTGCACCACCAACAGTAAGCAGCAATGCCACCATATCCACATGACCCTGCCATGAACTGACATGCAAAGGTGTTCTGCCCTGAAAACATTATAATAAAATAAACCATAAATTTTGGTAATTGACCACAGTAAACAACAAAAAGGGACATTTAATGCTTCAAAGAAATAACACACCACACAAACAGCATTCTGCATCAGTGAATGACTGCCTTCATAAAGCAACTTCACACCAGCTCAGCTGGCCACATAGTTATCTGCTGTTGCAGAACCTATAGACTCATTTGACGCCTGCACTTGCCTGCCAACTGACTCTATGCTGAGCCAGCTAAATCCAATCTAGACCCTCACATCTTATTTCTCTGAGATTCATTTTACTAATATTCGCCAATCTAGGCTCAGATATTGCAGGTACTTCCTACCCAAGAAGTTTTGAAATCAAACTTTCAAACTCCCTTCTCGCTTCCAAATAGGTCATGGCAGGGTGAGGTGGTAACTCAATGTTCAACAATTAATACAGTTACAAAGATTCATTGTGTACCTAAAACTTTATGTGTGAATGCTGCAAAATGAGGCCCTGTTTGGAAACTGTTCACATGTTCAAAGCCTGTAAAGTGCCTGCCTGTTCGTGCAATAATGAAAGAAAATATAACAGCGTGGCTTTGTTTTTGTCTAAAAGTTTAATTAAACCTTCCAGATGATTCAGTTCAGAGCTGGGTCAAATGGCATCAAGAGTCAAATTAAATATGAACAAGGCTCTTTGAATGGTTAAGTACCTAGGGGCAATGGATGAAAATGGTACATCAGCTTAACCAGAGTCAGTTGCAAATTTTTACAGTGTTTTGTCCTATATAAAGTTCATTACACGTGGGTCGTACCGAAAGTCATGAGCAACCATATTTTGCATGCAAACCGGGAACAGCAGACGAAGGAGAGTATGGTGGTAGATGGAACCAGCTGTTGTGTTATCCTTGAATGTCTCATGACGTCAATAGCTTGCATCATGTGACCAGTATCACTCCTAACAAAATGGCCGACAACGATATGTTGTTTCGCCAGCGTGCTATCATCGATTTCTCGTTAAAGAGGAAATCCCTGCTGCAGAAATTAACCAGAGACTTCAGCGTGATTATGGAAGTGTGTGCATGGGTGTGAGCAGTGTTTGAAGATGGGTGAAACATTTTAAAGATGGGAACATGAGCATCCAAGATCAGCCTCGGAGCAGTCGCCCTCGAACAGCCTCAACTGAACGCAACAAGGAGAGAGTGGAT
>Ga0123353_10008117_pt1 | contig 14295 bp, 13 predicted proteins | sample TergutLab28metaG_3_FD_92763 | JGI IMG/M metagenome (GOLD analysis project Ga0123353, IMG submission 92763) | Labiotermes labralis P3 segment gut microbial communities from Petit-Saut dam, French Guiana - Lab288 P3 | ecosystem: Host-associated > Arthropoda: Insects > Digestive system > Gut ... | reverse complement strand
CAACGACGCGATGGCGGGGTATGGAACGCGCTGCGGGCGCGTCCCCGCCCCCGCCATTTCCGATAATTTCTTTGCGCCTGCCCTTTACGGATTGACAGAAGGCGGGGTTATGGTTTATTATATTGACGGTATGTTACACCAATTCATTATTATGACGAGAGGCAGGAGCGCACATGAGAGTCTACAATTTCTCGGCCGGACCGGCCATGATGCCCGAAGCAGTCCTCAAAAAAGCGGCGGAAGAGATGCTCGAATTCCAAGGTTCCGGTATGTCGGTGATGGAGATGAGCCATCGATCCAAGGAGTATCTGGCTATCTATCGGGGCATAGAGCAGGGCATGCGCAACGTGATGAATATCCCGGACAATTATCGCGTGTTGTTTTTGCAGGGGGGCGCCACCCTCCAGTTCTCCATGATCCCGCTCAACCTGTTGCCCGAAGGCGGCGTCGCCGATTACGCCGTTACGGGGCAGTTCTCGAACAAAGCCTACAAGGCGGCGCAAAAGTTCGGCGACGTGCGTGAGGCGGCCAGCACGAAGGCCGAAACCTTCGCCCGGATCCCGTCGCAGGGCGAGCTATCCCTGCATCCGCAAGCCGCATACTTCCATTATTGCATGAACAACACGATTTTCGGCACCAAATGGCCCTATATCCCGGACACGGGCGATGTCCCGCTGGTGAGCGATATCTCCTCTTGCATCCTATCCGAACCGCTCGACGTTTCGAAATTCGGCCTGTTGTACGCCGGGGCGCAGAAGAACATGGGACCCGCCGGCCTGACCGTTGTCATCATCCGCGAGGACTTGGCGGGGAAGGCCCGCGCCGCCACGCCGGATCTGCTGGACTATGCCGTGCAGATCAAGAACGAATCCATGCTCAACACGCCGCCCACCTACGGGATCTACCTGCTCGGCCTGGTCATCGATTGGATAACCGAGATGGGCGGGCTTGATGCCATGCGGGCCTTCAACCAGAAGAAAGCCGCCGTCCTCTACGATACGCTGGACGGTAGCAAGCTGTTCAAACCCGCGGCGGACAAGGATTCCCGATCCATGATGAATGTGACCTTCTTCACCGGCGACCCCGCGCTGGACGACGTGTTCGTCAAGAAGGCGGCGGCGCAGGGTCTGCTCACGCTCAAAGGCCACCGTTCCGTAGGCGGTATGAGGGCCTCCATATACAACGCCATGCCGATGGAAGGCGTCGAGAAGCTGGCGGCTTTCATGAAGGAATTTGAAAGGGAGAACGAATGATGTACAATATCCTCACGATGAACAAAATCGCCAAGATCGGCCTGGATAAACTCAGCCCCCACCTGTTTCGCTACGGCGACGACCTTGCCGATCCCGACGGGGTGCTGGTGCGTTCGGCTTCCCTGCACGAGTTCAATCTGCACGGGAACCTCAAGGCCATTTCCCGGGCGGGCGCCGGCGTCAACAACATCCCGATTGACCGGTGCGCCGAAGCCGGCATCGTGGTGTTCAACACGCCGGGCGCCAATGCCAACGGGGTCAAAGAGCTCACGCTGTGCGCGCTGTTTTTGGCCTCCCGGGACATCTCCCACGGCGTCGATTGGGCCAGATCGCTGGCCGGCCGCGGCGACGAGGTGCCCAAGTTGGTCGAGAAAGGCAAGAGCCAGTTCGGTGGCTGTGAAATCGCCGGCAAGACGCTGGGCGTCGTGGGTTTGGGCGCCATCGGCGTGATGGTGGCCAACGCCGCTTGCAACTTGGGCATGAACGTGTTTGGTTTCGACCCCTACCTGTCGGTAGACGCCGCTTGGGGCTTATCGCGGGATATCCACCGCGCCACTGATCTCAAACAGCTATACGCCGAAAGCGACTATATCACGCTGCACCTGCCATTAGGCGGCGACACGCGAGGCATGTTTAACGCCAACGTCTTAGCCCTATGCAAACCCGGCGTGCGGATCGTCAACCTCGCGCGGGGCGAATTGGTCAACAACGCGGATCTTCTCGCGGCGTTGGATTCCGGCCAGGTCGCCACCTATGTCACCGATTTCCCGTCCGACGCGCTGCTCACGCATCCCAAGGTTGTGCCCCTGCCGCATCTGGGCGCGTCGACGGCGGAGAGCGAAGACAACTGCGCCATGATGGCGGCCGCGCAACTGTCCGACTATCTGCGCTTCGGCCATATCAAAAACTCCGTCAACTATCCCAACATCACGTTGGAGTTTGGCGTGGGCGGCGCGCGCCTGTGCGTGGCGCACAAGAACATCCCCCACATGGTGAGTTTGGTCACCACGGCCATGGGCGCCGCCGGGATCAACATCGAAAACATGGTCAACAAATCCAAAAACGAATATGCGTTCATGCTGTTGGATATCAGCGCGGCGCCCGATGCCCAGACGCTGGCCGACTTGCGCGCGCAGGACGGTTTGCTGTGCGTGCGCGTGATCGAAAAGATGGAATAATAGCATAAGGGAACCAAGGGGGCGTTGGCCTCCTTGGGGAAATTGGGGGAAGGCGGCATGTTTCGAAGGCTACTCAGTCGGTTTTCCCTGTATCACCTCATGGTCGTCGCGCTGATGGCGGCGCTGGGCATCGCGGCGAAAACTGTCGTCACGCCGCTGGCGCACATGATTACAGGCCCACTCTATATCCCCGGTGGCGCGGTGGCGGGCGGTTTCTACATGCTGTTCCTCGTGCTTGCCGTCTCCCTCACCGGCGTCCGGGGCGCGGTCGGCTTGTGCGGTTTATGCCAGGGGATCATGGTCCTCGCGTTGGGCGGCGCCGGCTCCCACGGGGCGCTCAGCATCCTCACCTATACCTTGACCGGCCTCTCGGTGGACGCGGTTATGTTGCTCATGCGCCATCGGGGTTGCTGTCTGTTGTGTTGCTTTTTGGGCGGCGTCGCGGCCAACCTGACCGGGACTTTTGTCGTCAACGCGGCGTTTTTTGGCCTCCCCTTCGTCCCCCTGATGCTCAGTTTGGCAGTCGCCGCGCTGTCCGGGGGCATGGGCGGCACGCTCGCTTGGGCGGTCACCCGTCAATTGCGGCGGCACGGCGTAATCCGATAGGGGCAATCCGATAGAGACGCCCCCGGGCGTGGCGTGCGGCGTGTGGCGTGGCGTGCGGGGCATGTATCGCGGGGCATGTGTATCGCGAAGGTGTATCATGACGTTATCCAAAAACGCAAAGATAGTCTTTATCGCCTCTGTCGCGTTGGCGGCACTCGTTGTGGTTTTTGCCTTGCTCAACCGGTCGTATGTGGAACCCCGGAGGGAAGCCCAGCGCACAGGGGTTTTTTATTTTCTCGCGGACGGGGAGCGACACGCCGTATCCAGGGAAGATATTGAGAGCCTATCCCCCTTTGCCATCGACGCCAACTACAAAACCAGCGGGATGCCCGCGCAAAACAAAACCTACCGGGGCGTAAGCCTTCGCGCCATCGCGGAGAGCCTCGGCATAGACATTTCGGCCTATGGATCCGTGTTGTTCACCGCCGCCGACGGCTACGCTTCCGTCTTGTCGGCAGGGGACGCGCTGGACAGCGGGAACTGCTATATCGTGATCGAGGAGGGGGGCCTGCCCCTGGGAACGCTGGAGGACGGAGGCGTGGGCCCGTTTATGATGATCCTGGCGCATGACGCTTTCAGCCTGCGCTGGTGCAAATACCTGCTGGAAGTGAGCCTGCGTTGATGTTGATCCGGGCCGCGTGGCGATTCCTATTGCTACGTTGATATTTCGAACCTTTGCGCGTCACAGCGCGCCTTTGCGGATGACTATGCGCGTCGCTAACCTTGTGCATAAGTATAGCAACGCCACATCTATGGGGAACTGCGCCAGCCGCAGGGCGATGCGAAAAAACGTGTATATTTCTCCGGCGGTGTTGCCGTACATGAGATTGAGCCACAGCATATTCAACCCGAGGCTAATCATGACCAAAACAAACGCCTGCGCCGACAAAACCCTCCATAACGTCCGCGCCGGGCGCCATGAGACCCTCGACAGGCGGAACAAGAACGCGGCATAGATGAGGTTTTGCAACATGGCGCTCAGGGCGAAGCCCGGAAAATACTGCCCGTTGCCCAGCGTGAAAAGCCACGACACAAAATCCCCCGCAAACCCGACAAACAGCCCCGCCACCGGGCCGAACAGGATGGCGGCCATGGCGCCCGGCAGGTAGGTAAAGCTGAACAGACGCACTTCCGGCGTCAGATGCACGTTGAGCACCGGCGCCATCACCGCCGTGAGGGCGACCAGCAACCCCATGAGCGCCAAGCTCTTGGCGTCGAAAATGCTACGCGTGCGCCAGAATTCTTTCATCAATATCTTACCCCTTCCCCACAGAAGTATACCGCAATACAGAGGAACTGGCAAGAGGGATTTAGAAGTATGTATACAACACTATCCGATATGCCCCCCCGGAAAAACGGTATCGGTATCCGCGTCGGCGCCCGAGGGATTGCCGGAGGGATTGCCGGAGGGATTGCTAAAACACCTTTAATCCTGGTAGCTGTATTCTTCGCTTATTCATTTTTACTGATGCTGCTCTGCACGAAGAGCTCGCCCGTGTTCCCCTATAACGACTATCCCGACGCCAACATATACTTTACCATGGGAAAGGGCATGATGAGCGGTCATGTCCCTTATGTCGATCTGATCGACAACAAGGGGCCCCTCCTCTATCTCATCTACGGGCTGGCATGGCTCTTGCAACCGAGTGGCTTCTCGGGTGTATATATCGCCCAAAGCCTTCTGCTGGGGCTATCGGTGCTGTACACCTATAAGCTGGCAAGGTTGTTTGTAACCTCCTCCCTGTATGCCGCCCTGGCCGCGCTTTTATCCCCGATGCTGATGCTCTCCTCGCGCCTGTACGCCAGCTCGTACGACGGCGGCGGCGGGAGCCCCGAAGAGTTTTGCCGCGCACTCATGATCGTCGCCCTGTACTACTTTGTGTTGTTCTTTACGACCAAAGAGAAATCAATCGGGAAACAACCTGCCGGGGCAAAGGCATCCGGCTCGCAACCAACCGGCACGTCGTCAACCGGCACGTCGTCAACCGGGGCAGGGTCATCCGCCTCGCAACCATCCGCTGTGCAATCATCCAATAATCACCCACCCAAAATATTCCGTCTGCGCCACACCATGCTCCTCGGCGCCCTGATGTCCTGCGTGTTTATGATGAAATTCACGTACACTGTCTTTTGGCTTGGCTTCCTGCTGGGTGTCTGTTTTTGTTTTCGTTTCCAATTGGCGGAACTCTGCAAGCACATCGGGATTTTCATAGCGGGCTTCGTGCTTTGCGCGGCGCCCTTTGTCATTTACGCATTGGCCACGGGCAGTTTGGGTGCGTTTTTTGAGGAATACTTTATTTTCAACCTCTCGTACGTGGGGTTCACCAGCTTTCCGCTCTTAGAGAACCCGTTCCCGCTGGCTAGGTTTTTCATGGGCATCTGGAGTTTTATCGTATTTATCATCGCCACCTTGGTGCCGTCCCTTTCTTTCCTGTCCGGTTTTGTATTCGTTTTCCGCCGCACAGGCAAATACTTGAAGTGGGGCTATCTCCTGTCCTTCGCCCTAATGTTCATCGTCTCCTATTTTACGAGGGTCTTCCCGTTCACGTCGATCCCCGTCACGGTGTTTTGCCTGTTCGGCCTCGTGTGGGCGGCTCATTTCGCCGAACGGGCCATCCCCCCGCCCAAGCTGGCGTACGCTATCGTCGCGGTGTGCCTGATCTTCTTCTTTACGGCGAGCGACAACAACCTCTCGGAGTACTTTGTGTTGGAGGAGATAGACGGTATCGTCAACTATCAGGAGGGCATCTCGGAATTTATCAAAAACGACGGGATCCAAAACCCCCGCATCGTCGAGCTGATGACCTTGGACAGCGCAATCTATACCGTATGCGGCGTCATCCCGAACACGCCATACTTTTACAAACCCAACATCGACCATGCCATTTACCCGGAGGTGCTGGAAGCGCAGCATGCCTTGATCGCGAACCGGCAAGTGGATTATGCCATCGTCGAGCTCGTTGGCGGCGCCCTTGTCTCCGCCTATTCCGACGAGGAGATGCGCTATATGGAGGGCATCCTCGCCACGCTCCGCGAGGAGTACGAACTGGTGGCGCAGTTCAATGCCACGGGATACCGCGCCTACTGCGATTTCCATCTGTATCGCCTAAAAAGCGAGCCGCATGGGACAACCACAGGGACAACCACAGGGGATCTTTGATAAAGTGATATTTGCAATCAAACAAATCATATGATATACTTATCCCAAACAATTACGGGGGTTTTCTTCCATGCCCGAAAAGAAACGTGACTACTACGACGTGCTGGGGCTGAAAAAGAGTGCTTCTGAGGACGAGATCAAAAAGGCTTACCGAAAGCTAGCCAAAGAGTCCCATCCCGATTTGCATCCGGGCGACAAAAGCGCCGAGGCGCGTTTTAAGGAACTGGGCGAAGCCTACGAGATACTCTCGGACACCGGCAAGCGCGCGCAATACGACCAGTTCGGCCACGCCGGCATCGATCCCGCCTATAGCTCCGCCGGCGGCGGCTGGGGCGGCGGTTTTGGCGGCTTTGGGGACGTATTCGGGGATATAGGCGATATCCTCAGGGAGTTCATGGGCGGCAGCGGCGGCGGCGCGCGGCGCAACACCCCGCAACGGGGGGAGCATATCCGCGTTTCCCTGATGCTCTCCTTTGAGGAAGCCGCCTTCGGCTGCGAACAGGATATCAAGGTCTCCCGCGTCGAGAATTGCCCCCGTTGCGGCGGGCACGGCACGGCCGACAGCGCACCACCGCCAACCTGCTCAGCCTGCAAGGGTTCCGGGCAGGTGCGATCGACGCGGCAGACGCCGCTGGGCGCCTTCTCCTCCACCGCGCCGTGTACGGCATGTGGCGGGCGCGGCTACACTGTGGAAAACCCTTGCCGCGAATGCCGCGGCAGCGGCCTGATGCGGCGCGAAGTGACCATCACGGTCAAGGTGCCCGCCGGCATCGACGCCGGGCAGACGGTCTCCCTCCCCAGGCAGGGCGGCGCGGGCTTGTTCGGCGGTCCGAACGGCGACGTGCTCGTGAACATCGGCGTGCGCCCGCACCACGTCTTTGTCCGCGACGGCACGTCCGTCCACTGCGACTACCCGGTCACCTTCGCCGAAGCCGCCTTGGGCGCCGAGTTGGAAGTCCCGACGCTGGACGGCAAGGTCAAGTACACCATGCCCGAAGGCACGCAGAATGGGACCGCGTTCCGATTGCGCGGCCGCGGCATCCCGCATCTGCGCGGCCGCGGGCGGGGCGACCAGTTCGTGCATGTCTCGGTGGAAATCCCGCGCAATCTGAACAAAAAGCAAAAAACCATGATTCAGGAACTATCGGCGGCCTTGACTGACTACAATCACCCCGGGCGGCGCGGCTTTTTCGAAAAATTCAGGCAATAACAATTCAGGTAACAACATTGTAACAAGTAACAACATGGCAGGCAATAACATTGCAAAGCGGGTGACTTGATGAATGAACTTCAGGAGATATGGAACGGCATAGTTAAATTCTTCCAAAACGATTTCAGATACTTCAATTTTTGGGTCCTCCTCCTCCCCGTAGCCATGATATGCTTCTTGGTCTATTATTTCCGCGCTTACAGCCGGGACCTGAAATATCGCCATGGGACGCTGGAATGGATCTATGATCTGGAACGGCCCCGTTTCTCCCTGCTGGTGAAACGGGGTAAAATGTCCTCGCGGGACTGGCTGTATATGATCCTGCTCACCGTCCTTTACGGCGTGTTGGCGTTTTCGTTCTCCGGCGACGCCGTGGCGCCGCAGACCTTCTGGCAAGCCTCCGGCGACCAGATGTCGGCGACGCTGGACTTGGGCGAGGAATATCAGATGGACACCTTCATGTATTATACCGGGCTGGTGGACAGCACCTGGAACCTGGAATTCTCGGCCGATGGCCAAGAATGGCGCCTGCAAGGGTACTGGAAAACGAACGATAGCGGCGATCAGGAATGGGAGTCAGGCATGCCGCAAAAACACGCTGACGTGTTCAAGTGGAAATACGCCACGCTGACAGCCCAACCGGAAGACGAAAGTGAAACCCCATGGCTCACGCGGTATATCCGCATCTCCGCCAACCGCAACGGCATGGAGCTGGGCGAGATCGTGGTGGTGACCCGCGACCCGGACGGCACGCGCGTGCTTTACCCCCTTAGCACGCTGTCGGTCAACCACCCGCATTTGAACGCGTTGTTCGACGAGCAGAACCTCATCCCCTCCTCGCCCGACCAAAACAACAGCTCCTATTTCGACGAGATCTACCACGCCAGGACAGCCTATGAATATGTCCGCAACACAACGATCTACGAAACCACCCACCCGCCGCTGGGCAAGGGCATCATGGCGTTGGGCATACAGCTCTTTGGCATGACGCCGTTTGGCTGGCGTTTTATGGGCATCCTTTTCGGCGTATTGATGGTCCCGGTCTTCTACCTGCTTGTCAAGGACCTCTTCTCCCATACGACTGTCGCGGCCTGCGGGACGGCTATTTTCGCGTTCGAGAATATGCACTACGCGCAGACCCACCTGGCCACGATCGACACCTTTGTCGTGTTTTTCATCCTCTGTATGTACCTGTTCATGTTCCGGTTTATCTCCTCCGGGTACGAGGCGCCATTTTACAAGACCCTGCCCGCCCTGCTCCTGTGCGGCATCTCTTTCGGGCTGGGCGCGGCTTCCAAATGGACGGGCATATACGCCGCGCTGGGCTTGGTCGTCATGTACGCCGTATATCTGATAGCGCGCGGATGGCACCAGCACATCAACGGGCAGGGCCAGGAATACCGGCGTTTTCTGTTTCAGACCTTGGGGGCGTCCGTGCTGTGCATGGTCATCATCCCGTTTATCATCTACACGCTGAGCTACATCCCATACGCCACGGCCAACGGCAATCCTTTCACCATTAGCGGTTTGATGCGCGCCATGATGAGTAACCAGGAACTCATGCTGCGATACCACGGGATTTCGGTGGTAGGCGCCGACCATCCCTATAAATCCCGCTGGTGGATGTGGATGCTGGACCTCCGCCCCATCCTCTACTATAGAAACGGTGATCCGGCAAACAACGCCGTGACGATTATCGCGGGGTTCACCAATCCGCTGGTCACCGTCGGGGGGTTGGCGGCGATGGCTTACACGCTGATGGACTTCTTCCGCCGCAAGAGCGCGGTGGCCCTGTTTATCGTGATCGGCTTCCTGTCCCAGCTTGTCCCCTGGATGCTGGTGTCCCGCATCACCTTTGCCTACCACTATTTCCCGTCGATGATCTTCCTGGCGTTAGCCATTTGCTATACATTTTACCACATTCTGCGAAGATCCCCGGAATACAAATGGCGCATCTGGGTATTTACCGGCGTGTCGTTGCTGATCTTCTTCCTGCTGTTCCCCCCCACAGCCGGCGTAAAAATGCCCGACTGGTACTTTAAATACTTCGTCAAATGGCTGCCCAGCTGGCCATTCTGAGAATGCTGAGATTGAGATACTAACGATGTTTCTGTCTGACTATCACACGCATAGCCGCTTTTCCCCCGATGGGAGCGATTCCATGGATTTGCTCTGCGCCGGGGGTTCTCGCGCGGGGCTGGCCGCTTTATGCGTGACCGACCATTACGACAGGGACGGGCATTTTGAGGCTGCCTCCTACCTGGCCGCCTATGAGAAGGCCAGGGCAGCTATAGCTATAACGAGCCGGCTGGACTTTATGATGGGCGTGGAGATAGGCGAGGGCCACCTCGACCCCGAAGGCGCGTCCGCTTTGCTGGCCGAGCTGCCCTTCGACTTTGTGCTGGGATCTTGCCACTACATCGAGGGCATGGCGGACTTCTACCTGATGGACTATGAAAGCGGTGCCCATTGCGATCGGCTGATCGGGCAATACGCGGAGGAATTGCGGCGCATGATAACATGGGGCGCCTTCGATGTCCTGGGGCATCTCACCTACCCGCTGCGCTACATGAAGGGGCGCGGCGGTTTTGACGTGGATTTCCCCGCCGAAGCGGCGCATGACATCTTCCGCGCCCTGATTGCGCGCGGCATAGGGCTGGAGGTCAATGTATCCAATCTGCGCCGGGGCGGGCGCCCCGAGCCGGATCTCCCGCTCCTCAAGCTCTATCGCGCCTGTGGCGGGGAAATCGCCACCGTGGGATCCGACGCCCACAACGCCGGCGACGTGGGCGCGAACATCGCGGACGGCATGGCGCTCCTGCGCGAAGCCGGGTTTGCCCATGTGGCCTTGTACCGGGGCCGCAAGCCGGAGTTCGTGGCATTGTGAGGGGCGCCACATGGCGAGAGGTACCCACATGACGGTGAGGCTGGAGAAAAACCAACTTGTCCGCGCGGTTATCGAAGGCTACACCAGCCAGGGTCTGGGCGTGACCCATGTGGAAGGCCGCGCCGTTTTTGTGCAGGGCGCCGCGCGCGGCGACGCGTGCCTGCTACGGCTTCTCAAGGCGCCGGCAACCGGCCCGCTCTACGCAAAGATTGAGAAAATGGAAACGCCGTCCCAGGCCAGGCAAGCCATCGACTGCGCAGCGGCTGGCCGTTGCGGCGGCTGCGATTTCCGGCACTTGGACTACGGGGAAGAACTCTCGCTCAAGCAAGACAGGGTCCGCGACGCGCTGGCTCGCATCGCCGGCATCGATCTGAACCCAGCCCCCATCCTCCCCGCACCGGAGATAAACGGCTATCGCAACAAGGCGCTCTTCCCGGTGCGCCTCGTGGATGGCAAGCCAGCCACCGGCTTTTTCCGGTCGCGCAGCCATGAACTTGTACCCATCGACAACTGCTTGCTGCAAAATGAGAAGGCCAACGCCTGCGCCAAGGCACTGCGCACGTGGATGGCGCGTTTCGGCATCCCCGCCTATGATGAAACCACCGGCGAGGGGCTGATCCGGCACCTGTTGATCCGCACCGGCGCGGCCACCGGGCAAGCATTGTGCTGTGTTTCGGCAACCAGGCCAACGATGCCTCATGCCCCCGCGCTTATCACGGCGCTGCGGGAAGCCTGCCCAGGGCTGGTAGGCGTGGTGCAGGACGTGAATACCCGGCGGGACAACGTGGCTCTCTCCGGACACCAGCGCATACTCTGGGGCCAGGATCGGCTGGAAGACAATCTGTGCTCCTTGCGGTTTTCCCTGACGTATACGAGTTTTTTCCAGGTAAACCCGACCCAAGCCGAACAGTTATACAAGCTGGCAGCCGAAATGTCGCACCTCTCCGGGCGTGAAAACGTGTGCGAACTGTATTGCGGCGCGGGTTCGCTGACACTGACGCTGGCGCGGCTGGCGCGACGCGTCGTCGGCGTCGACATAGCGGAGCGCGCAGTCGCCGACGCCCGGGACAATGCCCGCAACAACGCCATAACAAACGCCGAATTCCGATGCGCCGATGCGGGCGAAGCCGCCGAAGCGTTGCGAAACGAAGGAAACCGACCCGATTTGCTGCTGGTCGATCCGCCCCGAAAAGGATTGGACGAACCGGTCATCCGCGCCATCAGCCGCATCGCCCCCCCGCGCATGATCTACATCTCCTGCGACCCCGCCACGCTGGCCCGGGACCTGCGGCGCCTGCGAGAAGACACCGGCCTGCGCACCATCCGCTGCGCGCCGGTGGACATGTTCCCCCGCACGGCCAACGTGGAATGCGTGGCGGAACTGGTGCGGTGATGGGGGGTGGTGCGGGCTTTTATTCCCGGATTTTATGCCCTAGAAATATCTTGACAAAACAGCCGAAATGAGTATAATGAATATAGTCGCCCGCAAGGGCACTACCAACAAGGACGCTTAGCTCAGCTGGTAGAGCATCCGCTTGACGTGCGGACGGTCAGCGGTTCGATTCCGTTAGCGTCCACCACGTGCCCCTTAGGCGAACCTTTGAGTTCGCCTAAGGGGACATTTATTGCCCGTCCTGCGAGTTGTAGAAGATGGTCATCCTGTCATCGAACAGGTAGATCCGGCTGATAAACGTGTCCACCAAAGCCCTGCGGTAGTTGATGTCGCTGGCGTCGCCGTTGGTGAAACGTTCGAAGAAGAACCGAATCTGCTCATATTTAAGCAGCGGCCGCTGAATCTTCTCCTTGGCAAGCTGAGCCTCCAGATCGGCTTTCTCCATCTGCCGCTTCTCGATCTGCGCCGAGATCACGTCGACAGCCCTGCCCGCTTCGAGAGCCTTGATTAGGTTGGCGGTCGCCGACTCGTTCTCACGGATGAGCTTGCTGATACGCTTGAGGGTTTCTGTATTTCGTTCTTTTTCGCACAGTTCCTCAACGGAACGGGCGATTTTATCTATGTTTTCCGGCGTCAGGATACGAATCGTCTCGTTTACCACCAAGTCATCTATGCACGCCTTCTTCACGGTTTTCTTCTTGCAGTTTCCATGACGCCGGTTGGTGACACACTGGTAATACTGGTGCAGCGCGCCGGTGTGCGACCGTCCGCTCACGCCCGTCATGGCACTCTGGCACAGTCCACAAAAAAGTTTCGTGGTCAGCAAATAGAATTCCTCAACGGCTTTCGCTCTGGCGGGGACCTTTTTATTCTTTGCCATGAGTACCTGTACGTCGGCGAACGTGGCATCGTCAATGATGCGGGGAATGCCGTCAGGGACTACTGTATCCTTGTAGATATAGACGCCGATATATTTTTTGTTTGTCAAGATTTGACGAATTGAGTTTTTGCCATATTCGTTTCCACGACTGGTTTGGATTTGATTTTCGTTGAGGTAGCGGATGATCTGAGCCATCGTGGAGCCAGCCAGATACATCTCATAGATACGCCGGACGATTGCCGCTTCGCCCTCGTTGACAACATAACGCTTATCCTCGTCAATATCATACCCAAGCAGGATGTTGCCGCCGGTGCACAAACACTTCTCTGCGTTGAGAGCCATGCCCCGGCTGACCTTCTGTGACAGCTCGACGCTGAAGTATTCTGCCATGCCCTCAAGCACGGCCTCCATCAATACGCCACTGGCGTCATCAGTAATATTTTCGCGCACCGAAAGAACTTTCACACCATGCTTTTTGAGTTTCGCCTTATATGTGCGCTGTCGTATCGATTGCGCGCGAAACGATCCAACTGATACACCAGCACAGCCTTGAACTGCCGCCTGGCACTGTCGGCGATCATACGCTGGTATTCAGGCCGGTTATCTGATGTCCCGGACAGGGCGCGGTCGATATACTCCCCGATCACCTTGTATCCGTCGCGTTCGGCAAACTCATAGCAGACTTTCAACTGTCCCTCAATTGATCCCTTTTGTCAAGGGGGGAATCCGTAGGACATCAAAATTTTTATTGTAATCTTACATTGCATATGCTATACTGAGAGTTAGCATATGCAATATTTGTTTTGTCGAGGAGGCATGGGGGATGGAGTTTTCTGAGTTTGTTAAAAAAGTCCGTAAAGATTTGAAAGTCAGTCAGGCTGACTTAGCAAAGGCTCTGAACGTAAATTTTACGACTATAAACAGATGGGAAAATAACCGTGTTGTTCCAAGCAATTTGGCAATAAAGAGTTTTATCGACTATTGTCAGAACAATTTTGTAGATATTCCAGAAGAATTATTAAAACAAAGTGAGTGATACCGTTCAAAAATGAAATCAATATCGGGAGGAAAAAAACGTGGCAAGAGCGGATTTGCTGTGTGACATAATTAAATATGGTCTTAATGGCGATAATGTCAACTTCCGCAAAGCTGCGGAAGCGATATGTGCCGAAGAGCGGGTAAAACAACATGGAGTTTTAGCTAACCGTATAGAGGAAATGCTTCGTGTTTCTAATCGTATGCCTGTAAAAGAGCTTCCCACAACAACCATTAAAAATGGCAACGGCGAAGCCAACTTTGTGATTGAAAAAATCCCTGAAAAAACTTTAGACAGCCTGTTATTGCCTAATACTGTTGTCGATAGCTGCCGCGAACTCATAGCAGAGCATATGCGCGTTGATATATTACGCTCGCACGGACTGGAGCCGAGAAATAAAATCCTACTCATTGGGCCACCGGGAAATGGGAAAACATCGCTTGCAGAAGCGATAGCAGAATCTCTTATGCTACCACTTTTAACTGTAAGATACGAAAGCCTTGTTGGTGCATATCTTGGTGAAACGGCTTCCCGTTTGAATAAACTCTTTGAATATGCAAAAACACGCCAATGCGTCCTTTTCTTTGATGAATTTGAAACACTTGGCAAAGAACGTGGAGATACACACGAAACCGGAGAAATAAAGCGTGTTGTTAGTTCGTTATTGCTTCAAATAGACGCATTACCAAGCT
>Ga0123353_10008115_pt1 | contig 14295 bp, 9 predicted proteins | sample TergutLab28metaG_3_FD_92763 | JGI IMG/M metagenome (GOLD analysis project Ga0123353, IMG submission 92763) | Labiotermes labralis P3 segment gut microbial communities from Petit-Saut dam, French Guiana - Lab288 P3 | ecosystem: Host-associated > Arthropoda: Insects > Digestive system > Gut ... | reverse complement strand
GTGCTACTTCAAGGGAGCTTGACTGGTCATTCTGACGAGACTATACTAGGTCTAATCAACACACCTCACACGCTTTATACGGGAACTCATCTGTGAAAATCGGTGGTGCGCGCATGATAACAGTGGATTGATAAATGAAACAACCCAATCTGTCGCGGCATAAACACCCTGCTTCATGGCGGAACTTTTTACTCCCATATCTGTCATAATAATCAAACTGTACGACTATTCAAAGGAGAGAGCGGAAATGAAACCAAGCGGAATGATGAAAACCGGGAGCGGCAGGATGAAATGGATAGGGATACTCTTTATGGTCATTGTCTGCCTTTCATTGCTGACGGCAGCTTTTGCCGATACGGAACCTCTGGATTACGACAGGGAAGCCGAAATAGAAAAGGTCCTCAACACCGCAAGAAAGAAGGTTGAAGAGAACCCCGATGACCCCTTCGCCTACGCGGACCTCGGAAGTGATTTGTTTTGGGCGAAAAGGTATGAGGAGGCGGCCGAAGCCTATACAATCGCCATTGAAATGGATCCTGAAAGCGCGGATGTCCATATTATTTATAACCGGCGCGGCCACGCGAATAAATATATTGATACAGCATTAGCGCTGGCGGATTACACACGCGCTATTACGCTGCGTCCGGATGTAGGGGTTTATTATTATAACCGAGCCGGTATCTACCAGGTTATGGGGAATACCGACGCCGCGGAGGCTGACCTGCAGATGAGTACCGATTTGGCGCAGGATCAATCCCTCCCCTTCCGTCAGCGCGCAAGCGCGTTGATGGACGAGTACAAATTTGACGAGGCAATTATAGAATACACCAAGGGGATTGAGGCAAACCCGCGCAGCGGCAATGTATACCATGGCCGCGGAAACGCCTTTTTTAATCTGCTTCAATACGAGGAAGCCGCCGCGGATTACACACGCGCTATCGACATGTTTCCGGAGTCGCATCAGTACTATCGTTCGCGCGGCGCGGCGCGGTTTTTTATGGGACAGTTCGACCTGGCTGCCGAAGATTACTCGAAAGCCATCGATCTAAGGCCGGCGTTTGCCTACACGGATTATATCTATCGCGCGAGGGCTTATCAGGCATTGGGGAACACCGCTGCCGCGGAAGCCGATTTAATAAAGACCTCTGAAATGACCACACATTGGGTCAAATGGAGCACCCCCTGTTGGGTGGGCGGTTTATTCATGCTGCCGGATTTTAGCTTTACCTTTACCGTACCCGAAGGCGCAAAAGCGCTGACGGAAGAGGAAATTGCGGTTATCAACGCCGATCCCGGTAAGGCGCCCACCGATCCGTTTATACTTTTTAAAGTAGTCTCCCCCGAACAGGACCTGCATTTCAGTATTGGTTATAAAACCTACAAAGAGGGCGAAAATTTTACATCCTATACCGCGGCTTATACACAATCGTTTGAGAAGCGGGGGATAACCCGTGAGAACATGATAGTTGATACAGCCGAGTTTGCCGGCTGCCCCGCGGTGTGGGTTTCCGCCGCCGAGGGGGATAACGTTTCCTACGCTTTTCTTATTGACCGCGAAGATACGCTGTTTGATTCCGATAATAATCATTCCGAAAACGGTGTGTATGTCATCGCGGGATTGGCGCCGTTTATGGCTTATGAAAATGGACTTATGGAGAACTTTGTTAACGAACTGGTCGCGCCCGCTTATGCCATTTTGCCCGGCAGGGAGGAGGCATTCAGCAACAGCTTTATCAGCGCACCCCAGGGAAGCGCGAAATTCCTGGAAGGCAAGAGCCTGTTGGTTAGCATCTTTTTAACCAATGAGGATTCCGTATGGAGCAGCCCGGACATAAGCAGAGCCGCGCAAAAACTGGACATCGCCGTGAAATTCATTATAGAAGAGGGTAAGAGGTACGGCAAAAACGTAGAATTGATATATGATTTTGAGCAATACCCGGATCTGAGTTATGATATGACCTTTAGCGGGAAAGTATACGAACCTCCTTTCGATTATATCTATTCAGCTGAAATAAGGGACACGATACGCAATACAAGCAGCGCCATGCTTGAATATATAGAGAGCCAAGTCCCCTATCTTAAATTGGCCGGAAAATATGAAACGGACAGTATCGCGTTTGTTGTATTTATGAATTACTCCAGCCCGCGTTCCTATACCAAGATATATTCCTATCATGATTTAGACACATACAACGAGGTATGTTTCGTGTTTGACGACAGCCCGTATGTTTACGCGCATGAGCTGTTGCATCTGTTCGGCGCGGAGGACCTTTATAACGAACTGGCATATCACGAGATTGGTAAGGAAGTGGTAGCATACGCTAAGCAAAACTTCCCGAAAGACATTATGATAGGCGACAAAGACATCGACCTTCCCGACAGCATTCCATACGAAATTTCCCGCCTCACCGCCTACAACTTGGCTTGGCTTGACGATATTCCGGAAACGGAGTTATTTCCCACACTTAGGCATGACTTCCCCGCGGTGCTGAACATAGGGTGGTAAATCACCCGCGCAGGGAGATGCGTATAAGGAGGGTAATCCGATGAAGAAAGCCGTATGGATGATTATTTTTTTATTGGTAATGGTGATAACCGTTCCCTTATCGGCGTATACGGAAGCAAAAGGTACGTTCGAAGCAGTGTTTGCAGATGGCAAGCTGGGCGTTGACGCGTTGGCCAACGTCATTGTACCGGAGGGCAAGGGAGTTGGCGTAATAAACGGTATCGCGCAGACGCGTGAAGGGACGCTGCTGACGGGCATGACGGAGTCTTCAGGCGCATGGGCTGTTTTTTTAGATCCCGATGGTCAGGAACACTGGTCACTTGAAGGTTTATACCGGCGGCCGGCAGCCCTGCCGAATGGCGGATTCGCCTTGCTGCGCCAGAATACAGATGAGTCACTTTCGTTGGTAGCCGTCAACAGTACAGGCCGTATTGTCACCGATTACCCGGTTTCGCGATACACAAGCGGATTCGTGACTGCCGGAGAGAATGTCTTTATGCTGGGCAACCAATGAATGCGTGATGATAATAGCGGCGACGGCTATGCAGGCCCTCCTTTTTTACACGGGTTGGATAACGAAGCGGGGCTGCTTTGGTCTTATACCTATCCGCATGATTTTGCGCTGTTAGCGTTTGGAAAAGCCGTTTATGCCATGGATTATCTGTTTGTTTGCGCCAACGCGCGGGATGATGAAGGCTTAAGCATACTCGGACGCCTGTACCGGTTGGACATGAACGGGAATAGCGACCTGTATGTTGAGTTCACCTCCGATTTGGGAGACGAGTGCGAAATAATCGATGTTTGCGTGAATGAGGATGGGTTAATCGCAGTGGTTATAGCTGAATACGGCTATAACGACGAATATGGTTTCAGCATTGACCGTTTATGCCATGTGATGGCCTTAGACATGGACGGCGACGTCCTTTGGACATATACGTTTAACGATGGGGAATCGCGTTTTGAACGCATCGTTGAAGATGGCGTCATGGCCAAGCAAATTCTGCCTGTCCGCGGCGGGTTCCTTTGCACGGGCTACAAGATAGCGGCGGAGGATTCCGGGCTGCTGAACATAGAATGGCTGTGCCTATTGGACAAGGAAGGCAATATAACGGCGGTAGACGCCACACCGGATATAAAAAGTGAACATATCATATGGGCCGGCATGGCAAGCAGCGCTGATGGGAAAGCGCTTCTGTACGGGGTAAACTTTGAGGGCTCGGCCGTTCAGGCAGAGTGGGAAGGAGAAGGGGGAGATTATCATGGTATCCCCTTCTTCGCGGAATTAGACTTTCCGGAATCCTATGCCGTAGCCTCACGGGTGGCGTTATCGGTAACATACGAACAGCTTATCGCGCAAATCGATGAACTGCTCACCCTATCCAAAGAGGAGATCATCGATAAACTCGGCCCGGATTATGTGGTGGAGCCTGAAGGGCCGGAGGGCGCATTGGACGGGTATTACTATAAGGATTTGGGCATGTCGTTCGCGTTTTACCCCGACAGCACTATGCCGGATTTAATTGAGTGTTATGAAGGTTTTCACCTATACGGCGTTGGAATAGGCAACCGTTTATCGGAAGTGACGGAAGCCTTAGGCGATTCGGGAGTCTATGAAACATGGTTAATAGACCCGGAGGACAAGGCTTATATGCTTAGCTACCAGTTTGGTAATGCCCTATACAGCTTCATCGCATTTGAGGAAGACGGGCCTGTTTACATTCTTCGGATTAATTAAACAGATAAAAATTTAAAAAAAGCATATGTTTTAATACGCGTGTTTATAAAAGAAAACATGGTACAATTCATCCTTGATGATGGTACTCTGCCATCAGACACGGGAGATGCTTTATGAAAAAGATGATTGTTGGCTACTTATTATTTTTTTAATTCTTGCTTGTTATTTTCTTCGGAGGTAAGGTTGATCTGCTGCGTACCGACGATTTTTTCAAGTACAAAGGCGACACAGGCGTGCGATACGTGGCAAAATCCGATGAAAAGGTTTTTTCCCTCTACGAGGCCAATGTAGGCTGGCGGGAGCTGTATATAACAGGGGTTAACCTGGGTTCGGCCAAGCCCGGTTTTTTCCCGGGGGATTTTGGTATTACCAAAGAGGATTATCTGCGCTGGTTTCAACAAATCAGTGATATGAATGTCAATACCATTCGGATATATGTATTACAAATGCCGCTTTTTTACCAAGCGTTTAAACAGTACAACGAAACGGCGGATAAACCGTTGTATCTGATACACGGCGTGTACATGAACGAAGCCGATATCATGGCATATCAGGACGCCTTTGCCGAAGATAAGCTGATAGCCAATGCCTTTTATCAGGATATAAGAGACGTGGTGGATGCCATCCATGGTAAAGCACGCATCGAAAAGACACCGGGCTATGCGGGCGGCAATTACAATACCGATATTTCACGCTATGTTATCGGGTGGATTTTAGGTATTGAATGGGAAGCCGAACTTGTTATGACAACCAACGAGCATAACGTACAGTACACCGATTACGACGGCCTTTATATTTCTATAAAAAACGGCACCCCGTTTGAGGTGATGCTGGCGGAGGCTGCCGAAACGGCTGTCAGTTATGAAACACAGCGTTATAATGAGCAGCGGCCCCTTGCCGTGAGCAACTGGGTAACCAGCGATCCGCTGCATCACCCGGGTGAACCAAACCCGGAGGTGGAGGATGCTGTCAGTGTAGATATGGAGAATCTACAAGCCAAAGCGGGTTTCGAGGCGGGGCTTTTCGCCTCATACCATGTCTACCCATATTATCCCGACTTGTTTAGTTACGATCAGACGTACTTGCAGGACGATCCGCCCAACAGTTACCGCGTTTATATCAAGGCGCTTAACAAGCACCATATCATGCCGGTACTCGTCAGTGAGGTGGGCATACAGGCTTCGCGCGGCATCGCCCATGAAAACATACACTCCGGCTTTAACCAGGGGCATGTCACCGAAACCGAGCAGGGAGAGATATTAGTATCCCTGATGGCCGATATCCGTGATGAAGGGTTAATGGGCGCTATCATCTTCTCCTGGCAGGATGAATGGTTTAAAAAACCTGGAACACGCAAGATATGGATGTTGCCGAACGGCGGCCTTTTTGGCTGGATTATCAAACCAACGAGCAGAATTTTGGGTTGCTGGCCTTCGACCCCGGCGTAAGGCAGTCGGTAAGCTACGTGGACGGCGATGTGTCGGAATGGGCAGAGGACGACGTGGTGACGATAAACGATAACGCTCGCCTGTCCATGAAAAGCGATGAGAAGTTTATATACTTATTGATAGAGACGGACAGCTTTGATAAAGAGACGCTGTACCTGCCCATCGATATTATCTCCGGACAAGGGAACACCACATTCAATGGCGATTCCCTCGGGATGGGCGCCGATTTTATTTTGCGTCTGGACGGTCAACACAACAGCGCGCTGTTGGTGGATCCTTACTACGATGCAACCTATTATCAATATGCCATCATGAGCAGCATCATAGATAGGAATCCGGCCTATGAACAAACGGATACCGGTGTCTTTGTTGGTGCCGGCGTATAACGAAGAAGCTAACGTGGTGGATAATGTAAAAAACCTCATCAGCCTAGACTTTCCTGAATATGAGGTCGTTGTTATCAACGATGGATCCAAAGACAAAACGCTTCAGATGCTCATCTCCGCTTATGCGTTGGTCCCTATCGAACAGCCAATCAAGCAATCCATCCCCACACAGGCAGTAAAAGCCGTTTACCGCAGCCCTAATTATCCAAATTTGGTGGTGCTGGACAAGGCGAACGGCGGCAAAGCCGATGCCTTGAACGCCGGTATAAATGTATCGCGTTATCCTGTGTTTGTCTCCATAGACGCAGACTCCCTGTTGGAGAAGAACTCGCTGATTCAAATCGTAATGCCCTTTATCAAGGATCACCGCGTAGTGGGAGTAGGCGGCATTGTACGCATCGAGAGCGGAAGCGAGGTAGTAGACGGTGAAATCCAGCAGGTAGGCTTAAGTAAAAAGTCGCTGGTAAACTTACAGGTGGTGGAGTATCTGCGCGCCTTTCTCACCGGCCGTATCGGCTTTTACTCCATGGGTATTTTACTCATCGTTTCCGGTGCGTTCGGCGCTTTTAACAAAAGGGTAGTCATCGACGTCGGCGGTTACATGGTAGGTACCATCGGCGAAGATATGGAGTTAGTGGTAAAGCTGCATGAACACATGCGTCGTAAAAAGTCAGACTACATCATTCATTTTGTTCCCGCCCCGGTTTGTTGGACCCAACCGCCCGAAACCTTCGGGGATTTGCGCAAGCAGCGTAAACGCTGGCAGATAGGCTTGGTGTCTTCACTGATGATGCATAAAAAAATGCTGTTTAACCGCCAATACGGGCGTATCGGTATGGTGGCGCTGCCCTACTTTCGGACAATTGCTGAAACTAACGGCTTACGCCCTGATAGATAACTTTGGCTACCGGCAGGTGAACACCCTTTTCCGGATAGAAGCCATGCTGACATACCGAAAAAACAAGCATAACTGGGGCAGCATTAAGCGGAAAGCGTTTGGTCAAAAGGAGTCCGCGGGCTCCTGACAATCAAACGAATGCGGACAGCATCAAACCGCGCGTCATTAATGCAAAACGCGGTTTTAAACTTACATGTTTCGATATAAGCATCTATCAGAGGTGTCTACCGAGACCCTGCAGAGGCACTGCCGGGAATCGTGGTAAGAAATTTGGACATCATATAGCCTATCTTGTCATTAACCCGCACATGATACCAACCCATACTGACACCCAGCACCTCCACCCTTGTTCCATTACTATATTTACCCATGGAAACGAAGAGCACCGACATGCCCGACCGCAGATTTAAACGATCCCGCGCGTTTGGATTGTTAACCTTCACGGTGGGTATCGCCGAGGCTACGGGAACCGCCGTCAAATAGCTTTTATGCATGTAACCTTCCGTTTTACCGATACGCACCTTCACCCAGGGATCGAACAAGTAAGAAAGCACCTCAACGGATACCCCGTTGTAGTACTTGCCGAGCGATGTCGAATCGGCACGCGGCTGCGCGCGCAGATTCAACCGATCCGCCGGTTTCGGGTTGTTAACGTATAGCCGCTGTTTTGCCGAACCATCGTTGCTATTCGGCGATTTCAGATACTTTGCCATCATATAACCTATCTTGCCGTCGACAGCCACATGATGCCAAATTACACCGACGCCCAATACAACCACCTGTTTACCGTTTGCATATTTGCCCAGGGAGGCGGAGGCTGCCGACATCCCGGCGCGTAAGTTCAGCCGATCGGCCGGGTTGGGATTGTTAACTATCATCGTCGGCGTGGCCGGTACTGCGTAAGCGGCCAGATACTGACTTGACATGTAACCGACAGTACTGCCGATGCGTACCTCATACCAGGAAGCGGAAGGGGCAGATAACACCTCTACCGCCACGCCGTTATAGTACCTGCCCAGCGAAGGCGCGTCCACACGCGGCTGCGCGCGCAGATGCAGCCGGTCGGCCGGATTCGGGTTGTTTACCACGGCGTATGTTTTGCCCGCGGACATGTATGTTCCGCCTGCGAAGGCGGCTGCCGACCCGCAACTAAACAAGATAATCCCCAGCACGACAGCCCAGCATATTGCTTTTTTCACCGGTCTCCCCTCCGTTCTTTACAGCGCCGGTGCTTCAACCACGCGCATGATGACCGATACACTCAATAGACGTATCGTCACACGTTTTTCTTTCAACAGAAATATAGATTTTTCGTCATTTTTACCGGGTCTCACCAAAGTTGAGGAGAAGTGTTTCACTTTTCCCCGGCTATTTTTATCGGCTTTTTCTTAAAATGACACACAGACGCTGTGAATCATCCGTATAGGGTTTACCGGTGATATCGCCGAAAACGCCCTCATTGGAAAAACCAAACGGTATCACTTCGTTCAGTAACGATTGCTCCGTAAAGAAGCAATCCCAAATATTGTAGCAACGCACTTCGTTTTCATCCATGATGACATGGCGGCGGCATTCGGCTGCCTGACCGTAACCATAACATGCGTTCATACAGATATAAGGCTTTGCGCTCCAAAACCCATTGCCCGCAGTCAGCTCCCATGATCCGCTTTCTTGGCGTCCCTTGCTCCATAGCGGCGTGAGAACATCAAACAGAAACAAACCGCCCGGCTTTAACGCGTGATGCACACGGCTTAGCAGATTACGGCGTTCATCGGGGATCAACGCGCCGTAGTCGCACATAATAAATGTGACCATATCATAAGCTTCTATAAATGCCATGGTCAGATAATCTCCAAGGATATACTCGCTTACACTGTCATGCTCTACGGCATACTTGACGGAACATTCAGAAAAATCCAAGCCTGTAACATGAAAACCGCGTCCGGAAAATTGTTTCGTATATAAACCCGGGCCGCATCCGATATCCAGCAAACGCGTGTTTTTTGGCAGCGGCAGCGATGCCATCCATTCAACCGCTTCGTCGATAAACGCATGCCGATAACTGGCGGCATCCATGTCCGGGTTCAGATGCGCTTTAAGCATTTGACGTGCGATATACGGGTCGGTCCAGAATGCTGCGTCCGTCCTTTCATACAGAGTCGGACGCTTTAAGTACCCTTGCAATAATTGATACATCCATACCTCCAATGCTTTATTTATAAAAACCGTATGTTATCGTCCCCTCCTATGCAAGATGATGGCATGATGCGGGGAAGCACACTATACCGCGCTAAGCACGCCGCGTCAACGCGGCGCATACCGACGGCGATGATATTGAAAAACACGTCACGAAATGGGATAATATTTGCTGTACGGCACAAAATATAAACAACCTATTCGGAGGGGAAAGATGCCAGGTAAACGGAATCCGACCCAACCCCCATTCATACTGGCTAAAGAAATATGGAAGGCTGCGGACGATGACAGTCCCAATCAGTATGCCGCCTTCCGCACCGATTTTGTTTTAGATGAGATTCCGGAAGCGCTAATGCTGTTTATACGTGCGGATAACCGTTATGCGATATGGATAAACGGGCGTTATCTTCCCGCGCAGCAATACAGTGACTACGATTTTTGGCGTGTTTATGACAGGCTGCCTGTTCAAGGAACGCACTTGGTAAAGGGGCTCAACTCCCTGGCGGTTTTAGCTTATTGCCAAAACGAAGACAGTTCCACTTACCGGAAGGGCAGACCCGGGCTCATCTTTGAACTGCGTGATGAAGAACGGGTTTTAGCTGCCAGCGGGCTAAACACGAAATGCTCAGAGGTTACAGGTTTTGAGGAAGGCGGGGAAGTTGAAAAGGTCAGCGAACAATTATCCTACTCTTTCCGATATGACGCCACGGTTACGGGCGATTGGACAGCGGCGGGTTTTAATGACGCCCAATGGACCTATGCCCGTGTGATTGTCAGTCGCACTGATATCGTCTTTCATAAGCGCCCGGTGGAACAATGCGCCGTGGGCGAAAGGCTGCCCGCCGTTATATTGTCTCAAGGTGCCTATCTGCGCCATACGCAAGACGGGCTATTTCATGCGGCAAGCGGCCTGCGTATGCAACGCGATTTTTTATCGCATGATTCTGAATGCATCAAAGTGCCGAATGAGGCGTATCCTGTCAGTCTGCCGTCTGTAGACGGTATTCCCTTATGCGCCCGGCAGGGAGACGGCCTTTTCTTCTTAGTAGATCTCGGCAGGGAGTCCGTGGGATACGTCTGCCTGGACCTATTACTAGACGCGTCATGCGATATCGATGTGGGATGGGGAGAACATTTGGACGATCTGCGCGTGCGTAGCCGGATAGGCGACAGGAACTTTGCCTTTTCGTATCGCGCGTCGTCCGGCAAAAACAGCTTCTTTTACCCCATCAAGCGCATCGGCGCCAGGTATTTGGAAGTGCATATCGCCTCACGGTCCGCAACCGTTTACTACGTGGGCTTACTGCCGGTATGTTACCCGCTTCCTCCGGCGATTATACCTGTGGGGTTAAACGGTTTGCAGACTCGTATTTACAAAACGGCCGTGCATACCTTACAGTGCTGCATGCATGAGCATTATGAAGACACGCCCTGGCGGGAACAGGCTTTATACGCTATGGACGGCCGCAATGAAATGCTTTTTACCTTCGATGCATTTGGCGCAAGCGGAAAGGATTTCGCTCAATCCTGCTTATGGCTGTTGGCATTGGGCTTGCGGCAGGACGGCTTGCTGGAGTTATGCGCCCCGGCGAAGGTTGCACAAGAATGGACAATTCCCTCCTTCAGCTTGATTTGGGTGATATCTGTATATGAGTATCTGTCCAACACGCGCGATGTATCGTTTGCGGGAACAATTAAACCGGTGATGGACAGGGTTCTACAGTGTTTTGCACTGCGCGCGCAAGAAGGGCTGATAGCCAATTTCGAAGGATACTGGAATTTTTACGAATGGCGTGAAGGTTTGGACGGTACGGGGAAAAGTAACGGAACACTATGTTACGATGCGCCGCTGAACGCCCTTTACGCCATGGCTCTAGACGCCGCGGAAGCCATATACACCCTGCTTGAAGATGAAACGCAGGCATTTATTATGAGAAACCGCCGTGAAACGCTTATTCCGCTGTACCGCGAAGCTTTTTTCAATGCGGACACCGGAGACTTTCGATTAGGCAATGATATACACGCTTTCACGTTAAAGCCTCAATTGGTTCAAGCGCTGTCCCTGCTGGCGGGTATGTGCCCGGACAACGGCACCAAGCATGCTCTGACGCATCGTTTGTTATCAGGCTGTTTTCAACCGGAATGCACATTAAGCCATCGCCTGTTCGTATATCAAGCCATGCTACCGTATGAGTCGTTACGAGAGGCTGTCTTAACCGATACGGATGCCCGCTGGGGAGCGATGCTTCAAGCCGGGGCGACGTCTTTTTGGGAAACGGAAGCGGCAGAAACGGAGTTTGGCGGAGGCGCAAGCCGATGTCACGGGTGGTCGGCTGCGCCCATATATGTGTATCATAGATTACTTAAAAATAACGCCGGGTAACATCATCCTATATTCATATCGGATAAAGCAACAGATAAGTCCGGGTTTATTTGACTATCCGTTTTTCATCATGTAAAATACGGATGGTTTTAACTGTTATACAAGAGCGCCATTCATCTGTCGCCGATCATCGGAACTGCTATAGGGAGGGACATCCTTGTCTTTGGCGGGTTTTCCTAAAAAAAAGATCTGCATCGCGGTTTGCGCGGTTTTTATTTTCTTTCTCATCCTTCTGTTTATCCCGTATCTGTTCGTTCATGTCATTGCTGAAGATACCGAGTTTCATTTAAGCGATATTCCCAAAGAACCGCGGGTATACATTGAAGCACCCGCAATGGGAAGCACTATTGAACATGGCATGCTCATTGTAAAGGTAACAGGAGAACAAACAGATTATATCGAGGCGGTTCTGGAATGGACAGACGCGGAGGGTGAATCACATTATGTTAGCGCCATGTCGCATACCGATACGCTGGAACATACTTTTTATATAGAAAACATGTGTTTTGCCGCCAAACTATTGGTCATAGGTTCATGCACGGATCAAAAGGGGGAGACAAATGAAGTAACCATTATGTTACCGATACTCTCCCCAAAAGAAGAGTTGATCAACCGTATGATTGCCTTGGCGGAGAAGAATTCCAAACAAGACAGGTATAAGTTCGCGCCCGCACAGAGCGATACCGATATCGGGGTATGTAAGAATTTCGTCATGCGCCTGTTTGATACATATAAAAACGAGTACCGTATGGTGGCGTATCCTGATCTGCCGCTGCATATGCCAAAAAATAACAGCAAAGCCGCTTGCGCTCCCTATGATTATGGCATAGAGTGGCGGCCGGAGAACGCAGAGGACGGAAGCCCTTTTGAAATTGTTTTTCAATTTAAATACGATAACAACCTTTCAAAAACCGAGAACGCCGCCATTGCCAGGGACATGATGCACCGGGTAAAAAAGGGAGATTTCTTTCAAATGGTAGGCGATTATGGCGGCGGTAACGGCCCGCACTCTTTATACTTCATCGCGGATTACAATCCCGCGGATGACTCGTTGAACTGGACGGACAGCAACATGCGCGGCACACGTATTAACGGCGAGCGCTGGGGATACCTGCAGTTTAACGCGACGGCAACGGCAGAATGGTATGTGAAAGTGTTTAATATGAAGAAACGAGGCGCGACGCTGTACAGGTTACGGGATGACCTGTACAAGCCGTAACCAATAAACCGCGAGTAAACGCGTGCTATCCCGTATTATTAAAAAAGGCAGGGTGAATTATATGGCCAAGATGCCGGAGTATCAAGACCCACAGGTATTGCACATCGGAAAGCTGCCGCCGCGGGCGGTATCCCATCCTTACGCCAATGAACAGGACGCACTGACGGGCGAACGCGGATTATCGCCCTTCTACCGGCTGCTTAATGGGATATGGGATTTTTATTATGCCCCGGATGGCCGTGTTCCTGATGATTTTTATCAAGAGACATATGAGCCGGATGAAGAATGGCAGTTGATCCGCGTGCCGGGAAATTGGGAAACGGAAGGATTCGGCTTACCTAACTATACCAATGTACGTTATCCCTTCCCTTTTGACCCACCTTATGTTCCCGATGAAAACCCGACCGGTTTGTATCGGACGGCATTCCACCTTGATAAAGCGGACTTAACAGGCTGTGTAACGCTCAACTTCGATGGTGTGAATGCGTGTTATTATGTTTATATCAACGGCCATTTTTGCGGATTTTCCAAAGTAACGCACATGCCTGCCGAGTTTGACATGACGGCACATGCGCGAGAGGGCGAAAACCTGCTGGCGGTGAAGGTGCTTAAATGGTGCGACGCATCCTATCTGGAGGACCAAGATTTTTGGAGGTTGTCCGGTATCTTCCGTGACGTTTACCTGTTGACACTCCCCAAGCAACCGCTTCGAGATGTCCTATGCAAGGCTGTGCTTAAAAACGATTATCGTGACGGCCTTTTAACGGTACATTGTGCAGCGGAGTCTGTTCTTGCTGTGACGGCTAAGTTGTACGACGGGGAAAAATTGATAGCTGCCGAATCCTTTTCATCCGGAGAAGACATCCGCATACACGTTCCAGGCTGCCGCCGATGGACAGCGGAAACACCGGAGCTGTATACGCTCATCGTTGCGTCCGAGTTTGAAGCACACCGAGTGGATATCGGCTTTAAAACAGTGGAGATTCGCGACCGGCAATTATATGTTAACGGCGTATCCGTCAAGCTAAAGGGCGTAAACCGGCATGACACGCATTATTTGCTGGGACATGTAACGCCCATGGAAACGCTTTTACAAGATATCATTCTAATGAAACGCAACAACATCAATACCGTCCGCTGCTCTCATTATCCGAATGATTCCAGATGGTTGTCGCTGTGCGACCGCTACGGGTTATATGTGATTGATGAGGCGGACTTGGAAACCCACGGGTCGGCCGTTTTAAGTGAATATGCAGACAATCCGCCTGATTTTAACACGCCGGAACATATGTTTAACTATTTCCCGAACCAAAAGGAATGGGAGGCGGCGTTTATAGACAGGGCCGAAAGAATGGTCGCGCGGGATCGCAACCATGCGTCCGTGATTGCCTGGTCTTTGGGCAATGAATCCGGATACGGCCCCAATCACGGTGCGATGCGCGAACGCATTTTATCCATGGACGACACGCGTTTTATTCATTACGAGCGGGAGCCCGGTTGTGTTTATTCCGATGTGGAATCGGT
>Ga0123353_10008113_pt1 | contig 14298 bp, 7 predicted proteins | sample TergutLab28metaG_3_FD_92763 | JGI IMG/M metagenome (GOLD analysis project Ga0123353, IMG submission 92763) | Labiotermes labralis P3 segment gut microbial communities from Petit-Saut dam, French Guiana - Lab288 P3 | ecosystem: Host-associated > Arthropoda: Insects > Digestive system > Gut ... | reverse complement strand
GTGTTCTATAAAAAAGAAAAAAAAACAGCTAATAATAAAAAAAAAAAAAGAGAAGCCACCCCCAACCAAAAAAAAGAAAAAAAAAAAACAAACAAAAAAAGAAAAAAGGGGGGGGGGGGGGGCAATGACCAAATAGGAATAACACCATGAAACATGCAAAACTGAATTTAACATTTTACGATAAACACTAAAAATTCCACTTGCTGAAATGACAACACACTCATGAATGACTTATTCTACAAAATTCTGCATACCATAACTATTAAAAGTCCTTCGCTGATTTTCAAATTGAAAGTCACTTATATGTGTCTGCTCAACAAAACCTGAAAGCATATTTTTAAGGGCACGTTGCTGTCTCGTCTGAAACGGATTTTCTGGTCCCACCTCAGGTGCATACAATTCTTCGTATTTGGGATTATACAGCACCTCCTTTGTTACAGAATCAATATGTCGCAGAGATTCTACTGCACCCTGTAACAAAATATTTTCACATGCATGATCTGAAAATGCCCTTTAACTGTGATATCTGAATAAACAATGTAGTTTTTGGGAAAATGTTTAATGAAATATTTGAGCATGCCCTTTTAATTCCAATTCCATGTACTGTTATATGCAAACATATCTACTTTTATCTACCTAAACCCCTAATGTCACTTGGATCAAATTTAATTTATAGTTACTAGTCCTATCACAACAAATGTAAAGTTGGGCAGTGGAACTGTTAATCATATAATAAATAAGATGTAACTGTTGCAACTGGCTGAAATAACTTTGATTATAGAAGAAATCAACGTATATACTGATATTTTATTCCCACTAGCCTGTGCATGTTACATTAATCTGCCATGCAACATTCTTTTTAGAATTACGTGCACTTTGCGTTTCACTGTATTAATTACTGAAATGACTCTAAACTTACCGTTGGCACAACAGCTGGGGCAGAACAAACTTGCATTTTATTCTGTAATATGGTAATTGATTTACCAGGGCCCAAAGGTTTCAAATGTGAGGTTACATCCTCCAAACTACCGCCGCCACTGTCCGAATTATCATCGTCACTGCTACCATATTCTTGTATATGCAACATTTTCACTACTAAATCAACATGTAGTTAATTACAATATACCATCATTGAAGTTTCAGCATTAGAAATGCTACGTCCTTCGGCTTCACCGTACTCCGTACTGCAAACGCAATTACGCTCATAACAACATTCAGCTACACTCGCAGATCAGTTACTGCATACACTACTGCCAACGTGGGCGCGCGAAAAGCCGGGGCACGGAATGCGTAACGACTGCGGTGCGTTCGATGACGGTATGGTAAAGAGCGTAAACGGCCTTTAGGTATGCTACACGTGCACGGCATTGATGCATATTACTGTGCAAGCCGAAATGTGCGACGAAGGTATCGGAGGGGAGATGCAGTACCGCATTCCTGCAGGGGATGGGTTATCTGTGGTAATATTATCCAGATGATCTGTGATATCATCCCTCTTGGGGCGAATATCAACCCCTCTCACGAGAAGTAACGACAGACCAGAATAAACGAGCACCACCGATACAAACGGCTTGGACATACAGACAAATCGGCGGTAGCATAACATAGGGTTCAGCCATAACCGTCTCATAAAATTCCAAGACATCCGGATCATCTCTACTGTACCCGGCTATATGGAGGCGGTTAAGTTGGAGCTACCCTAACAATATGAACAGGGAGGATGGCCTGGCTTTGAGCGTGTCATGGAAAACTCTCTTTCGCCTCCATAGAGACAGTAAACGGCCCATCCACCCCTCCTCGTAGCGGTGACTAGCTTACGGCCCTTTTGGAGGTTCCAACCTCTGTCTTCCCCTTCGCTGTAACAGCGGTACCGATTCCCCAAATACGTTCTACGATACCTGCTGGATATTCTTCCCTCCCTGGCCCGGGCAACTTTCCTCGCCCTTGTTCCTTACGTCTGATTTCTTTTTTTCCATTTCATTTCAATTCCTACTTTCGATATTTTCTTTCCTTCACATCCTTTATTCTTTACCAATTTCTTCTTCTCCCGGTGCTTTGTTTGCTTATATTTCATGCAGGTCTCTTTTTTTGCCCTTCTTGTACCACTCAGAAAATTCTCCTCCCATCCCTTTTCATTTCGGTTTAGTACCGAGATACTACATTCCCCCCCTCCCCCCCTCAAAAATTTCGGCGTTGTTCTCACCGACTTCCTCTTTTAGTTTGTCCACTGTCATTCAGTCCACATTATTATGTTTCTTTTGTCCCACGGCTCTGCACATAGTACGTGTAATTGTACTGTGGAGGAACGCTGTACAGCGACTTTTACCCCTCCTATGTTGGGTCTTTTTTATTTATTATCATATATTGTACAGTTTTCTACTTATTTGTTCTTTGTTCTAGTCTTCCAATCTCCTTCCTCTTTCACTTAGCTCCTGTCCTTCCCCTCCCTCCTCAACACTTACATTTACCCTATTGGCTGACACCACACTACTGAAGACTTTGCACCGTTCACACTCTTCCCTATTGCAAAACCGACTGTGTTTTGGATTCTTGACCCTAGAAAATGAGACCGGTAAGTTGTACCGAAACGTCGGTAAGAAATTACCACTACTCGCTGTGTAACTACCCAGAAGAACACAGTTCTCTAGTAACGAGAAGTACGTCTTTGCCCATGCGAACGACCTGAACGTAGGACGCACTAAAAGAGAGACTAGCCTAAGAGTTGTGCATAAGAATCATGGATCTTAGTAGCAGAGAGTTATAAGACGTAAAAGGAAACCACCGTGACGTTACGTGCTGCAACACAGGGAGAGAAAGACAGAGGGAGCGTAGCCACCTATTGACCTGAACTCCCGCACTTTAGTAGGGAGAGAGAGAGAGATAGAATGGGAGAGAAAGTGTGAAGTGACGTCCATACAACCCGTCGACGTCTCGACGGATACCAGCGCCACGTCAGAACAACGATGGAAACGTAGGTGAAGGAATCACGGATTACTCGACTTCGTTGGGCCATACCCGTTCACACACGTTGATCCGTTTCATAGCATGAGTGAACATGCTGCTAGTTGTAGTAATAGTAGTACTAATTTTAGTGTTACCGTTACAGGCCCGGTGTGGCCCAGAGGGTGGGTAGAGGTATAGCTATACTCTTCCATGACCGCGGCACTAGAAGGGGGTAAGTGGTTAGCAACACGCCCCGGCTGCACTTTATCCCCACGAAAGACCCGGTACCCATTTTACAGGAGGCTGGGTGGGCCCCAGGGCCGGTCTAGACGGGCGGAAAATCTTGTCCCCACCTGGATTCGTTCCTGGACCGTCAAGCCCGTAGTCAGTCGCTATACCGACTGAGCTACCCGGCCCACCATTTGTATGAATAGTAGGTTCGGTGTTGGTAACACTGCATGTAAGCAGTAAATAAGGTGGTGATAGACGGAAAGGAATAGTTAAGTTGTTTTACGCTCTGTACCTCAACGTTTGTATTAATTAGTATACGGATGAGTAAACGCGCAGCAATGGACGCAGAACCTGTGGAGAAACAGCATGTGAAAAACAATAATGAAGCAAACGGGGATGACAGTGAAAGTATGGAGGTTACGCCCCATACTGATAACCTCAACGTTCCAAGAAGTAACTTGGACATTTCTCGTTCATCGTCTACCTCATCATTAGCTAGCAGTTCCCAGAATGATGAACTTGGGAAGAATGGTAACTGTCCAGAAGAGACTGTAAGCAATGACTCTGAAGCCGTATCGGAAGAAGTTCAGAAGGTACCGAACAGAAACATACCGGCGATCAATGTTCCTGAGAAAATTATTCTTTGCATTGATCTCTCTGAGGAACCAAACTGTACTCCATTCAAATTAGGGGACGGTACTAAGTATGCACCTCTGTATATGATAAAAAGAGTGACGGAGATTTTCATTCATAGTAAAAACTATATCAACAAAAACCATGAATTTGCTCTGGTAGTTCTACAGTCTGATACGGCTGCGTGGCTTCGAGACTTCACGAATGAACCTAGTGAGATCATATCAGTGTTGGAAGATATGGGTGAAACTCAGCAAGGTGATACATTTGATTTATCCTCATTGTTTGATGTTATTAGTGATCATGTATCTCTGCCCCAAGTGAGTGAACCCAATGCAACCCCACCACCATTTGCTGTCAGAGTAGTTTTGTTGTACAGCCGAAGTCATTGTGTTCCCAAGTTTGTTCATGGTCAAGAATCTCTCAGTCTCTTGCTCTCTTCAGATTATTTCACACTGGACATTTTGTACATCCATGAAGATCCTTCTGAAGCCAATAAATGTGAAGAAATTTTCAGTGCCTTAGACGATTTGGATGACAGAGGATTTTCATATGTATTTGATGTCTCAAGGAATACAACAAAACTGCATGATAACATGGCAAAACTACTTGGACATCCATTACAGCGACCTGTTCAGAAAATGGCACACTACAAATTGGAGTTCCAGGAAATTTGATAAATAAAGACATACATGCTACATAGGAAGTCAAGGTATCACTTTAATGAACGTTTGATATAAAAATGCTTGTTCATGCTGTCAGTGTGAAATGTAAATTTCGTTAATTAATGCAGTTATGACATTCATTTATAATTGAATTGGTATATGTATGTATCTATATATATATGAATTCAAACACGAAGTTATGAAGACTGAAACTGTCACAATTAAGATGAGCATATGTATTGTAGTATTTTTATAGTTTGTAGAATGCTGAAACCTGCAGAGAGGTTTGGTTGAGCTATGGCATCAGATATCTTATAATTTCTGTTACTTGTGCAGTATAAATTTGTACATAGAACACTGTAATTTCTTTTGGGAGTTTGTAAGTTCAGATCTGGCTGCATTGTATGGATTTTCTTTACTCTCCCAAATGACTGATATATAGGACTTACAATATGCTTCCTTTTTTCCCTTGTACAATATCACATATGTGTTATTATATTTATGTTCAGTATTATTTAGAATAGTCTCATACTTGTTGCATTTACACACTCTTGTCATAATAACATTTGAGAACTTGTGGAACAAGGTTCAGCAAGTCAAAAATTTTTCCATCTTGTATGCAGTCTAGGAGATTTGTTATTGTTCACCAGAGCATCCTCACCATTTAATTATATGCTGAGCCAGTTGAATTCAGTATTTATATGGACAAGCAGAAATTCAGTATTATGTAGACAAGCAGTTTGTTGATAATCCATGATATTATGGAGTCATATATTGTTATGCTTAGGCAGTTTGTTGGATATTGATTCTGATTGTTGTATGGATTTCTCATCTCCCTGTGTGCCACACATCCTGCCCATCTCATTCTGTTTGATCTGAAAACTGTAATATTTGCTGAAGAATAAGATTATAAAACTCCTGTCTTCCCGATATATCTGACTCTGTTAGGTCTAAATATTTTTGTCAGCACTGTGTTTTCAGACATTTTCCATCTGTTCCTCCTTGATAGTAAGAACCTGTGTTTCACATGCATATAAAACACCAGGTTTAAATTACAGGGCATTTCCCTTTTTCTGATAGGAATGTATAAGGTGTAGAAGCACTTCTTTGTGGAAGTCCATTCTCTGTACCAGCATCTGACAAAGAGTCTGCAATTTTTTTTTTAATGGTAGGTATGTCTTCACCAAATTATTTTCATCAGGAAAGACTTGCGATACATACAGTAGCACGCATTAAGATTATAGTCTTCTCCAGTGTGACATTATATAGTCTTGTAGGTCTGTACCCACATTCTGGAGGAACAGGCTACCTTCATCTTCAAGGTAATCAGAAGTGGGAGAGAGCAGCTTTCTCTGAAACTGTGGTATGTATGAACCAACCTGTATGATAACCCAGAAGACTGTAATGTTGATACCTGTATCACACACCAGAAGGTAATGTATTTGTATTAAATAAAATATAATTTATTTTGAATATGTTATGCAGAGTTTTGATGCTGTGTAGTCTTACAAGTGGATACAAATATTTTGGAGGAGCAAGCTGCTGTTATCTTTTTCTCACGGCCACAGTTTTTACATTATGAGTGGGTAGGTAATGAGGGCTGGCTTATAGGGAAGGGCTATGGGAGAAAGCAAGGTGATATAGCCATGTCCAGGCCAATGGCATAGTACACAGGAGAGAACACCTTTATAGGGGCCACAAGAGGGACATAGAGTAGTAAAGGGAACGAAAAGTGCTGGCCATTGGCAGTCAGTATTCAGAAATGAGACCCAGCTGTTCTGTGTATGGGCCCAGGTGGAGGATTAGCATCTTAGGTGGAAATGATCACGGATAAGAGCAGATATATTGTCCCAGGAAAGACTTCTTTTCCTTCACTGTCTAAACAAGAGATGACCCAACCTGGTTAAGGAGATTCCCTCCACCTTGATTTACCAGTCAGGATGTCATAAGCAGCATTCCATTACCCACATAAGTGCTATGTCTCATATCCACCCTACCATGGAAATGTTGCGGCCACTAAAAGGACTATTTTATGTCCCCCCACATCTCTTGTGCACCATTAACATTGACACAGAGCAGGGTGTATGCACTTTCTCTCTCTCCAGTGGACTTCCTTGCAACCTGCTTCTGTGATGGACTATATTTTTACCCTGCTGATGTCAACTGGAGATAATTACACCATGTTCCTTCCAAACATTGCTGAAATCAATGAGAGTACATACCACTGCAACACAGAAGACCATAATCTACACACACACATGGCAATGAAAACTGTGAATCTTACATTCTATAATTAATTTAATATTGTGACAGGAAACAGCTATATGTGTACAGTATGAGAAATAGTATTACTTTAAATGTTAATAACTGTAGAAGTTTATCCTCACTACCCATTTTGCTGTGATGGATCAAGTCTTTTGTACAAATGTCTGAGGGTGATCTGTTCAGCATCATGCACAGTGAGTAATATCCACAGCTTGTACAATTCATGCACTTTGTATTGAAGAATAGAATGTTGGGATAACAGTCAAAAAACCACATTTAAACATTAAAGTGAAGATTTTTTTTTTCTCTGTTAATTTTTTGTCCCACAGAATTGCTATACAGCACATGAATCTTGCCTGATGCACTCACCACAACTGGGACAGTGTTATGGTGTATAACTTCACCACTGAAGAATGCAGAATCAAACTACTGCCTAGGAATACTCACTTTCATGATTCTTTGACTAGACTACTTCTGAATAAAATGTTAAAGTAACAGTGACTTGAACTGAACATCATGGCAAAGTGGGTAGCATTTCTGCTTCATTTGTGGGAGGTTCTATTTTCAGATACATCTGGAGAATTGTTATCCAGACAAGCTGTTCACTGCTTTTCTCAGTGTCTTCATGCACATGCTGGGATAGTACCCCATATTGGCACACAACTGTTTCTTTCTGCATCTATTCCATTTCCTGGTTCGTGTACAGTTTTATCATTCAACTCTGCCAGTTGAGCTATTGACAGTGTCATTAAAAAGGTGTGTATAAGTAGTGATTGTCATGCTGAAGTGTGTGCTTCAGAATTAGGCTTAGAGTGAGAATTCTTTATGTGGTTAACCATTTTGTCTTTACGACTAAATCTTCTGTCACAAGTTGGACATTGATATGGTGTCTCTCCAGAATGTATCTTCTGATGACGAAGTAAATTACTGGCATGACTGAAACACTTAGTACACTGGGGACAAGGATATGGACGTTCACCGGTGTGCCTTCTTCTGTGTTTATTCAAATCACCTGTGTGACTGAACACTTTACCACAAAATTCACAACATACTGTCTTTTTTGTTTGACGTATCTGTTTCTCTCCTTCGTTTGTTTCTTGTTTACTTTCAGCATTTGCTTGTAAATAGCTTCTCTTGTTTTCATCTGATGTAACATGACTAGGACCACTGCAAGAAGCATCACCAATATCCTTGCTCTTGTCGATTACTTCTGCTAACAGTGACAAGCCTTCACATTGAGAAACACACTGTTCACAATGGCACTGTTCTGAGTGATGTGGTTGGCATTTTGAAGAGGAAGTAGAGTCCTGATATTTGCCATAGACATGTTTTTGTTCAACAGCTGCTAATTCTTGTGGATCACTGTAGTCCATCTTCACCTGCATTGAATGAAAGTTTTAATTTAAGACTGATTAATTACACTGTACATAAGTAAATTTTTTAAATGTAAATTTGGGTGAATTGATTGTATTTTCTTGTGAAAATTATAGTATTCCAACACCCACAATTTAATTTGGAAGACTACCTTTGTGATTTCTTTTAAAAAGAAGGAAATGTGGAATGTCTTGCTAAGGTTTGGCATGTAGAATGCCAAGAATGCAAATGTTGGGTAATAAAATGTCAAATATCACTCCATTATTGGTCAGGAGATTGTCACAAAGTATCCATATTAGACACACCCAGCTACCTTGCAGCTTGTATTTTAAGTTTTTATCCTTTCCCTTCAAAGTGCTGGATCATAAACAATTATTAAGATCAGATTGACATAATATTAAAATTTACTACAATCAGCTGCTTGTCTGCAAAGGAGAGGTGTTTTAACTGCATTCACATTTTCAAACATCTTCATATCGTATTATAATAAATTTTATCATTTAAATAACAAGGGGGTTTCATATTCTGCAGCTGAATATCACTTGTGTTGTCTTTTGTGTGTTATTTCTGTCCAAATATGATACTAGAATTTTGCATTTTGTATGTGGTAAAATTGCTTATTATGTGTGAGAAAGCACTGTTCCTTTCTAAATGGCTAGATAACAAAATTAGTGTTCATGAAAATGTTAACAACAAAATCTGGGTCCATCAAACCATTTGCATATTAAGTATGACACAAGCTGTCTTTCCTTGGACTGCTAGACCCTGAAGAGGAAGGCACTGTGATACTTCAAAACACCGGAAACTATTTACCTTAACACAGCATAACATTCCAGAAGACTCGAATCTTTGCTGATTTATCTAACCTGTCACAAAATTTGGTCACCTAAGGAGGAGCCCTTTATTGTATTTGGTACTGTTAAGTGTAACCAAAAATCTGATCTAACATGATGCAGAAGACTCACTGTAACTAAGTCTGTTATTGCATCATTATTAAGTTCATAAGACATTAACTATTATTGGGATGGAAATTACATTAGGACAATAGAGACAATATGTTGTCATAATTAAGTAAAAAACTGTATTGCATGAGGTGCGAAGATATTTGCTAGGGTTATTACAAATAAAATCTGAATTTTGTATAACATAAATTGAAACCTATATAAAAAGGGGTTGTCCTTGACTGTATTTAGTCAGAACAGTTTTAATATGACTAATTTACATAAATGACAATGACATTAAAAATGTAATCGCGATTACCTTTGTTTCTTGCCAGTGCAGTGGGATATGGTGATTGAAAATTTGTCTTCGAAAAACATTTTGCCCCCGTATGCATTCTTGTATTAGTTCATAACAAACTTCAAGCTTAGCAACACAGTTCCAGCATACTGTTGTAGGCAAGTCATCTTGTTCCAGAACCTAGCATGAAGCAGATTTAATTAATAACATAACAGAAGCTGTAATTTAAGGTAATCATTCTAGCAATATTTTTACGAATTCAAGTTTACCGCTCAACAGAACAGGACCTGTTCAAATACAAATTATATCGTACTTACAATTATTTGAAGACAGTGCTTCAGCTTCAACATCAGTTGTCTGAATAATCCTTCTTCGCCGAATACCGAAATGAAAGCACTGGTCTGTTTGGCACATATACGACAGCACTGATTCATCTCGCAGTCCATGTTGTGAACCGAATAGCATGCTGCAGAACGACCATTCATTCGCTTTTACTACGAGTTGGAATCTTCTACCAACATATGAATTCAAAATCCCCATTGGCCTCATGTACTAACCATAGCATGTGTAACACTTTCGAAATACATCAACTTGCTTTGTGGTTATTATAAAGTCTGTGAAATAAAAGTTCAAAGTTAATTACCTTTATTGCTCCCTTTAGAAGAATGAATGTAATACGCATAGTAGAAATAGAGGTAATAGAAGGTATATATTGGCAATACATACGTCATGCTTGCCACTCACAACTCTTACACATTGAACAGAGCATGGGTGGGAATTCCGCACGGGAGTTCCCTTCGGATTTCCCTTAGCCAACTCTCGAGATAAGCGGGAAATGCAGACGTCATTACGTAACACAACAACAACTTAGAATAATTTCCCTTCGAAACGCAGCGAATGACTCATCCAGCTAACGGGTACGCGACTCCGTTCGCTCTAACTTCGTTCGTATAGTGGGATACCAGAAAACGCATTGGTATTGATGGTTCGGGATTAAATCTGCTTGAACCAAAACTGAAATACGATGTTCAAACACGCAAATGGTAAATACGCCGTTATGAATTATGCCGCACGCCCTTTCCCTTCCAGTTGAAACTGGTCGGAAAAAAGATTTCTTCCGTTCAAAGAACCCGGATATATCGAAATAAATAATAAATTTCGCCTCCACACAAATATCCTATTTAATAGACATGCGTCTTCTCTAGGACTCTGATATTTAGGCACTTAGGTCTGAAAATAAAGATTAAAATTAATAACCGTATAAGAGCCATGGCATTCAGGACAGCATAGTTAGTGTGGTGACTAGGCTAGGGGTTGGACAACCAAGGAAATTTATTTATATTTTTGGAGATTTACTGTCCACCAAAGCGTCCTGATGGGCTCTAGGACCCATCCTCCATCCGTGTCTCTTTCCCTGGGGACAAATCAGTGGAGCGTAAAAGCGGCCATTCATCTTCTTCTAATGCAGTAGTTAAGGAATGAATGGAAGTATTACGTCACTCACGTGCCTTCATAGCCTGCACACAGACAAATTTGCCTTTATAAGGGGCCGCGATTTGTGTGCAGCTGTTTTGATAAATTTGTACATTTTTCATCCTGGCATGGTTAGTCACAGAGACAACGGAAAAGAATCACTCTTAATGTTTTGCCCGTTTTTGTTTTCACCATCCTGTGTTTATAACAAGTAGGTATGAACTATTGAATTTCAGTGGAAAACTTAAAATACCTATTAAGAGAATTTTAATCTGAACACGAGATGAAATATGTTTATTTTTACATTTCTTTTCAAAGAAAACACAAGTAAATTGTCGAGAGTAATCTAGTATCAACCCAAGAGTACTTCAAATATGATTTACAAATAAGTTGACATAAAAAAAAATCTACGTGAAGTACAAATGTGCTTAAGTTTATGAAATATTTTCAAGAAAGCTGTTACAATTTTCGCAGGAAGACATGTTTGGTGCACGTTCGGTAGTCATCGCGGTAAGGAACAATAAATCCGAAATAAAACTTATATGCATACATGAAAAATTGTTTATTTTCAGTGTACAGGTACAAATGTTACTAACAGGTAGTAGAATAATACTGACATTACGCTACAAAAAAACTCTGAATATTTTGTACGGATGCGTGTGTGTTTTAAATTACGATTTTACAAACCCATAGGCAATATCTTAGTGCCTAAATACAATAATTAAATTCAACACTATTCAAGTCAGTAATTCTTTATTAACGTTCTGACTCAACAGCATAGGTGCTAATTACAAAGCCGGAACAGGTACAAAAAAACAAAAATACACATACATCACAAATACACAAAAAAAACACAAAACAAAAAACCAACCAGTAGTAGTAGTAGTAGTAGTAGTTACGATGTCGACGATGATAACTCAGTTCATTTCCACTCTATGTCAACGTACTGGCTGAACAACACAAGTTCAAATCCAGTGCCAATGCACAACAAAACTGAAAATGTATTTATAGCGTAACATTAAGGCTTTTCTTGAAACTGTTGTTACAGTAGAAAATCATTAAATATTACTTAGTATTTTGAGTGTGTATTTGTAGACTTAGGTACCTAGCACGCAATGCGCTTGACGCCATATTGACATCTGTGGCGCGCTCGGCTCTACAATTTTTTTTTCACTTTGTATCATATAAACAGAACGATTTTCGAAAAAAGTTACTGAACACAAAATGTGTGTTTCGAATTACTTTACGACTTTTGTCTGAAGAATTTCTCATTCTAAGAAGAATTACACGAGGTATGATAAAAAATGTCTATGTTTTGCATGTATAGTACAAGTTATTCCAAACAGATTGTAATGAAAATTGATAGATTTTCGAAAAATGCTCAAACATCAAATTTCATGAAAATCCTTCCGGTGGGAGCCGAGTTGTTGCATGCGGGCCGACGGAAGGAAGGAAGGACGGACGGACGGACAGACATAATGACGCTAATATTCGCTTTTCGCAATTTTGCGAAGGCCCCTAAAAATAAACACAAGATTACAAACGAGCAGCAATGATCATGATGATGATGGCGATGACTACTCATAATAATGCTAATAGCTAGAGGGAGCAGAGACCTTGTTGAGAAGAAGTGAGAGTGGCTCAAGCTGGTTGCGACGTTCCCTGTCTAAGATCTATTTTAATCTTTTCCACATTTTTAGTTCTATATGTCCCGCAGTAACGTCCTTCCTTGAACATTTCATGTGCTCTTATCTTCTCCCTAGTGGTTTCTACATGTCCATATATACGATAATTACTGACCCAGTCAACCTAATAATATTTCGTAAAAAACATACATTTTGAGGATCGTATGACGCAATTTTTCACTCAGCAAACACTCACTGAAGCACCCTATTCTCGAACACAGTCTATATTCTCCTTTCATAATGAGAGACCAAGACGCTCACCAATACGAACGATTAAATTATATCTTTCTATACATAGGTGTAACTTGGCTAATAACATTGGTGGTGGTGGTGGTGGTGGGGGTTGTGTTGGGGCGGCGGGAATCGACCATGGGTGTTAGGAACTCAGATGCCTCTAGTCTGCGTCACATATAACGCAGTTTTTTTGTCTTTACACCAACCAAATAACCGTTTTGAACATGCTTCTATTTCTTATACGCCCCTCTTCAACTCAGTAGCCAAATTTTTTTGTAGGTAGAAAAAATATTGTGGAGGGGGGCATTGATACTGGATTATGTCACGACTATTCATTGCGAGAAGGACAGATAATCATGAACAGTCAGCTGCAGAATGTTTGACAGGGAGCAGTCGTTGCTTTAAATATCTCATCACTTGCCAGGCGAGAATGAGGGCATCCAAATAAACCTAATTTAGGCCGAGCGGGAGGCCCCCAAACACACGAGAATAATCAGGGAAGTAGGTATCATTGCTTAGTGAGGCAGGGTTCCCTCGGCTCCTCGCCCCTGGGAAACAGTAAGTACTAATTTTCCAGCTTAATTTTCATTTCCATTTCATGTCCATCAATCTTATAACGCCAGTGTCCATATATCTTTCCGTCTCTTTCTGTAATTACCTAATAATATCAATTAAAACAATTTGCATTGCCAGTTATTTGATTCTTCTGTGAGACAGCACAATTTGGAACATTATTTTTTAAATTTGAGTCATTGATAAGGGACGTGTGAGTGCTTCTTGTGTGGAGGATTCAGGTCGTTTGGGACGTGATGCTGTATCGCTGGGCTATGCGGCTTCGAGGTATAATCGCGTGCATGGGCCCGAATTCTTAATTTGCGTCCGTGCCCCTAGAAACGTAGCTGCACTGATGTTTAGATTGTCTCTGTTACACTAACATTTTCTTTTGCCATTTTTTGAGTTGCGTATGCCCTCTGTGTGTGTGTGTGTGTGTGTGTGTGTGTGAAGTGGGTGCAGCAAAGCTAGCCGTTCAACACACTATGAGAGACGTCACTCAATCGTCGTGACGTCACTGTAAACGCCCATGGCAAGTAGCCTTACGTCACAACTGTGGGTATTTCTGTAAATGTCATTATACTGAGGAAGTTGGTGGCCGCACTCAGTACAACAGGTGGATCCCCGCCTGACTTTTCGTGCCAAGGCAGCTGCTTTCACCGTCTCCATAGATGAAAATATTGTGTGTATTTTTTGAATATCGCTTCCCGGATGTCGCCCGCTTTCAGTGCAGTGAATATTGTGTAGCTTTTCATGCGAGAAGTACATCGGCACAGAAGATAAGTGTGTGTGCTGGATTAACCTTTTGGCGCCGGAATTATTTTTTTTAATTTTAGCACACCCTGTATATAAAATGTGAATAATACAGGAACCAAATACGCTAGAATTATGAAACAAACTGCATTTTGAAGAGAAAAAAACGGAGAGTATATACCATGTTTAAAATATTCAGTATCTATATTTGTTGAATAAATATATAAAATGCAACTTTAGAGGTTAGCGGT
>Ga0123353_10008111_pt1 | contig 14299 bp, 12 predicted proteins | sample TergutLab28metaG_3_FD_92763 | JGI IMG/M metagenome (GOLD analysis project Ga0123353, IMG submission 92763) | Labiotermes labralis P3 segment gut microbial communities from Petit-Saut dam, French Guiana - Lab288 P3 | ecosystem: Host-associated > Arthropoda: Insects > Digestive system > Gut ... | reverse complement strand
TTACAGGCCTGGACAGGCCCAGAGGGTTCTTAGGAAGTTAAGGTTCCCAGATTTCGTAACAACGGCACAGGATGGTGGTAGGTTGTCAGCCTTACGCACCGGCCGCCTTTACCCCCAGGAAATGTTCCTGGTACTCATTTCTGTTAGAGTCTGAGTCGACCCCAGGGCCATAGTGCGATCAGAAGGATTTTATGTCAATGAAGAATCGACTGGTACCAGCTGGGTTCGAACCAGCGACCTTCCAATTTGTAGCACAGCACCTGAACCACTGTGCTACCGCGGTCCACCTTAAGAAAATAAAGGAGAGCAAATTACGTTCGGTTAAATTCTTGCTACCACTCCGTTAAAATCTCCTACCCGTCCGTCTCACATTTAAGACGAAGAAGATACGAATAATTTTCCTTCCCGTATAGGTGATGAAACTTTGTCAGATTAAGTAATAAACATTTGTTTAATGTTTTGTTGACCGAGCATTGTGATATAACCCATCTGACTAACTCCAACACCAACACGACAAAAAAAAAAAAACCAGTCCATCCCGAACCTGCCAACAGCCAGTCAACATAAACGGTACGATACAAAAAATGTAACTTATGTAAGAACTTTTTGCATTTTATGAAATACTTTTATTATTTAATACCTTTTAACATAATCTGAAATTTTAACAACAAAATGTTTCACGCTTTTTAACGACTATGTATGTATGTATTATATATATATATACACACACACACACACTTAAGTAATTTTAAACAATTCCATTATTTTCAGCATGACATACACCAATTACTGTATACACAGAGTAGTACCGCCCGATGATGAGCAGTAAGCCTGCTCGAAACATGTAGAGGTTAGTTATTGAAATAAAATGAAAGTAATTAGTGCATCCTGTTGGTGTATATTGTACGGATAATAAACATGGATTAGGTCTACTGGAGAAAAGGGTACTGATGAAAATATTGGGTCAGAGTCGGGAGTAAGAAACAGAAGGATGCAGCGATTTACATAACAGTGACTTGCACTGCTACTCTTCACCAAATACCATTAGGATGATTATAAGAAAATTGTGGGATGAGCGGGTTATGTGGCACGCAAGAGACAGATACATGCTGGTGGCTTTTTGGTTCTACAACATTAAGACATCAACCGGAAAATCCATTCGCAGATTAGAAGACGATATCAGATAGACCTAAAGCAAGACGAATAATCACGGAGTGGATTAATTTGGTTCGGAAAGGGACCAGTGGCTACTTTTAGTACTGTAATGATACTTCATGTTTTATCAAATAAAGGGACAACATAATAATACAAACAGCCAACTAGATGCAACAATAACAAATTTTATTGATGACTACAATCAGCTCAACATGTTTCGGGCGATAATTTCGCCCATCCTCATGATGCTGCCTGCAAGAAGCATCGTCGGTGCATTATACCACAAGCTGTAAACACAATCTAGTGCCCCTGAGGATGGGCGAAATTATCGCCCGAAACATGTTGAGCTGGTTGTAATTATCAATAAAATTTGTTATTGTTGCACCTAGTTGGCTGTTTATACTGTTGTATCAGTGATGCACGGTCACACAAACATCAAATTAACAAAGGGAATTTGAAGCAGTGAGCGATTACTCTTTTCTCAAGAATAATTCACATCAATAGTGGTTTTTGTTTGTTTGTTCGTTTTCATAATTCTGCGTAGGATTTACTTGGTAGGTATGACTTGCCAGGCACCGGGGTAAAGGAACCATATCAAGCAACTTCGTTCCATTTACGAACTATATTGTCGGTTTACTTAAAATTGTGAAGTATGTTACACTGAAACATAAATCACTCGTTACTCAATTATTATACCAACCACTGCACATATATAAAATTTATATATGTGCAGTAGTTGGTATAATAATTGAGTAACTCAACAACATGCAAGATATAAGAACGAAAATAAATAAATAAATCACTCGCTTTTGACTGTGCTGGATTCTTGATAATCTGCTATTTTTATGATTATGCTACAGTTACAATGACAATGGTAGCAACTGACATAAAGTTGCCTCTTAAAGGATTCTGCACTGAAGTTAGCTTGAACGTTAAAAAGAAGTTTAAGAAAGACATTGAGAGGCAAACAAGGCACAGCAGTAAGGATATCTCTCTTAAAATCCGGCTTCGGGAACAATCAGACACGACGAGCGGCGGCCATGTTACGTCTACTGTGGTGGCGACGACGACGGCGGTGGTTGTGGCTGTGAGGTATAAATCTTCCTAGTATTACACCCAGACACGCCCTACCCCACTACGCACCTGCGAACTCAGACCTGTCGCACCTGTATAGTGAAGGAAGCTGCCTCAGGACGTTCTTTGTATCAGCAATACGCTGATGAACAACCAAATCTGGTCTGACGAAGCGTGCCTCACGGTGTTAACTGAGCAGAATTTCCAAGCCCCCTCATCAATTTCCGCGGAAAGTTTGCGAATTGTTGCACCAACTTTACAGAAATCATCTGGTTTGTGCTCACAGAGAGGGGTGTTGTGGAAAACATGTTGTAGAGGAGACTATTTGGACTTGAGAGAGAAAGAAAGTACAAAGCGGATGGAAAAGGTACTTTTAAATTAGGAGATTCATTGCACTTTCATTCACTATGCATCACTGGGGCGAAGAAATAAAGAAGAGATAGGAGATGCATGAAGCACACGTAGGAAACATGATAACTCTACACAGAATTTTAATTTGAAAAACTGAAGGGAATGAAATAACAATTTTAAAGATGGTTGGAAGAATGACATTCTTAGAAAACTAGGATGTGTACGAGCGTAGACTGGATTCGCCTCCCTCAGGAGAGGGGTGGAAATGTGAAGACGGTAATTCATATGGACAGAAAGCATAGTTTAGCGCAACAAACTGTGCTTAAAATGAGTACGCAAACAATATAAAATATAATAATTCCACGTGCTTAAATAATCGTTGCTTCAGAAATGATATATAGGGGAAATGAGGTAGAACTCTAAGCTTTCTTGACCTTCAGCTCTACACGCAAGAGAATGCTCAGTTACACGCTCCGGTATATTTTATTCTGTGGACATAAGGACGGTACCTGTTGTACACCAGGCAGGCAGGCAGCATGGAGCCACAGGTATTTACCTCACTGGCGAAGAGTAACACTACCCCCCCCCCAGCCCGGTCAACTCTTTTCTAAAAAACGTTTAACGTCCCAAGTGCACGAACTGAATGTACCTTGAATACGACACTGCCATGGAACAGCTCTGCACATTTCTGCAGTATGGTATTCTTTAATATAAAGCACATGCTATTCTGCGAGCCTTAGTAAAGTGCTGGAATAATACAGAATGCTTAACATGCAACAGAACAAACGTTAGAAAAAACTGTTCATATCTTAATAGTGACGAATCTGTTATAGCGAATCAAAATTCAATTCACACCCAATGTGCTTGTTCCCTTCATCTGCTGCATGAAGAAATATTAATAAACAACACAGACACTTAAAACGGAGGAATGCGGTATGTTCAACACTAGATACACCTTACACACACATTTCATACTGGAGACTTCAGAGTACGGTGTTATAACAACATTTGAAATGTTAGTTGAAACAAGGAGAACATTAACAGCACATGAAAAAATATTACAACACGAAATAGGCTACTAGGTGCCAACCGTGAGTTCCATAAATCCACCTTAATATTATCCACCCCATCTACATCTGGATCTTTCAAGTGGTCTTTTTCGAGTTCCAACACCAAAACCGTGTGTGCATTACCCACCCACCAACACGTGCCGCGCCTTCCACCCATTTCCACCTTTATTTGATGACTGAAATAACGTTCGATTACGCACCATGACGCTCCATATTATGCAGTTTCCACTAGTTCCAGTTACTTCCTAACTCTTAGGCACAAATATCTTCCTCGGCACCGTATTCTCGAATCAGCGTACGTTTTTCCCATAATGCGACAGACCACTTTTCGTGCCATATTTATTACTACAGCAGACAAAGTTAACGTTCTATATGGTTCAATCTCTACGTTTCCAAATATAAAAGGGGAAGAAGAAAAAATTTGCTTTGAGTGGCAACAGTTATTCTTTAATTTCCATCTGCTCTCATTTTTTCCACGCATTTAATTATGATTCATTAATTTAATTCCAATTATTTGAATTCTCTTACATTTTCAAAGAATTTAATATTGATCTTACCTACCAAATTATAAGTTTAAAATTATGTCAGTAATAAACGTGTGTAAGAAATTTTGTATAAAAAAGTGTTTCTAAATAACAGCAATATATATATATATATTCCAAACAATGTCGATAGTCTATTTTTAATTGTTATACTATACGTCTCACAAAAAAAATGCCTGTATCTGCTTGTAGGCTCATATCAGCACGAACAGTAGGTCGGAACGAAACTGTTTTACTCTTTTATAAAATTACCCGCAGACTTACCTGGATTTTGCGAAATGCCATTTTCAGGACCTCAAGTGCTTACGGGACACTAGATGCATATTAATGGGGAAGATGTGATTGAGCCACGTGTAATTGAGCCTTGGACGGAACAGCAAGTACAGTGATTGCTGCACTAACTGTTTTCTGAAAGATATAATCTTGCAAACAGGGCGTAACCCTTCTCCAGCACCACATCAATCAACAGATTCAAAAAAAAGTGCAGAACATTTGTTCACAGACCTTTAAAAAAAAACTGATCCCAAAGACCGAAGCAGCGAACAGAAGGGTTCTGCTGTCTTCAACACCGTAAGTCCTGACGGACTATAAAAGTGCATTTCTCTCATCATGTTCCCCGATTTCCTAAAGCCCCAGACTTCTCCCATCTGTCTCTCTGTTTAGACTAACTTTGCAGTTGAATACGAGTATGGAGCGTCAGTAGATGAAAGGAAAACCTAAGTATTTGGAAAGGGGAAAAAACCTGTCCCGGGTGCACTTTACCCACCACAAATCACACGCGGAATGACCGGCATCAAACCCGGGTGTCCGCGGTGATAGGACGGCGAAAAACAATCTAACATATTACACGCCTCTAATTTGTGTGGTTAATCTATATAATACAAAACATTTAATTTCGTAATCATACAGAACACACGTACTCCTCACGCAGAACATTTTGTTGATGGTGTACAGGGAAATAATCACTATTTATTCTCAGAATCGTTTGAAATACGTAAGACTAAATGCATTATTCCGTGGCCAAAATAAAAACTTTTAGTTTTAAAGGAGGTGCTACAAGCAGTAAACTTAAAAGAGTTAGGTTTTATTATTAAAATACATCACCAAAATAATCCACACTTGAAACTGCAAGTTGTATCAAATATAATTCTTTGAGTGAAATGTAAGACTACGATAAAATTTGGATGAAAACAGCCGATATATATATATATATATATATGAGAGAAACAAAATACCGAACAGGGCACAGAAGTGCACATCAATGGGGCAAAGAAGTCCCGTAAACCTGAAGAACACAACTATAGAGCTTAGACATGGAAAATTGAGCCTGATGCGTGTGTTAATGTTGTTTGTATTTTTGTTGTTATTGGTGGTGGTGGTGATGGTGGTGGGGTGGTGGTGGTGGTGCTGGTGATGATGGTGGAGGTGGTGGTGGTGGTGGTGGTGGTGGTGATGGTGGTGGTGGTGATGATGATGATGATGATGATGATGAAGTAGTGAGCAGCACGTGTCTAAAAGTTTTGTGACTCTGTGCTTGAGGCCATACCGAAAGAAGCTTTGAAAAACGAACTGACAAAATTGCACCAGAACATTAAAGGAAACAGTGGTGTTGCAGTATTGCTCTTTTGGGCTGCATATTACAGACGGAAGAAACGTAACATTGTTTCCAAACAAACATCTGCTACCACGCTCAGGGTACACGTGATTTGAAAAGCCGTTTTTTCAAGGCTACAATGAATGGGAACCAGACAGCTACATGACTAGTAAACCACTAATAGGAGAGGGTAAAATAAAAAAAAAACAGCCATAATAGGACTGTATTGAGAGAAGATGGGGCAGTAGATTCCTCCGAAAAGATGGCGATTCTCCACGGGTGTACACGGCGTCTCAGAAGTAAGTAATTGCGCCTTCAGAACATCCAGTGTCAGAGAATTATTTCTTCTTCACTTGATATCCGTCTTAAATAGAGAAACGATGGTAAACTACCTATTAAAAAGTAAACTCTTCAACCCGTTACTTAAGCTATAAGCTAGGCAAGGGCACAAACGCAACCACAAGAAAACTCTTACAATGCAACAATATAAATAAGTCCTTCGAGAAGATCCTTTTGGAGAAGCTAATGTGTGCCCAGGTGGTCAAGAAATTTCCCACTTTTATGGAACACGCAGGTTAATTGTCTCTCTCACTATAGCTCAACACAAGACCTATTTTGATATGAATCCAGACTACATTCAAACAAACACACATACACACACTCATTTTAATATCCAGTTTCACATATGGGGTGCGCGGTGGCACAGTTGGTTGAGCCAGTGGACTACAAGCCGGAAGAACGTGGTTTCGAATACCGATGGGGTAATTGGGATTTTCATTGACTTAATCTTTTCGGCCGCGTTATAGCCCTGTTGCCGACTCAGTGTGTAACAGAGATGAGCACCAGAGATTTCTCCTGGGGGGTAAAGGTTGCCGGCGCATAGGGCTGACTACCTTTCCACCTTCTTGTGCTGTCTAGACATTCTGGAAGCCTCAAGCTCCTGGAGCCCTAATGGCCTGTCGAAGCCTGTAATGGGATAGCGTTTTCATAATATGCTCCATAACGTTTTTATATATATACATACATACATACATATACATACATTACATACATATATACATGCATACATACCTATATGCATACATGCATACATACATACGTATATAATACATGCATACATACATACATACATGCATGCATGCATACATATACATACCTACATGCATACATACATACGTATATAATACATGCATACGTTCCTACATGCATACATACATACACACACACATACGTACATACACATACATACATACATATATACACATACATACACACATACATACACACATACGTACATACATACACACATACACACATACATACACACATACATACACACATACATACACACATACGTACATACATACACACATACGTACATACATACATACATTTATGGAGCAGAATCTTTCTAAAGAAGCTCACGGATTTAGATCTAGTCAAGAAATTCCCTTCACCCGGAAAATGGAGGGCTTTTATCGCGTTTACGAGAGCCCGCCACTTGTCCATTTCCCGAGCTACGTCAATCTATTCCACTCCCCATTTAAGAGCCACTTTAATATTATACACCTTCCCCCAGTCTTCACCCACACATATCTTGCTCAAGCCCAAAACTTGCGTCCAACAATCCAATAAGAATCTGTATTTCTTACGGTATTTATTAACGTCTGATTTTGTAAGTTCTCTTCTTTTAAACGACCTTGAAAAGATGTTGAGAAACATGTGTGAACAGTCCTAAACTCGGTGTCTTATTGGTTACACTATTCTTACTTTTGTTGTGAACCGGTCCTCCGTTCAGTCATGCTTTACTTCCAGGTAGCCAGACAACACTGATTTTGTGATGAGCAACTTGAAACTGAGAGTGTTCCATTGACGTACAAGTATATCCTTTAGCCTAAACCCTTCCATTATTGAAAGGTAAGAGGAAAGCTGTAGGTAGGACGATTCGTGGTGAATTAATGGGTGAAATGGTAGCACAGAAATTACTGTGTTAGAAGCTATAATTTAACAAAAAAAAAAGCACCGTTTCCAAATACGCTGGGATGGATGGTGGTGGCTTTGAACCAAATAAATTTGTAAGCAGATGTTGATCTCTTAATCGATCGAAAACGCACACCTGTTTCCTCAAACTTTTTGCATTGAAATAAAAAGCTTCTGTAAACAGCAAAGTGCGTAATTAAGGTTATGCTAATACCGACAGCAGGGTAGAAGTAAACTGGCTTATTCATTGCGGAAACATCCCAATTAATACAAACGACAGCACCTGTAAACTTGGGATGAAAGTGCAAATAACGTCTCAGTAGAAATACATAAAGGTAAGTTCTGTGTGTGCGTGCGTGTCTGTGTGTGTGTGTGTGTGTCTGTGTGTGTGTGCCTGTTTGTGTGTCTGTGCGTGTGCGTGTGTGTGTGTGTGTCTGTGTGTGTGTGTGTGTGTGCGTGTGTCTGTGTGTGTATATGTGTGTGCGCGTGTGTGTCTGTGTGTGTCTGTGTGTCACTTGAAGAGAGGGTCAAGTATTGCACTATCTTGCAACCCCAATAAAACATACGGTAGTACCATGAGAAATAACTGAGAGACAAATGTGTATTTCCAAATACAGACAGGAAGGACTATAAAAACTGTGAATAATCGATTATGGTGCCTCTAATATCAATCGCTTAGACAGACCGTATCGGAATTTGACATTCGGAGGACCGTGCATCGTGATATATTTTATAAAAAAAGCCAACGAGATGCACTCTTTCCATCCTGACCTCGCTAAGACAGTCAATATATCTACCTATCGCTGCCTATACAGTGCTGCAACTCCTGATGATGGACAGTAGATCTGTCCGAAACATGCGGAGTTTTTATCAAAATAAATTTGAGAAATATTGCATCTCGTTGGCTTTTATTATAAGAAAAGACTGTATCTGAAATTATAAAAAGGGTAAAGTTGTGGGTGGGTGGGGGGTTAGAAGTGTAGTGCCACTTATTTTTAACTCCGGCACTAGAAGGAGATGAGTGATCAACTTCACCCTCCGGCCGTTTTAGCTACAGGAGAAGAACCCCGGTACCCATTCAACAGGAGTGGACCGCAGAATCAGTCTGGACCGTTTTGGACAATAAATACTCTCACACTTCGCAATTCGCTCGTTAAAGAAAGCCAAATGCCTGTAAAGATGTCAGAGACACGTCCGCTTACATCGGAATGAGATATTTCAACTTCATACGCTGCAGAAAAGTGTAATACTACTGAAAGTGATATGAAGTAATCGTAACACCTGCTTTTACTTCCGGATTGTGCACCTCCCACCTGCGTTGGATATAAAAATAACCCTTTAATTCTGTGGTCTTGAGTGACGTTTAGAATAGTTTTTATTTCGTCATTTGGCGCGCTCAACCTAGATTTTGACCCGCCTATAAATAATACCACAGAGAACGTTTGGTATAAAATGCTTACATTCTTGAGCCACCAAGCATGGCTAGGGACGATATGTTAGGTACGTTTCGGTGTTCAAACCCTTCTTCAGTAATTAACTGTGGAGCTTTCGGCGGATGTTCTCCATAGATGAATATCAAAATAATTACAATTCTATAGCCTTCCGTCGATGGTGTGTCAAGTTTGAACTCGATAACATTATGCAATCTTGACACTCAGAGGACCGTGCATTTTCATACGTTCGTAAAATAAAATCAACGAGATGCACTAATTTCACAAATTTATTTTTGGAATAGAACTCCATATTTTAATGTTTTAATGTGTAAATTTTATATATGTGCAGTGGTTGGTAAAATAATTGAGTGACTTGACAACATGCACGGTATAACAACGAAAATAAGAACTTTACGTGTTTCGGACAGTTTCTCTGTCCATCATCGAGTCTAGCACTGTACACACAGCAGTAGGTATATGTCACACAGGTTATGCTGACTGCTTGCTAGTGGGATCAGTATCCCGCTACCAAGAAATCAGCATAACCTGTATGACATATACCTGTTGCTGTGTGTACAGTGCTAGACTCCTGATGCTGGGCAGAGAAACTGTCCGAAACATGTAGAGTTCTATTCCAAAAATAATTTTGAGAAATTAATGCATCTCGTTGGTTTTATTATAAGAATTATGCAATCTTTTCATCCTATAAGTCACGGGTGATCAAACTGCGGTGCGCCTACCGCTAATGTTACGCCAAACTTTGTTTACTAGTACGCGGACTGCCTAAAAAATTAAAACGTAAAGAATTAAAAATTGAAAAAATTAACAAGGCACAAGCCACACACATCTGCCAGCACCAAGCCACATACATCTGCCAGCACTAAGCCACACACATCTGCCAGCACTAAGCCACATACATCTGCCAACACCAAGCCACATACAGCTGCCAGCACTAAGCCACATACATCTGCCAGCACCAAGCCACACACAACTGCCAGCACCAAGCCACATACATCTGCCAGCACCAAGCCACATACAACTGCCAGCACCAAGCCACACACATGTGCCAGCACTGAGCCACATACATCTGTCACCATCAAGCCACATACATCTGCCAGCATCATGCCACATACATCTGTTAGCACCATGCCACATACATCTGCTAGCACTAAGCCACATACATCTGCCAGCCCCAGGCCACATACAACTGCCAGCATCAGGCCACATACAACTGCCAGCACCAAGCCACACACATCTGCCAGCAATAAGCCACATCCATCTGCAGCACCAAGCCACACACATCTGTCAGCACCAAGTCACATACATCTGCCAGCACCAAGCACTATCGGCAACATTATGTAATTCCTGCGTGCTGTCAGCAAGTTTTCCGAAGTGCATTTTTTTTATTCAAATACAAAAGAATGCTGGTGTATGGTGTAGATGTTAAATTTAATTTACTGGTTCGCCAGCGAAGAAGTTTGATGATCTCTAATCTAATTTATTAAAATTAATAACTGTATTAATTTTAGAGTTTTAATATATTAGGCGAAGGAAAAGATCCACCAAATGGAAACGTCACGTGAGATGATACCCGGATTAGGATGACGAATTGGGAGTGATTCAGAAAAGTTGCTCTCGAGGTTTCTTAGAACAGCGTTTCTCAACCAACCGCCGGGCCGCGGCCCGGTACCGGGCCCTGGCATCATATATACCGGGCCGCGAGAGATTCTCCTGGAATTGATAACTAATTTAAATGTAATTTTATATTTGTCAACATGCCACACCGTAGACATAATTATACTAATACTCTTTATGATTATGCCATAATTAATTATTAATACTTATGTTAGTTTAACGTATGAAAGTAAAAGAATTTGGAAAGTTACTGAGGAGTAAATCTGTTGGGAACTGGTCCTCGTCTTATGAAAAGAATTTACCGGGCCGCGGTCTCACAAAGGTTGAGAAACACTCTATTAGGGTATATGTTCCTCAGAACACTGCAGAAAACCACAAGATACCCTTAGCCACAGTCTTTCCACAGTCTAGATTTGAAACCCGCATCCCTTTTTTGCAAGAAAACACGAGACCTTTAGCAGAATACCTCAATTCTGAATACTAAAGAGTACAAACAACAAGAATATAAGGAGTGATGGGAGTTTCAGGAGGAGAGTCCTTCTTGCAGCGGTAGTCAGCAATATATCGCAAATCAGTCTGTCGCCACTGGCTAGATCGTAAGCGAATAAATAACAAGAGTTTGCAAAATTCAGGATGCTGAGGTCTTGGCGTGATCGGAGGAGCGAAATGTTGTGTAATTCGAATGAAAACCGTGAACAAACATAAAACTGTACCAATTTAATGCGGAGAGGGGTCTAAATCCAAAAATGAAAAACTGAAATTTCTGTACGTTGATAAAATACTTGCTGTGCAAGCGAACTTCATAACGAAGCGTTTCTTGAATCGCTCCGCCAGTTCCCTGCCTTAATGAACCACCGTCCAGAAAATTCCGCCATTGCCTTCTGAATCACATGCATTGGCTCGAGGCCACACCCTCACATTCTGTTCTTGTAAGATTACTGTCGTATCTTCTTGTTAGCTAGGAATGCGTCTCCAAAACTTAAACTAAACAGTTTGCACTTGCTATTTGTCCACGCATGGTACATTTCCTCGGTCATCTAATCAAGGATGTTACTACTTGGAAGTGTAGAAATTACGAGACTCCACATCATGAAATTTTCTGCATCCTCCATATACTTCCTGTCACCATTCAAAAGTTTCCAGTACACGTGGTCAGGTACCCTTAAGTTAAACTCGGCGTTCTTAAATTATGGCTAGACGCTTAGTTTCCCGCTCACGTAAAGCACTCAGTAAGTTAGTTTTTAAGTTTGTAATCTTTAGTAGATTCTTGTAAAACAATCCCATTACAGGCCTGGAGAGGCCCTAAGAGTTGCAGGAGGTTGAGGTTCCCAGATTTCAAGATAATCGGCACATGAAGGTGGTAAGGTTGTCAGCCCTACGCACCGGCCGCCTTTACTTCCCAGGAAACATTCCTGGTACTCCTGAGTCAACCCCAGAGTCATAGCGCGTCCGGAAGGATTATGTCAATGAAAAGCTCCAATGACACCATAGGGAATCCAACCCGCGACCTTCCGGCTTCTAGCACAGTGCCTCAACCAACTAGTGGATTATTGTATAAAACAGTAGTTTGAAGTTTCTGAAGTGAAAAACAGCCAGTGAAGTCCAATTAGCTGCATTCCGAGTGACATTTGCGAGTCCTCGATCCAGCGCTCAGTGCCGTCGGCCTCAAATCACTATCCGTCAAGAGACACTCGTCTATCAGGCAAAATGCCAGGTGTAGCCGAAGTCTAACCTGCGACTTCATTACCACCAACACGATTTTCCTTTCCGTACTCCGACAGCTTGGGCTTTCTGATGCCCAAATGCAAGATCTGACGACAGCGCTGCATCTTTTACCGCACGTTAGGTCTTGTGGCGGCAAATTTAGGCGGGGCCAAAGGTAATCAAATCAAGTCTTTTCAGTAGAGAAACACTGATATCTTTGACGGTGTAGAGGAAGACGCAAGGAAACTGGGTTGTAGAAAATGGTTGGGGGATGCCCAGGACCTCTAGGTCGCTGGCGACATTTGCTTGAGGAGGCCAAGGCCCACCCAGGGCTATACAGCCGATGATGATGATGGTGATGATGATGACGACACCGATATTTGGAAAAAAGTTCTTCATTTTACGGAATCTAATGTCCAAAATTATTAAAGGAACCTTTATGAGTAATTCCGAACCTTTCATCTGTCAACAGATGAAAACTTAACCTCCGACATTAGCACATGCACTAATTCCTACCGAATCAGTGCCCACGCCCTAGTGAGGGGAGTGCCTCATCCCATTAGCATTCTGGGTGCCCGGGCTCCCCCCACGATATTTTCCGTCTGCTAAAAAATAAAAACGAAAAAGTCGGTTGTTTCATTTGATGCTGTTAGCTCTCGGATATAAATAATAATCATTGAAAGCTATCGCGTTCTCAACTGTTGTTTGGTCTCTTAATGTACCAACTACCTCCAGCTCCTTCGCTGAAGCCTGTGTTATTCTCCCCACCATAAATATCACAAGGAGGCTGACCTCGATGGCTGGGAACGATAAAATCCACCGTGAACTGCGCCCACCCGTGGCCAACTCGACAACTAAATCAATAGCCACAGCATCCTATAAATGATGAACGGTCCAACAGATACAATGCCCGCCCGTATAGCATGTCAAATATTGAGTTACGAAACGCCTTTCAAAATATGAGGGACCATACCCCTTGATCGAGCTTTTTAAAAGGGGTAGAGTGAAATTCAAGAAAGAAATATGTAAATGATACTTGGTGCTCAATATTCTCAGTATATTTCGTCAATTTTATTTATAACCTCCACATGTTTCGGACCTCTCCATCTCCATCATCAGGAGGAATAAATGTATTTATATGACGCTTGGTATTGTGTATTCTGTATAGCTAGCTGTCTGGTGTGCAGGGATCCTGCATTCGACTCAGCCTCTTAACAGAATCAAGTTTCAGGAATATCTCCTGCGGGGTAAAAGCGGCCGGTGCGGAAGGCTGACAACCTTGCCCAGGCATTTTGGGAGCCTCAACCTCCTGCAGCCCAAAAAAGCGCCCGTCCAGGCCTGTAATGAGATAGCTTTATCTTTTTATCTCTCTATTGATTAGTATCCATCAGACCGTAAAGATTTTCGCTCAGGTGTATCGAACAATTAACACTTTATCCTCATTTATATGCCACATTCCTTAACAGAGGAGATTCAGCTACGTGGTGTTGGCTGTAGCATGACCTTTTCTTTCTCTTACAAAATGGTTTCCTCTTGGTAGAATTTTCAAAAACATTTCATATCTAAACTTACGAAAATTAGCATAAAGAACAAGACAATGAAACCATAAAATCTAATGATATATCTGATATATTTGTTAACTGCAATTGCGCGAACCCCCAGTGGGAGACGCGCGCGCGCGCACACACACACACGCACACACGCACACACACGCACACACACACACACACACACACACACACACACACACACACACACACA
>Ga0123353_10008110_pt1 | contig 14300 bp, 8 predicted proteins | sample TergutLab28metaG_3_FD_92763 | JGI IMG/M metagenome (GOLD analysis project Ga0123353, IMG submission 92763) | Labiotermes labralis P3 segment gut microbial communities from Petit-Saut dam, French Guiana - Lab288 P3 | ecosystem: Host-associated > Arthropoda: Insects > Digestive system > Gut ... | reverse complement strand
CGTCGTACGGCCTGTACAGAGCCTCAGTGCCTGTACAGTAGAGCTATACCTCTACTCCCCCTATGCGTCGTACGGCCTGTACAGAGCCTCAGTGCCTGTACAGGGGTGCACTTCCCCTTTTTTTAAATACTTAAGTAAATATGTCTCAACACACAAATCTTACTAACAATATCAATCAAACGACTTATCGTTGTCTGTGAACATTATGACCGGTCTTATATGTGAGGTGCACAATCACTGCGACACGTCAGCTCGGTCCAGAAATTAAAATTTTCCGGCAGTAATTCGGTTTATACACCGGAAATCGCCATTCACTTTTCGACCACCATTGATTTACATATTCTAAACGTTAAATAACACCCAGAACTTTAACTACGGAGGCCAATAATGTCTTCGCACCATGGCGGAAGATCCCTGCCTTAAATCTCTATAACTCTGTATCTTATCAATACTGACAGACGCATTCATATATTAGTAGGTCACCACTTTACTAACACTATCAGTCAATCCAGCATGTTTAAACTCTTAAAGGGTCATCTTCAGGATATACATTTGGCGCATTCATGCAGCAAGGTCAACAATATGAGTCACCAGATGTAAAATTCTTGAAGTAAAAAAAACACGTACATTATTTGTTTACCCATTTTGTTAACCTTATTGCTTGAATGTATTAAATGCATTCCCTGAAGAACATCCTTTAAGGGTTGAAACATTTTGCAGTGACATTTAGTATTAATAATGTAGTGAGCTAATAATGAAAGAATGAATGAATGCATCTGTCGGTATAAATGTGTTATAGTGATATTAGTCCACGGACATGAACAAGATAAACTCCATATTTCTGTTCGGTCTGAATGAACCAGCAGCTGAATTCAGCAGTCCCGCGTCTGACTGACACTCGGGAGTTAACTAACTCAGAAACATGTTTTACTACAATGCATTATTAGAGATATGGGTTTGAAAGTGTGAAACCTCTTAGAAAGCTATTCATCTGATTCTTATAACATAAGTCAACGAGATGCACTATTTCTCAAATTTATTGTGGTAAAGTACGCTACATGTTTCGGACAGTAGATCTGTCCGAAACATGTAGAGTATTTTATCAAAATAAATTTGAGAAATAATTATCTCGTTGGCTTTTATTATAAGAATATATCATAATGCACGGTCATCTGAATGTCAAATTATTAATCTAATTTACTTTATTTTAGTATTAGTACGTTCCTCTCACTACTATATACGTCTCACAAGTGGTCCGTTTTACCGAGGCTTTCCCAGTCACACTTAACATACAATTCGCGTCCTTCTGTCGTACAAAGCTCTTCATTCTGTGATATATTTTTTACTTCCTTCCTTGAGGTCCTGATATATTTCTCTTACCTTATTCTCAAACACATCTGACCTCTCTCGCTTTTTTAAAAAAAGAGTGAATCGCAAACGTAAGCTCAAATGGCGAAGGTGTGAGGGTCTTAGCTACAAACAACAGAACTGCAATTTTGCAGAACCGTAAGAAAATCGATATTTACCACAGGATTCAGACATAAACAACAATTCGTATCCCGCGTGCCCAATTTGTCTCTCATATTACTTGAAACTAGAAAACATCCCACTGAAATAAACACAGAATTTTGAAATACGGATAAAGCGATTATATTTATTTATCTCATCCAATTCCAAGGAAAATTATTCCTGTTTAACAAAATGTACTTTTATGCGACGAAACATTAGAACGTTAGAACGGCACAAACAGATAAACACGTGGTGAAAGCAGAGATATAGTGGCATAGGAAACTCTTCTCTTGTTTCCATAAATTCGGTTGTAGTGGGTTTTTATCATACTCGAGTGTTCGACTGAGCAACAGCTGCTCTGCCAGTCGCCGTGGTCCGTACGAACGCAACCACTACAGTTGGTGAATGATTCCTGTGGATTCACGTACAATCGAGGTGACTAATGAAGCCAGTATCGAATGTGTCATTTTGGTGTTGAGTATTATTCGAAAAAAAGACCACATTTTTAGATACAAATTCCGTCAATATGTCTTACGACTTTCATAAAGACGTAAATTTCAAGCAGTCGTGTATGTTGAAGTCGTACTATGAACCTACTAAATACATTACATGAGATGGGCTGTCCATTTCAGATATCAGCTGTCGGAAATGATTTTGGTGGTCTATGACGACACACACTACGCACCTCTCTGAAAAGTACACAAGTTGCAAATCTTCCGTAAAAAGTAACACTCACGCCCGTTTGGACATGTAATAGCGTATATTGACGACCGGAACAGAACAATCGGTATAGCGACCCACAACAGGCTGGACGGTCTGGGGTTCGAGAGCCGGTTGGGGTGAAAATTTCTGTGCCTGTTTAGATCGGCCCCGAGGCCCAACCAGTGTACTGTACGAGAGGTACCGGGTCCTTCCTTAGGGTAAAGCGGTCGGGGTGTGGTGCTAACCATTAACACCCTTCTAGTGCCGGCTTGCGAATGGGTTGGACCTATACCAATGCCTCCCCACTTTGTAGGTTGTGTTACTAAATATATTTATTTGAAGAACTTGTTAAATATACCTCTCCGTTGATTTTATGTTTCCAGTTCATCGGTCAGAAGGTCAAAATTCACCCTTTACAAATATTTTCTAATTGTTGACATAGAAAAAATAATATATCGCACTAAATGCTTAGCAGGTATATATATTAGGAATATACAGTAGGTACATACAGAGTCTGGTACGAACAGGTAGCGGGCACTTTTAATATGATAATGAAACTTTTTGTTCCATACAACGCGAACAATTACTTGGCTAGCTGAGAAACGATTAGCTTCTCAAGAAAGACTTCAATCCACGGAGTAAATAAGTAAGTAATATTCAGAATTTACCCACACACCAAACGTCATGTTCCCAGGTATAAGCAATAAATATTAATTATTGTGACTGCGTGTGTGTACTTTCCCTAATTATCCAACATGAAAATCGCATGAAAAAGTTAATCGGTAGCCGCATAGTATGACTGCACTATTACTTCAACATAGTAAGACCACACAATAATTTCAGTATAGTATGACTGCAATAATATTTCAGCATAGTATGACTACACTATTATTTCAGTATAGCATGACTGCGCTATTATTTCAGCATAGTATGACTACACAATTACTGCAGTATAGTACGACTGCACTATTACTTCAGCATAGAATGACTACACTATTACATCACTATAGTATGACCGCACTATTATTTCGGCATAGTATGACTACACAATTAATTCAGTATAGTATGACTGCACTATTATTTCAGCGTAGTATGACTCACTATTACTTCAGTATAGTATGACTCACTATTATTTCAGCATAGTATGACTCACTATTACTTCACTATAGTACGACTACACTAATATTTCAGCATAGTATGACTACACTATAAACTTCAGTATAGTATGACTGCACTATTACTTCAGCATAGTATGACTACACCATTACTTCAGTAGAGTATGACTGCACTAATATTTCAGCATAGTTTGACTACACTATTACATCAGATTGGTGTGACGGCACTATTAATTTAGGATAGTATAACTCACTATTACTTCAGCAGAGTATGACTACACTATTACTTCAGCATAGTATGACTACACTATTACTTCAGCATAGTATGACTCACTATTACTTCAGTATAGTATGACTGCACTATTACTTCAGCATAGTATGACTGCACTACTACTTCGGCATAGTATGACTGCACTATTATTTCAGCATAGTATGACCACACTATTACTTCAGTATAGTATGATTGCACTATTACTTCAGTACAGTATGACTCACTATTACTTCAATATAGTAAGACTCACCATTATTTCAGTATAGTATGGTTGCACTATTACTTCAGCATAGTATGACTCACTGTTACTTCAGTATAGTATGAGTGCACTACTACTTCAGCACAGTATGACTCACTATTATTTCAGCATAGTATGACTGCACTATCACTTCAGTATAGTGTGACTGCACTATTACGTCAGCATAGTATGACTCACTATTACTTCAGTATAGTATGACTGCACTATTACGCCAGCATAGTATGACTCACTATTATTTCAGTATAGCATGACTCACTATTACTTCAGTATAGTATGACTGCACTATTATTTCAGCTTAGTATGATTCACTATTACTTCAGTATAGTATGACTGCACTATTACTTCAGCATAATATGTCTCACTATTACTTCAGTATAGTATGACTGCACTACTACTTCAACATAGTATGACTGCACTATTACTTCAGCATAGTATGACCCACTATTACTTCTGTATAGTATGACTGCACTATTACTTCAGCATATTATGACTCACTATTACTTCAGCATAGTATGACTACACTATTACTTCAGCATTTTATGACTCAATATTACTTCAGCATACTATGACTACACTATTAATTCAGTGTAGTGTGACTCACTATTACTTCAGTATAGTATGACTGCACTATTACTTCAGCATAGAATGGCTGCACTATTACTTCAGCATAGTATGACTACACTATTACTTCAGCATAATATGTCTCACTATTACTTCATTATATTATGTCTGCACTATTACTTCAGCTTAGTATGACTGCACTACTACTTCAGCATAGTATGACTGCACTATTACTTCAGCATAGTATGACCCACTATTACTTCACGCGAAAGCAAATCGTATTTTTATGGCGAAATTATGTAATTTTAAAGGAGTCCTTTATTGCGAAACACGACAAATATTACGGCTATCCGTTTGTAGTTTTGTTCCAAATGCACTGCATGCAAAATGCGTTGAGAATACGGCCTGCCATATTGCGTTGTAAGATAGTCAAATGTTTTTCTTCAGCCTGCCTTGCTCTGCTGTATTTCTTGTAATTATCTTGCAAACGTCACGACTGTCTAAAAACTTAAATCTGTATTTTACAAGGAAAAGTGTTTTGATATTGTCTGAAATTTTGTTTGGAGCTTTGTCAAGGCAAGATAAATTCAATGTGTTCAGGTAATATACATTTCAGTAGTCTTGTAACAAAACCAACGAGAAGCACTAATTTCACAAATTTATTTTTGGAATAGTACTCTGCATGTTTAGGGCAGTATCTCTGTTCATCATCAGGAGTCTAGCACTGTAGACACAGTAATAGGTGTATGTCATACAGGTTTTGGTGATTGTTTGCTGACAAGCAGTCAACATAACCTGTATGACCTATATCTATTGCTGTATGTACAGTGCTAGACTCCTGATGATGGACAGAGATACTGTCCGAAACATGCAGAGTACTATTCCAAAAATAAATTTGTGAAATTAGTGCTTCTCGTTGGTTTTATTATAAGAATATATCGCGATGCAGGGTCCTCTGAATGTCAAATTTCGGTAAATTTGAATAAAAGCGTTTAATTTTACGAATTTCGTGGGGGAATGAGTGTCAATAAATCTCCATACGTGTTTCCGTCAGCGTGCAACTAAACAGGCAAAAAACGCTTAGATTTTAAAGTCCCATTTGCAATTCAATCTGTGTGTACACAAGCACATGCGAAATTTCTGAAAGTGGTGCAAATAAAAATGGAATGAAAAAGCGTTAGGCATCAAGTAATAAGAATAATTATTTGCGACTCACACACACACACACACACACACACACACACAGAGTATCAAAGGGTTGTAACACGGGGTTGCAAGAGAGGGATATGGTGATTACTCCATTAAAGGATGCTCTGAACTAGCCCTACCATACAACCCCTGAAGCTCTTCCCTGTAATCACCACACTGAAAGTGCACGACACATCATTATAAATGGGACTGGCTCTGAACACAGGGTGATTCAAAATATGTTTAAATTGCCACATCGATCTAAAACAAATTTTTAAATAATTTTATTTACAACCATACAATAACATCTACTTAAACGAGATCTTAACTGAGATACATTACTTACGTAATTCATCGGGTACAGGGTGTTTCAAAGAAACATTTCAATCTATGTATTAGACCAATCAATGAACTCTGGTACAAATGTTTGTTGGTCTGCTACATGATCATTAATATTATTTCAATTCACGGATATGGAACATAATATGTTCATTTATGTTCATTTATGACCAATGGGCAAAATCGGTTAATCTAAACAAGAATACAAAATAAAACATTACGCATACATAAAGCTGCATCTAGTTCAACAAACTGTTTACAGTAAACCACATAACCTCAAACCAGTGTGCTCTTGTTGGTCTCCTAAATAATTAAAATATTCCTTTAGTGCAACGATATGAAATACACGTATATTAAATATTTATTTACCAGATCAGTGTGAAGATGACTGCTAAAATACCTGATTTGTTGTCCATGAAACCACATCCATACCAATACTAACTAGGCAATTTGATTGGAGGAAAAATATCCTGGTACCCGTTACCGTGGGATATTCTAAATCAAGTGTCTCAGTTCTCTAACCAGCTTCAACTCTATTCCTGAATATTTCGTCTTATTTCCGTGCTACTGAAATGGATGTATACAATTTAAGTGTAAGAACTACAAAGTGTATCAACACAAAATTACTGATTGATGAAAACATAATTTTCTTCTACTACCAACCAAATTTCACCTTTTCAAAAAAAAAAATTACATCGATGCTAAAGTTTTTTGTGCAATATCTCCGAATAAGCCGTATCTCAAGAGTACTTTATGTGTTCCAGTTAGAATTTCTATGGAATTTACTGCTGTCGAGAATACAAATTCAAACATACAATGCATTTGAGTAAACGTTCAGTGAGGAATGTTGAGTTGGGAAGGATAGAGTACCATATCAAGGTACAGAAGATATAAAACAAAGGTATATGTGAGTAGTAAAATTTACTGTCTTACGTTTTGTACTCTACACGACTGAACAGCCATAAACTGTCAGCTTCAATTGTCACGAATGGAGCATTTGTTGTAAAATCTTACAAAATGACGCAGTAATATAACACAGGCTAGGCAAAGTAAGTCCAACGTTACATTTTGGTGTGTTCGCTTTATGTTTGCATCTCCTCGGCTATTCAAACAGTCTGCTACCATTTCACTCAAAGAAAAAGTTTTATGGTGATTAAAAGTCGCCGGAAACAATAAAACATACTTAGGTCTTCACCTAAAGTGTCCGACATGTGTGCCGGAAGTTAAAAAAAATTGAAATTCCTCGACAAATTTTTCATGACAATTCCAAATATCAAATTCCACTTAAATTATCCCAGTGGGAGCAGCGCTGATATGTGCTAACGGACGGAAAGGTGGAAGGACGGAGTCTGACACACAACATAAGATACGGCGACTTAATATCGCCCGCAACAATAAAATTTTCTTAGATCTTCAAGCAAAGTGTCCGATATTTATGTCTGATTTTAACCAAATTTGGATTCACTCGACAGATGTTCATAAAGGATCATAGTACCAAATTTGACCGAAAGCCGCTCGGTGGAAGCAGTGCTGACACGTGTACACAGACGGACAGACAGACAGACGAAGGCAAGAAGTGCTTCTTGCGACTGCGCTAATGCTCCTAAAGTTACATATATAACATATGTGATTCCCACTAAATAGTAGAACTTAAAGAGTAAAACCATTGGAAGTAGTGTCTCTGAAGTTCCTCTCCTGGATATTTCTTTAAATTCATTTTCCCTTACGCGGTACGCGCTCTGACAATTTCCTGACACTGATAAAGTAGTGGCAATGTTATCTACCGAGATGTGTTTAAAATATTAAATGCGTTATATCGTCACAAGTAAGAAGCTATTGATAACGGTTACATTAATGTACTGTGTTTCCAAGTTTTCCATTTAGAGAAACTGAAGGCGTGAATTATGGAACTAGCCAAAATCAGAGTCAAAACTCGTTCCAAGAAGAAAATTAAACAATTCCAATTTCCAAAGTGTCATAAAGTCATATCGCAACCAGAAATAAATTAAGAGCAATTGAACACCATCTCTCAAATTTGGACACTGCACGTGCCACTGCAAGCTGTCAATATTGCTGGTCTATAATTTACATAGCTATTAAAGTGACAAAGTTATTTGAAATTTTGTGCTGATCACTCCGAACACACGAAAGGACCGCTGGAATCTATCCAAATTATCTAACATAAATAAACTTCAATATTATCTTCCCACCTAAGAATGTACTTCCTACCGTGTGCTGATAAGTCCTTAGCCCGACCAAGAAGGGAACAAGCTGCGCTCAAAAGTGTGATGGGTAGAGGAATGGATTGATTTGGCTAGGGTAGGGAAAGGTGGTGTACTCTTGTGGTTGTGGTAATGAACCTCCAAATTCCATAAAAGGCAGAGAATGTAGCTTGTTTCCTTTCTTGTCGGGCTAAGGAATTATCAGCATCCGTGTATGCGGCCTTTTCATCTGAAGACTTCCAATCACAGCCCTATATGCATTTCGTTTGCCGCGCATTCGGATGTAAAGAGTAGAATTTTTGAAACTCCTCACAGTGTATCTGATGTTTATTGGACAGTGCATCGTTGTGATAACTGAAGAATAAAAAACCAACTCGATGCCACTTATTATTTTATTCTTTTTTTTATAGGCTCAACATGTTTTGGGCATTACTATGCCCGTCATCAGGAGCTTGCGACTACCTACCAGCACCTAATCTCCAACATACAGCAAACCAAGACCGAAGCGACAAATGTGGTAATCAACATCATAGTCGCAAGCTCCTGATGACGGGCATAGTAATGCCCGAAACATGTTGAACCTATAAGAAGTAGAATAAAATAAGAAGTGGCATCTATTTGGTGGTTGGTTTTCTATTCTTCAGTCCTCACAGTGTAATTTTTAAAGCCTATTGTAATTTATTCCCCGTTGGGAATACCATATTATGTCCACAGCAAGTCGTTTTCCAAAGTCATTCATCCGTACTGCAGTTAATGGTAAGAACATTTAAATGTATGAAGGAGCTATAGCTTCCAATGGCATGACAGCAGCGAAAAAGAGTTAAGGGTTGTAAAATTGTATAACTTCTACATACGGAATTAGAAAATGTACTGTAATTTTAACGCCAAGACTCGGACACCGTAGCCTCATTTGCCATAGAAGCGTTCACTAATCACACACGAATTGAACATGAAGGGTTAAAGAGGTTTTAACAATAACGTGTTTATTATGCGAGAATGTACTGACAGAAGATATTCCTCTACTAGTACAGGTTACAATTATCTTCTTTGCAATCTAACCTCTATACTTCGGTTTCCCATTTACACTAAATTGCATGACAAAAGTCGTTTACTGAACTAACTGTCTACCAACCTGACATTTCCCATTACTGTGTTTGTATTGAGAAAAGGGTGTGCTGTTTGTTACTTCAAAGTGGTTTTAAGTTTTCTTCTTTTTTTTTTTTTGCTTTCACTCTAATGCTTTTCGTGGGTGGTTCACATGTTTAAGAAGCTTACAGCTTACAGCAGAACTCCACCTTCTCTCAATACACTGCACTCAACAGGGGGTTAGAAACAGGGTGAGGGTTCACCGTTCCATCTACTGGGTGTCCGGAGTCCATAGGGACGTACATACAGGAGCGGCTAAGGTATAAGTAGTATAGGTCCTCTACAGAGACCGCGAAGACACTACGGTGACTGAGCAGGGTACGCAGGTGACAGCGGAGCTGGTGAAGACGTTATTTTATCGTGAAATTCTATTTCAGAATCATATTGTTGTTTTTTATAAAATTGTAAAGGTATATCGTTCTCATAAATTTGGAGCGCATTTTGTAAATGCAAAACAGGTATTATACTTACTGTCTACACACTCATACACACACACAAAACACTAAATAATGCTTAAAACTCCATAAATGTGTAAAGGATTAAATTTTCACACTTCAAATTATATAGTGTTGTTTTTGTGTCTTACTTAGACGTATGTTCCATAGATCTAATCATGCCACTTAAAATCCGGCGATTAAATACACCTAATGAGTTGAAGAAACGATTATGTACTCTCAGTAGGACGGAATTTTGGAACGTGTTCAATTTTCATATACTGCCTGGACGTTTGATACACACGTCCATTATTTGATGTGTGTTGGACCGTGTATCATTGCGATAACCGAAGAATAAGAACCAACTAGATGCTACTTATTATTTTATTGTACTTCTTAGAGGCTCAACATGTTTCAGGCACTACTATGCCCATCATAATGATGAACGTAGTAGTGCCTGCATAGTAGTACTTCTTAGAGGCTCAACATGTTTCAGGCACTACTATGCCCATCATGATGGGCATAGTAGTGCCTGAAACATGTTGAGCCTCTAAGAAGTACAATAAAATAATAAGTAGCATCTAGTTCGCTCTTATTCTTCAGTTGACACTTTCATAACTTTATAGTGACTGACATTACAGATCAGGATTACACTTCACGCTTACGGCTTTAAATTTTGCATGGATGTGCCTCCTCTTAACTTTCCAAAAAGTAATTTTTAATATGAATTAAACGGGATCAAAATCTCTTTTCTCTTAGTAGAACTCAGCATTTTATACTGCGTTTAAATTTTCGAACAAAAAAGTCAGAGAATTCAAATTCAGCTGACAGTCTTTCCAATCATACAATACTTACATTTTACTGTAGGTCTAATGCGTGTTACTGAGTGGTGGATTTTATGTCCACATTAACTTTATTATTATTATTATTATTATACAATCCATGTGCTTTGTTTAAATGATGCAATTGTACTATATTCTTTTCCTCCGATGATGTGACAGTTGGCAGTTAAACATAATGCACTCACTATGTTTGTTTCCAGAACCATAGATTTCAAACCGAATTTCCACAAAAGTTCCCCTTGCTTCTACAGTTCAAACTAAACATGGTTTACCTTTCATCATTCCATTCTTCCACTCCCCCCCCCACACTTAAAATGCCTACTAGCGTGATCCCTGGGGTACCTGAACACACAGTGTCAGCATGCCGATCAGCCTCTAGTGATTACATGCCAGATATACTCCCAGCTATACGTCTCTGCCATTGAGGCTATTAAGCAAATTAAAAAGTCGCCCAGTATGGCAAACTCACATCTTCACAATATCATTAAAATCACTCAGCAACACACAAAGAGACAAGGTCAGGGAACGAAACACGTCATACTGCTAAGTACTCGTCATGGTAAAGCAGAAATAAAAATGTGTGTACAGAATGGCTGAGTCTACACCGCACATGATCATACAACGTATGATGCACTTGTTTGCAATTTCGTTGACGTTCTTTTGCGCGGGCTATAAATTTGGGTTAGGAGATTACAATGCGTGTGTACCCAAACACAAATCACCTCCGGACTTGTGATCACTACACTTATCGCCCTAAATAATGCATTGCTTAGATCAGAAGCAATAATGAAATTCAAGGTTCGGTTGGAGATGTCCTCGTGCATCCGTGCAGTAACACTTCAAATACTGAAAAGTTATGTTTTATAGCTGCGTATTGCCCCACAGCAGTGCTGTTCTTGAAAATATACGTCGTTAAGCATAGAATACCAGCTTTTGTTACGCAACTCGAATTTTCATTATCTTTTCACAAAAGACGTAATGGACTCCTTCTTGAGCCAGCGGAATTCAGACCACATGATCAAGATCTTCTGCAAAGATACATTTCAATATTATCTTTCCACCTACTCCCGAAGTATACAGCTGCATATCCTGTAAAGATGACACTGTGGTCTCTATAAGACACATGAGGAAGTAGGCTGGGGCTCCATTCATTCTTAACCTCGGCACTGGACGGAAAATAGTCAACTTCACGGCCAGCCCACTTTACCCTCGGAAAAGAGCCCAGTTTGCCATTAAAAAGAGACTGTGTGGATCCCAGAGCCTGAATTTTTATGAAATTACTGTTTTCAAGTGTCGCGGTAGACAAACCGTCAAACTGACAAACGTTCCTGATTTTATACTGCACGATATCATAAAAATTCTGCCATTCAAGAAAAACCCAACAGGTTCTCCGAAACGTTGGCAATATTACCAAGTATACAAAAAAAACACGAGTTTCGAGCTTCCCTATAGCAACAGCCAAACTATTATGAATAATTATGGTGTGAATGGTGACAGCAAACAGAAACGTGCCGCTTTGATTGCTAATAAACATGTGGAAGGAGAATGGATAAAACTTTCTCATACGATTAACATAAAAACGGGCACTGAAACACGAACATTTTAAAGACTTGATATCTCCCCTCATCGTCACATTCAAAAGATGACTTAAGACAACCTTTCGAAGCCCAGTGGTTACTTTGTAAACCACCAGGTTTCAGACTTAAAACAACCAACGTTATCTTCACAAAGTGTATCTATGTGTTTTGTGTGACAGTCACAACAATGTAACGCGGTCTCCCTTCACAGAATTAAGATTTTTGTAACGCCACGTACTGTATTTACTGTGCGTTACGAACCAACTTTTAAATAACGTTCAGACTGAATTCCGTTTGCGGGCCGCGCCATGGCTTAAGTGGTTAGTCGCCAGGCTATCATCGCGGAGTCCTGGATTGGATCGCAGGTCAGTCCCTGTGAGATTTGTGGTGGACAAAGTGGAACTGGGACAGATTACCGTCCGAGTAGTTCTGCTTTCCGCTGTCAACACAATTCCACCAACGCTCCATACTCGTATTCATCCACACGTTGCTCTTACCAGAAAAGTAAAGAGGCGACGCGCGGGAACCTTCTAGAAAAGCAACGCTCCCCTGTAGATCGGGGAGAACTGGATGGAAGACTACTTTCACTTTTTTCAGTTTAATTCAAATTTGATGTGGCTTATCTGCACTGAAAATTGGAGTGCATTTATTTGCTGCGACAGCCTCAAATCGTACGTCGTAAAATTCTCCACTAATATCTCTTCACTGAATAAAATGTGGATTTCCTTAACTTCACACATTGCACTCTTAAGCCAGGCAAGATGTCACACCGGAAATCGAAGTATGAAGTATAATAGAAAATGTAAAATTTTAACAAATGCTGTTCCCGAATCACCCATTGCCGAAAGTTGTACATGCCTCTACATTTTTCAATATATATCTGGTTCAAATCAAGGAGAGGAAGGAGGATGGAAGACCCATATTGAGAGCCAAGGGCAGAGTAGAACTCACCCCGCCAGACGGAGTCCCAAACTGCATGCCCAAAACGCAGGTTTACATGCAAGTGTTGACAGTAATATTTCAAACGGGTATCAGCTATTTGCGACCAAGTGACAGGGCCGGCTTGATTTACAGGATGTGGGAGCTCGAAACTGTTAATAATGTAGAGAAACAGAATTTGGTGTTAGAATCACATGATGAACGGTACATGTAGCACACATCGGAAAAAAACTAAATATATGTTTTGGTTTGGTACAGAAAATTAATGAATGATAGTTTGTGAAATGTGCGAAAAATAAAGGAAATTATAGGGTATAATTAAATTAATTTCAGACACGTGGGTTCAGAAAACTATTGAAATGAAAATTCATTCATTTCCAAAGGAGGTAAAGAAGGTGTTCTTTATGTGCAGTCCGTTCATATGTCTACTCTGTTCTGAGTCGACTTACCACAGTTCCTTACCACGAGTGCTGGTGTATTAACCTAAAAATGGCCACAACCTTCTATATATTCTTAACTTTGAGACCTTTCATTAAAAATTCTTAGTCACTCCCTGTTCCCTCCTTACAGTACAGTACATAACTGCAGCACTGTTAATTAACGTAAGTGTACTCATGAGGAGGCAGCATTAAATATGGATGGGGCGTGAAGTGAAGACTCATGACACTGCTATAAATATTTAAATTTGGCCAACGGGTCAGTGGACACTCACTGTAGCGAAAGCGTTCATTACAGCACATTCTACTGTTTATGAAGAGAAAGTCATAAGCGAATTTTCGAAATCATATCTAAAATTGATAATCTGAATAAGACTGAAACATACAGCTTTGTTCGGTGACATCTGTATATGAACCAGATCTGTAGTCATTACAATCCAAAATACGAAATTCAGCCCCTGAAGACTAGGGCAGAAAGAGCTCTCGATGCGAGGAGTATACTATATCTACAAGAGACGATTTGGATGTTGCATCCCGAATGTAAAATAATCTTGAGTAATAAAGACGAACATGATATACTTTTCTTCTTAGACATTCTGAGGTCCGTGCATCGTGATATATTCTTATAATAAAACCAACTAGAAGCACTAATTTCTCAAATTTATTTTTGGAATAGGACTCTACATGATTCGAACAGTACCTCTGTCCATCATCAGGAGTCTAGCACTGTACACACAGCAATACATACAGGCTATGCTG
>Ga0123353_10008106_pt1 | contig 14302 bp, 8 predicted proteins | sample TergutLab28metaG_3_FD_92763 | JGI IMG/M metagenome (GOLD analysis project Ga0123353, IMG submission 92763) | Labiotermes labralis P3 segment gut microbial communities from Petit-Saut dam, French Guiana - Lab288 P3 | ecosystem: Host-associated > Arthropoda: Insects > Digestive system > Gut ... | reverse complement strand
AGTAAATAACGCAGGTGATTACTGTGCAGTACCGGTATACCGCCACGCATTCTCTGCGACGGCACTAGATGGAGATGTGCAGTTAAATTCAACTGCAATATCCGACATATAATTCCCCGCAGATGAGACCAGGGCTAAATTCGAGGCGTGGAATGAAAACCAGAAAGGATGGATTGGACAAGACGAATTTCTTTTGCACAATTAGGGGAAACGAAGCACGTTTGTTCAGAACGCATGATGGTCAACATGTATTTAGTCATTCGTCGAATTCAAACATAATTCCCACATACTTATAATTTATTTCTCACCCAAAGGCTCAAAGTGAGGGAAAGGAATTATATGTGTGATATTTAATTTAGTTAAATATTATTCCAACTTCTAGTACAACAAGTTACATTCAAGGTATATATTCAGTTGTACAAATTGTCTAAAATCTTGGAAGGTTGCTTTCCATTTCCTACACCAGTATTTCCGTGCGGAACTGTCTTCTTCTCTTGACGATTCTGCCTAGTTGCATTGATCTGTCGGAAATGCCTCCAGCTGTGTGACATTTAAGTCGTTCTCTTGCAAAATCTTCGAAACTTCATTCAATGTATTTTTGTCTTGTTGTTTGCTTCGATATGCCACATAAACCACCGCTGCAATCAGATAATCGGCCGTTGTAAGATTGAAATTCCTTGCTGTGGAATTGTATAAACTGTGACTAATGACATTTTCTCATGTTTCTACCGTTTACTCATCTCTCCCCAACGTCACCACTCCAGTATTTATTTCTTTCCTTTCTTAGAGACAATCAATACAAATATTCGCTGTGGTTATACATAGCGTTCGGTAGCTTTACAGACTGGTTGACCTAGGCCTTAGCGAAACACACGGGATTAGATTTGAACAAGGGGCAATGTTGAACAAGTTAATTATGTTGCCTTCAGTAAACGTTTATGCCACTACTTTTCAATTTCGATAGGGGTAACCCTGCCCAGCAATTGACATCCACTTTCCCTCCATTGTAGTGTTATTCTGGTTTACGTGGAGTTACATGTACTGGATTGTTCACGAAGTAAATTTTAAATTTTAACTTCTAAGCGAATCGTGTCTACATTATGTTGGTAGAGGTAAGTTTGATTATGCCTTATTACATAAAAATGCTTCATTTATCTTGTGCTTTCGCTATCTCTTCTGTAATTATAACCACTTTATTTTAACAAAGGTTAATTTTCGTGTTTGCACGTGTTGCAGATTTGAACATTGCTCTAAAAAGCACATTTGAACAATGTTTATATGTGACCCTTTATGTATCCATGATATTTCTTGGGGGAAAAATGTGATGGGGACTTTCAATTTAGGACAAAGAAATGGTTCGTACATATTTAAATAAGGAAATAATCCTGATGTGCCAGGAGCGGTTATACAAGAGGCGTCAAAACTGTACAGGAAATGATGCTGTACGTAAAATTTACAGCTTCCAGATACGGATTGACCCATACAGCACTGCATGGCAGAATTAAAAAATCAACAATATTGCCGAGTGCAATGGGCCCAGTGTGTCTACTTCACGTTACACAAGTTGACAATATTAAAATATAAACAAGATTTGATATTAGTGGACTACCTAATTAAATGTTCCAAAGTGAATCACGGAATGACATATAAACTATTCAGTCATGTGGTTTGCGGTTGTGGCCGAAGACTGCAGTGTACATTTCACAGTAGCTGGATTGATTAAAAATTGCAGGAAATATCTGGTTTCTGGGCTTCGTGAAAAGACACAACAACACCGCTTCTCCAGCGCGAAAATACAAGTGTGTCGAGCACCACCGATTTCAACGAAACAAACTTAAGAGAATTATTCGGCAATTATGAGCGTGCAGTGGAATCTTGGAATTTTATTGCTGGCAGATTTTATGACAATGACGAAACTGGAGGGTCTAGACAGTACAGTCTGCTAATATTGTTGCGCAAATTGGGTAACCAGGCTGATGATTGTCGCAAAAACTGGAGTCTTGGGGTTGGATTATATTCCTCAAAGCAGCTGGATCACAGGACCTCAATTGTTGAAATTCCTTGAACTTGCTAAGTAACATACCAGAAGCTCCAAATAAGATCGTATAATTTTAGATATGGACAATCATAAAAGACATTTCAATCTTGATTCCATTCTCTATGCAAGAAAAAACGCCATCACATTAGTAATTTTTCCTACCCGTTTCTCTCATCAATTACAGCCACTGAGTGTAAGAGTGATGAGAAAATATAAAGGAAAATTATGAGTGACACAACGTGATTGGATGACTTCAAATCGTGGATAAAGTGATGTCAGTCCTTTACTTGGTATCTTTGAAATATGCTGTAAATCAAGCTTCTTTTACTGCGAAGAATATGATAACAGATTTTGCTAATTCTAAATCTAATAACTTGTCTTCAGTGACGAGCATTTTTAGCCATCATCTATTACACCTATGGAAAAATAAATTCCTAACCAAGAGATCCCTGTTCGTTCTGCTCTCAGCCTGGTAGCACGAGAAATTTCTGTGACGAGCAAAGATAGACTTTAACCAGTAGTTGTGCGTCCATTCCCGAAACTTCTGGACCAAGAATCGAAAGAAAACAAAGGAAGAATTTGAAGTCTCGCATTTTAGCCGATTCGCCAATAATGGATCGCAGTGAACAAGAAGCACTTGGAAGAGGACATCTATAAAGAAGTAATACTGCAAAAGGACTAAACACTATAGATATAATATATAGCAGAAAAATATTATAGAAATGAATTTCTTCTTCTAGCAAATTTTATTAAAATACTCAAATGGGAAAATTGACGATTTATTAGAGACTCCTTGGACAAGTGAAGAAGAAGAAATAACTGCAGATATTTCAGTGTTGATTTAGTTTTTTACTCACACAACCAAGTTGTTCTACGCTGGGAAATTTGAAGGAAAGGAAGCTTTCAAAATAATGTGAAGGTAATGTGGTGACTTGATGAGACATAGCAGTTTGCCTTTTGTTATAAAGATAACAAATGTGAAATAGAAAGGGAAGGCATTGAGGCGAAACTTCTACGACCAATTTCTCTGGGTGTTACTGCATGCGTTACAGCACTGAAATATTGTGGTATTAATTCCTTGTGGAAAGAATTATGTAGACAGGGGATGAGTTTTATTTTATGGACTTTAAGTTCATTTACATTCACATATATTTCGTAATTATATTTGTGTTCAAAATTGCCCCGTAGCTGTTCAAATATACCGCAAGCATGGGGCCGATTTTTACATGGCGCGTCGTAAGAGATGAATATTAAATTACTTAAATATGTCTTAATTTTGTTTTTTAAACATATCTCATGTATGATAAATACTATACCCTTTCCGCGTCATGCCACTTGTATTGAACAAAATGTGCTTCAGAGGCCTGAGAAAGTGTTTTCTAAATTTTATTCAAAGATGACCCCTATTGATGTGAAATGCTTTAATTTTACATATTCTGAATTTGTGTAAATAGCCTTATCTAACCAGCATACTAAACGATTGCACCGTGTTATATTATCATTTGTTCCGTGTATGAATCTACTTCATTTTTCATATTATGTCATGCATGACACTATTTTCAGAAGGGATTATTTAAATATAATTTTCTTTCTTGATTTTGTCTACAAATTTTTCGGTAATTTCTAAGAAGAATAATTTGCAAATTTGCTATATATATATGTTAGTATTTATGTATAGTACCCAATAAACGTGACTGGATTTAGCAAATCCTTAAGATTCTTTTAATTTTTTTTTGAAGTTCTAAAATATTTTTTTTAATCTGTCCAATGGAAGCCGAATTGTTCGATGTGGATGGCCGAATGGACTGACAGCCATCACGAAACTAATACTCGCTTTTCGAAATGAGCGATATGTTTGATATGGTTCACTTTGTTATTTAAAAAATCATTCACAAGGCACGGACTTACGTTGTGTGGAATTGACGGGGCAGAACTTGGCAATGAAGTAACGGTCGTAGTCAATTGCTATGAAGTATACTCGTCCATTCCACATTGCTGCAAATGTGATAAGAGTGAATGTTATTGTATCGAGAATTTCGCTATTATTTAAACATAAGGATTACATTGCTATACGTTGGACATTATTGCAAATTATTGACCAACAATTTACCAAATTGAACAGTACAACACTTTGATCAGTATTACAGTACGAGAGTGTGGTTGTTTGGCTAGTAAGTAAATGTTTGAGAAAAGATGTCTTCGTGCTCTTAATGAACTGGAAAAAGTGAAAGTGGTTGTTAAATATGTGTCGAGATGTGCACCTGAAACATTGAGAGCAAAATTTTCAACAGCAATATATCTATTAACTTGTTTGGTGGATTATGTCAGTGAGGAGAGAAAACAATAAATAGTTAACACACAGTAAAACGTTCCTCAATAATGGAGTCCAAAATGTTGTCATTTTAAGAATGCATTGAAATGAACAAGAATAAATAATGATTAAGAGCACTGATTGTTTAATATTCTCTGCCATATCAAACTTATTCACAATTTTCTCCTATTTCTTCTCTTCTCTCTTCAGTTTCCTTGTAAAACAAATCCTCCTACAGATTTAGGTTACACGCATACATAATTCAACGCTCCTTCAACCCCTCCATTGCCGTTATATACATACTGTCCCTATCCCAATTCGTAATTTGTTAAATCCCAGGATATACAGTAAATAGCGCTGTTAAGCCAGGCATAGTCACCACCCCAGCCACAACAGATAACACCAGTTCAGAAGTCGTTCAGACAGTAGACTCCTCAATATCTGGATTGAGTTTATCTTATAATAAAATGAAAAGTGTGTGAATTATGGAATGGCTTTGAGAAATTTTACTGATACCTAATTCCAACGGCCAATGAAAGTCTCAAAGGGTCTCATTATCCCTCAAAATCTAGATCATATATAAAATGAAGTGTGAACTTTTATCATTACATTGTCCAGTTGACATCATGAAACTGTTGGTGAAACACGTTATCATGAACTTACGCAATGTTTCGATAACTTGGTCAAACCCAGCAGCGTTCCAGTTTGTTGCATTGCCATAGAACGTAAGTTGTGAGCTGTTGAACACAAGAAGTTTAGAATTAGACACAAATTATTATATGTAAAAATGCTAACAGCCTCTTTTTAAGATTTTAATCCTTGTGTTTGATATTCTTCAAAATACGAGAATTAATGATAGTGTTAAAATTAACGTAGGAGAATATTTATTCCCCTTCTCCTTTCGCGCGACAGACACGTGTACATGTATAGTGTCAGCTGTTGGTGTAAAGCTAATAACGTTTCAATGTTCTGATAAATTTTAATTTCCTATTTTGGTGGTTTATCAATATAATTAAAGCAATTGCTAGAACATTATGTGTGTAGAAAGAGACCAATTTCGACCGTTTGAGTGTCATGTTTTCAGGTTTTTTGTTTTTGAAACTAGAAAGACGTCTACATCAGAAATAAGAAACACAAAATAAAAATATTTTATTTGATATCATCCTTATGGATTTGTGACACAGTATGATAAACCGAGTGAATTTGATAAGATGCTTAAAAATAATTAATATTTTAAGCTTGGCTTACATGAAACATTAACGCTGTTCAAGCAGTATAGTATCAGATATGCTTTTTTACATACAAATTAATATGGGATTCATATGTTCATCCAGAATTTATGTAACACACTAAGAAATTGTTTTCCCGTTAGATGACACCCCTTTATATTTTAAAAATTAGCCTGTGATCTTTTAATTTTTATATATCGCACATTTGAATTCAAGCTTTTTCTACATCATAAAGCTTATAAATTTCTTACAGAAAAATTAGGAGTCACATTTCCCTCATTTGTATTTCAGGTTTTCAAGTGGGAATCCTTTTGTTGGATCTCAGTGTTTGTGTCTCCTTTGGAGAAATATTAAAGCCATCTGTGTAGTGAAATAATACGGGAGTTTTGTTTTTAGTTTAGATGTTCAATGTAAGAAAGACACATATTTTACTATATAATTTCATTTCAAAACTTATCTATTCTACAAAACTCTTTTACACTCTGTAAATCTGAGGCCGCAAAATCTTTGACTTCTCCCTTTAAATAGAATGCAAAGTCAAATATTAGCGGAAGAAAATGGGGTAAACTAATCTTATTAATTACATTTAAACACCGATAAAACGTCACTTCACTTTTCCCCCACTCAACTCTGTGAACAGCAATTCCATCTTACACATTATGTCTATTTATCACCTGAAAACTGCAGTTAACAAAAAGGGTATATTATGAACACACCTGAGAAGAAAAACGTTTACGGTTACTAAGCTTGTGTTTCCCGCAGGAATTCCCCAGGTGGCAACAGCGCAAGCGAAGTAGTTTTCAAAATTGTCAGAGGAGTGCCAGAACCCGTACCAAGTTCGAGGACCTGAAAACTGTTAGAATACGAAATTTGAGACACACTTCCGTTGAGTGGAACTTCTTATTTGGAACGGCTTGTAACTGTATTAAATGATATCATCATCGTTTAATACATTCAGATGTCTGAATCCGTTTTTCCCGAAAATGCAATTGTGTGGAGGAAATTTATTCAGCTGCCCACGCGAGCAGCTGTTAATGGAGTGTTGATTCAACACTCAATCAGGACCATAAAAAGGACAGGAAATTTGATCAAAAACTTAAAGCTTAGGTATTTTCGTTTTTCTGTTTTTGTTAAAAAGCAATTTTTACTAAAAATTGTGATTGCCATTTTGTAGGATTACTTATTCCTGAATGGCAATTCCATGCTACCTATTATATTTTCTCCTGTGACTTGTCTTCCACTGCCTTATCTTCCACATTACATCAAATATGGCTCCGTTTCAGTAAAAATTAAACAGAGAATGTGCTTATCGATTTTTGAAACATTTCTTACTATAAGAAGAACTGATGGAATATTATGATAAATGCAGTATGTCTTTTATGAAATACTCGAAATTTCTGAGTGATTTAGAAGGAATTTGATTTTCATCTAAAGATTTTTAAAAAATTTTCAATTATTAAATTTCATGACCTTCAAATACCGGAAGCAGCGATGTTGCCATCAGAAAGACAGATGTGACGAACAAATTCTCTAAATTCGTAATTTTGTGAAATTGCCAAATACTGTGTTTAGATTTTGTACGTCTTTCCATAGACTTATTTAAAGTACTAATGATTAATTTTAATTAGAAAACGAGAGATATTTTAAGTAATTAAAATTAATTATTCATAAATCTCTCGGTTACCCGAACTTACTAATTCTGATATGTTTTATCGAGATTTCGTTAATGGAAATACAAATGAAATATAAACGCAAGCAACAGCTTTAAATCTGATTGTTTTAGGAATCATGTCAGTCCAATAATACCTACCTGATTCCAATCGAAATTGTTCACTACGGATGTTCCAACGTCGCAGCCGTCGCAGACCGAAGCTAACTTGGTGATTATACCCAAAAAGATAATCAGCAGCATTTTGGTTTTAATTCCTGTAATTAATGGGAAAGAGTGATATATCATTTGTCTTTCCCAATTCTCTCCCTTCGCACAGTGAACACAGTGAAGCACAATTTTGATGTATCTTTTGTTTTCACATGAATACACCTGGCCTTCTTTCTCAAGTCGGTATTCGCTTCTTCTTGTGCCAAAATTCCTGTTCAAATTTTTGGGTGTAGAGAACGTTTCAAGCGATTGCACAGACGCTATTTGATGCTAGATTCAGAATAAATTCCCATAAAATTCCTATTTCCTTTCCCTTTGCTATCCTAACATTCGTACCTACACTGTTACATGAAGTATACAATTGAAGTGAAAAACTCTCCTTATTTTTTCGAAACTGTATTCGTCAGAACACTGTGCTTTCTCTAACTTCTAGTAAATAGGAAGTGTCAGGGAGACAGTGGTAGTGACGTAATAAGATGTGTTAAATGAAAATGACGCCATGAAATTCAGAGTGATTGATCTTCAGTGTGTAATTTGAATTCGGGACTTTGCGAAATCAAATAATTCGCGTCAGCCAATAGACCGCATGTTTACCTGTGTTGACCTGACAGACAGTAATGATCTATTAGCTCCACTGCCTGTGAGAAGGCCAGAAATTTCGTAGGTCTTCGGTACATGTGTAGCGCGTTTTTAATGGCGTACCAAAATTGAGAATTTCGTTTCATAACAGCCGTCCCTCTCTCTGTCTGTCCCTTCGTTCTAAACAACTTAAAGAGAAATCTTTGGTGAGTTTTCTAAATTATTTCTAGAAAATTCATGTTCCATTAACATCTAACGAAGGATCGGGACATCAGACTGTAGCATCATTATGCCTGTCTGTTCATCCTTCCGTCTGTGTGGGAGCATGAAACAATTATTCTGCCACTGGATGGGTTTGTATGAAAATTTTTGAATTTGTTTCCGAAGAAATGTCAAAAAAATTCACCAATAATTAAATCCGTAAAAATAATAGGTAATTTACATTTAAACATATGTACGTTCATAATAATAATATCACTCAATTATTATTAAAATATTAGCTTTTGTAGACAGTTTTACTTTTGTGTTCAAAACAAGTATCTTATAATCAGGAAAGTTTTTCTGCAGCTGGTATTTGCGATAGAAATTGCGGAAAATTTGTATCGCCAGACAGGAAAGAGACTACATTATGCACGTTATGCGTCAATTTTTAACGTGCTGAGTAATTCAGTTTACACGCACCACTGATAAAACGTACTATTTAATCCCGTGTGTGTCTGTGTCTAACTATGTGCGATCTAGGAACCTCAACATTCAGTCACTCCAGCCATCAGTTTGCCTGCAACTCGACAGAAAGGAAGTAATATCAAGTTTACTTACAGACGATCTAATTGCAGTCGGCGTATTCTTCCAGCTCCTCGACAGTGCTATTTTTTCATTCGTGTAGGCCCCTTTATAGGGTACATTTCAAAGTAAGCTTCACGTGTGGATGGCAGACAACAGGCATTTCTTCACAGAAACATCTGACAGGTGCGGTAGTTCTTTGTTTGCTTCATCTGTAAGAAAGATGGGACTTAATAATACCGAACAAATTTTAGACATCTTAAGCTCTTCTGCCTGAACAAGGCCACTTTGTACACATTAATTGTATCGTTGGAAACTGCTATTTAATTTCGCCCTCGTAACAAAGTGTTTCTGGCTGGACGTGACAATTTTCCTGTGCAGATTCTGCAATATTTCGTTGATATGGTCACTACATAATAATAACTTTGAATTTACATTTTTTCCTTATGTGTAAGGAAAGCGCTTGAATTCCGTAAATACTCGTTTTCAGCCCCACCATTCTTCTGTAGATGTAAGTTCTCATACAAATTACCAGGACACAAATGTGACAAATATCTGTTGTTTTGATCAGGTTTTGTCTATTTTGAAAATTTTTATTGACAGTGGTTCGTGTTTGTTACAGAATATGTGTTTGATAATACATTTTAGGAGTGGATTCCTTCTGTTGAATGGCGGCATGTATCATGAGTTCGTACACATCGATCAGTGAAGTGGTATCTATATGCTCTAAACCATCAATTCTGAAGCAGTGGTTCGCTCACAACTGCTGGTATTTCGGCAACTGTTTGCAGTTGCAGGGCCTAAATAAAAAAATCCGAACCATGTGAGTGATAAAATAAATGTATATACAAACATATGACACATTTATTTCTTAATACGCTGGATTGTACAACTCACTCAGATCATAAGGCGTTTTGCTTGTTTTATCCCAAGGGATCTAAGTGTTCTAAGTAGCGGAACAGTAATTTTACAAATAATTAGAAATATTTATTTTATTTTAATTATTTCACGATTGTTGAAATTTATCGATGCGTTGCATGTATGGATGCGTCTTTGAAAATGCGTATGCACTACTACCCTCGGTGTCACTTACACAACTTGTCACTTCCAGGGTATAAAACAGACTCTAGCTTGCGTTAGATTTTCAAAAATCCTACTGCTTCAAATTCACCCACGCTTAAAAATTCTTATTGTTCCGCATTCCTGTTACGCCCAAAAGTAAAAAATTTGAATACTTCAAATCCATTGGCTCACATTTATATAACGTTGTTTCCATTGTCCTAACCCATGTGAACTTCACACGTTTTCTGATTTCTCTTAATGTGCAAGCGCAACTAGTATTTTAAATATTCCTAGCAAGATTTAAATGTCCAAAACCTATCAAAGTTATTGTTCCCTATTTCTGTTACGTTCAAAATTCAAAATTTTGAATATTTCAAATCCATTGGCTCCCATGTTTGTATCGTTGTTTCCATTAACGTAACCCATGTGAAGTCCATGCAGTTACTGATTTCTCTCAATGTGCAAGCGTGTGTAATATTGTAAATATTCGTAGCTAGATTTAAATGTTCAAAATCTGTTAAAGGTTACAAAGTCAACTGTTCCGAAAAGTTCCCTAAGCCATCAATATAGACACTCACAAACGACGAACTGCTAACTCACTATACCCTCCATAAACTGTCCCTGTAAGCTGCAATACAGACTCCTTATAATTCCCCTGCCATCCAAAATAAATTAATAATTTTAAACAAAATCTGACCTATCTACCAAATGTAAAATATTGGCAATTAATAAAGGACTTGTACTCCATATATCGGTTATAATTGTTTCTAAATTATATATATCGAAATTGTGTCATCCATTATTTCCTAATTTTATTTTTCTGTGTGCAATAAAAATACCGCTTTGATGGTACATTGTGATATATACTAACCCCGTTATAACGACTTCGGTTTATGCCAAAAATCGTCTAAAGCGATGGATAGTGTTTGGTACCAAGTAATTCCTCGCCGTTCACCACGAAATTATGCGGTATTAATGAATGGACTCTCAATTAAGTGACACAAATTATTCATAGCTTTACGTGACTTTATAAATATAATCAAGCAATTAACGTCATGTACTTTTTAATTCCTGTGATTTTTTTAAAAATTCATACGTACAATCTGTATGAACTTTCTTTCCCTTTACCCAGTGAACACATTGGACGTACAGTCAACATATATCGGCTCTTCTCTCACACGTCTTATTCACTAAAGTCAAACACAGGTCTAATCATATTTTCCAAGTCATTCTGCACTTTTTCTTATTTCAAATTTCGATGCTCGTGCACAGATGTTATTTCATATTGTGTTTTGACAAATTCTGCTTTTAATCTGGTATTTCATTTTTCATTTGATATCTTAAGGTTTATTGTTATTAGTTGGTGGATTAGTGATACAGACTTACTGCGAACTGCTCGGGGATTTATTTGGAAGGAATTCGAGTCAGCATCAGACAAACTACATTCCCCTCTGTATACGTTCACTGTTGCAGGCACTTCACACATCATGTGGCTCTCTGGATTCATTTTATGCACACTTTACTCATCAGCGCACAGTGCGTGCGTTAGCATGTAATAAATTATAGGTTTCAGGAAGGAAATCATAGTGACCTAACAATAAATTATATGAGAGAATGCCGGGAAGAAATTCGGAATGTCCGATTTTCAGTATGAGAATTGAATTCGTGGATATCAGAATACAAAGCAGGTGTGTCTGCTAACGGTTGTTAGTAAATGTGGTTTGACCTAACAACAATGCTGCTCGTAAGAAAGGAATATTTTCAATCCATTCTTTAGATTTTCAAAGTAATTTTAAGATTATCAGCCAAATATCGATAAGCGACTGGTAGCTTCATCTGGTTTGTCCAACTCTTTGTCTGTCCGTTCGCATTAAACAAATTCTTTCTCAAGGGACTTATTATCTTGAAAATTTTTTTGTGAAATTTGTAAATCTGTACTGAAATTCAAGTTGTGTTCAAACACTACAACAATAATGATTTCCTTATATTAGGCCCTATCCACATTTATGATTATATCCCTTCGAATCACTTTTATAACTTTAAATTTCCAGACAGATTCTGGAAATATTTAAAATATAATTTATATTCAGTAACGTATTGTTATATAATACTGTATGGAAAACCTGCGCTGTGTGTTGCGGTGTGACGTAGGGAAGAACAGCTATAAACGCTGATTGTACTTAATGCTTATTGTTTATATTAGATTAGTTACGTCTGATCTCATAAAATGATACATAGCAACACAGACAGAAATTAAGAAAGTGCGAAACAACATTTATATCATTGGGATAAATTTTTGCAAAATTTCACATCCAAGATTTCGAAAAGTTACTCTAAAATTTGTTAAGAAGAAAGGTGATTCGTTTGTCCAAAGGGATAAGATAAACTTTTTTGTGAATGTCGAACAAGTGATATAGAATTATCTTAATTACTGGGCAATGACGATGAACTGTGTCAGCATGGTTCAAGTTCATCGGGAAGTAATTCGGTGTTTTCAAAACTTCAGGATAGACGAACCTACAGAGAGACAGGCAGATAGGTAAGTTATCAAGAATTCATAGTATGAAAACCAAACTTCAATTTATTTGTTACGCACTGTGTAATTCATTTCTTTCAAACATTCATGCACTATACAGCAGTCTATCTGTTACAGAAGACTTGGCATGGGGCGCACCAAAACTGCTCTAATGTTGGTATCGATTCACTTTCGTGAGTGAAATTGTCCGATGATTGTCCTTGGATAGTCAGTCCCAGTTAGCACCGAGTTTAATGAAAAAGAATCGCGATCCTTCTACTGCCTTTCTGGACTATTATGACCTGTTCTAATTTGAACCTATAATTTTTCCGGACAGAAGAGTGAGGCGCAGGTTGTTGCAATACTTCATGTATGTGACCGCTGTGGTTGTAATCGCTGTGCTGACTGCAGATATTTCAGGCAGGACGGTACTTCGGTAGTGATTGTGAGATTTGTTTGGAAAAGTTCTTATTACTCAGAAAGCTAAAGACACAAATATCTAACCACAATCTTCTTCGGTAATTCCAGCCCCAACCTAAATATATATGAATGTTGGTTCTTTAGATCTTTCATTGATTGAAACTTTTATTTATTTCTTTAATACGTGTACTTGCCATCATTCGGTGCGGAATGTTTTGTCTTCCAGTTTGCTATCCAAAAATTTAAATATTATTATATACTGAACTATAATTTTGCCTGTTGCTTCGTTTGGGTTTCAAACATGAAATTAAGGTAGGAAGGTAGGCTGAGGGTTTTTGATGGGGTGTTGAGGAGAATAGTTGTGTCTAAGTGGAATGAGATAAGAAGAGAGAGGAGAAATCTACGTGGTGAGGAACTTAATGATCTGTACTCTTCCCAACATATGAGTGAAAATTTAGAGAAGAGTTAGATGGTGTTGGCATGTAGAGCGTATGGGGAACTTGAGAGTCGTATGTAGGGTTTTGTGGGGAAACCTGAGGGAAAGATACCACTTGGGAGACCCAGGCATATTGGTAGTTATTAATAAGATGAAACTTTAGAAAGTAAAATGAAGGTGTATGGATTGCCTCGAGCTGGCTCAGGATGGGGACAGAAGAAGGGCTTTTTTGTATGCGGTAATGAAATTTCGTGTTCCCTAAAATGCGAGGAAATTCTTGACTGTATGAAAACGTTTCTTCACATTAACACCTGACATGTATGATAGTTCTTTGCTTGTTCCGTCGTAACTGTAAATAAGATTTGACTGAAGATAAAGGAAGAATTTTTACATCCTACGCTCCTCCCGCTGAACAAGTTCAGTGGGGATATATTGCTGTAAACTTGGGAAATGTTAAATTCGTCTTATAAAATGTATAGTTTCACTGCTTTTGTTTCACATGGTCTCCATTTAGCGATAACATAGGCTTTAGAGTTTTGTTCGTAGGAATAAGAGAAACAGGTGAATTCAGCGATTACTCATTGTTAGCCATATCTGTCTTCCACAAATATATGTTCTAATACAAATCACAAGGACACAAGTGTGACTTCAGTTTGTTGTTTTGAGAGTGTTATTTCCATTCTGTCAATTTCTGTAGACCGTGTTTCGTGTTTATGAAGTAATGTGAGTTCGATAATACAGATATGGCGGGACCGACTTCTATTGAATTGCGGCATGTGTCAGATAAACAAAACATACAAACAAAGCACAAGCCACATCTGTTTCTAAATGCGCTGCGTTGGTTAAAATATTATATAATTCGTACCTGTTGTCACCCAGTTTTTCCAATTTCATCTTTCTGAGGAAAATATAAAATACCGCTGTGGTGTTACAATGAAATAATTTGAATCCCCTTTATAACGATACCGGTTTATGTGAAAATTCGTCTAAAGGTCTAGACAGTATGTGGTACAAATTAACTCCTCACTGTTGAACATGAAATTATAAGCT
>Ga0123353_10008105_pt1 | contig 14304 bp, 13 predicted proteins | sample TergutLab28metaG_3_FD_92763 | JGI IMG/M metagenome (GOLD analysis project Ga0123353, IMG submission 92763) | Labiotermes labralis P3 segment gut microbial communities from Petit-Saut dam, French Guiana - Lab288 P3 | ecosystem: Host-associated > Arthropoda: Insects > Digestive system > Gut ... | reverse complement strand
TGAACCGATACGTCAACTATCGTCAACTGATTCGTCCTCGTCGTCAGCGGCGGAACAAATGCCGCACCCGGATTCCGCGCCGCATACCACTGTTGATAAATCAGCGCACCACTACCGGTCTCCTTAATATCCAGCGATGCAAAGTGCAGCCGGCTGTCCAAACCCCAGTAATCATTGATGTTCATACCGAAAATCAAACCGCCGTCCGCTCCGCTCTTTTGGTCAATCATATTCGAAACCAATTCTGACCCGCTCATCGTTCCGACAAAGCCGCCGATGTAAAACGGTCTGTCAAGCCAACTGCGATTCATCAACGGCATACCGACACCGCGGTCGGGACCAGTCGGCGTATTGAACGGACTAATCGTTTTGAAACAACTGACAACAGCGTCAAAATACGGATAACGTCCCGATGCACCGCCTCCCGCTCTCTCTTCGGCTTCTCTTTCCTTCTCATATTCCTCTTCAAGCGACTGCTGGTGCCGCAACGCTTCCTGCTGATACATTGCCATATACAACGCGGGATTCTGTTCAAACGCACCGCTCATCAACATATTACTGAAAAGGTCGCCCCGCTGCACTTGCCGCTGCGGAAAGTTAACTGCATTATTATAAGGGTTTACGTAAGGATTATAAGCCCCGGAACTTTGCAGTTGCACATACTGCTGTGCGTACTGTGCCGCCAGTGCCGCATAGTCCGGTTGCAGATTCGGAAAATTTTGCTGCAAATTCGGATTTATCCCGTTGAAGGGACTTGCAAAGGAGGTATTATTCATGTTAGAATACATGGAACCGCTTGCGTCAGCGGCAAACGGCGGTTGCGCTTGTACCGATGTACTCGGTACAGCAGGCGGTCCGACGTTCCAGCCGGTGAACCCATTGCCGGTGCCGTCAGATGTAATTTGCGGCAGCGGTTCCGAAGTGTTCCAAATATCGACCGCGGGGATTTCATTGTTTGTGATATTTGCCGTGGTGTTTGGAAGGGGCGGTGTGCGGCGAACTATATCGGCGGCTTGACCATCGAATTCCCGGATGGTTCCGCTATTAAACGTTTTTTCCATCGGATTGCCAAGAAACGGAGCAGGTTTTGTTTCTTGTGCCAATGCCGGTAAGGAAAAAACAAATGCGAATATAACTATAAAAAAAGGGCGCAACATAACGGGGAATTATGCCGATTACATGAATTTGCGTCAAGAGAGAATTTTTTGTTTCCGTTACTATGGCTAAAAAAACCAGTTATCTCGTTATACTTCAACGTAAAGGTATCCTCAGCCTTTCGCAAATCGGCGAAGCGCAGGAAATGTCAAGGTCAACGGGTCTTCGTGTCCGTGATTCCATCGTTAAACTCGGCTACGCAGCCAGTGAAGATGTTACCCGCGCTATTGCCGAAGAATACGGTCTGGAATATATCGACCTCAGCGGCATAATGATTCCTCCTGCTATCATCGAATTAGTGCCGGAATCCGTCGCCCGTGAAAACAGTATTCTGCCGTATCAAGTTGATGGTGACACTCTCCGCGTGGTAGTCAGTGACCCGAATGACATCGAAACCTTCGATAAACTCCGCTTCATTCTGAACCGCCCGATTGAGCCGCTTCTCGCACCGAAGGATGTCATCACCGAAGCGATAGCGCGGCATTACAAGCAAAATATCGGCGAAAGTGCGGACTCGCTCATTCAGGAAATGACCGACACGCAGATTGACTTCACCGCAACCGACAGTTTAGGCATTGACGCGTCATCGGTGATAGACAGCGATGCCCCGATTGTCCGATTAAGCAACATGATTATCGAAGAAGCAGTCCAGTTGCGCGCCTCTGACATTCACATTGAGCCGTTTGAAGACAGGGTAAGAGTCCGATACCGGATTGACGGTATTTTGATAGAGCGGGACACAATTCCCAAACGTCTTCAGGGGTCGGTCTTATCCCGTTTTAAGATTCTTGCCCGTCTTGACATTGCCGAGCGGCGAAGAACACAGGACGGACGTATAAAATTGTCGCTTTTGGACAAAGAATTGGACCTGCGGGTGAGCGTTATTCCGACCAATCACGGACAGTCCATCGTAATGCGAATTCTAGACAAGGACAACATTCGGGTCAATTTGACTCAGTTGGGGTTTGCCGAGGCGGACTACAAGAGATTCGGTACTCTTATACGCCGTCCCAACGGAATTATCCTTGTGACCGGTCCAACCGGTTCTGGCAAGACGACTTCTCTTTACGCCGCTTTGAACGAGTTGAACACACCGAACCGGAAAATTATCACAGCGGAAGACCCTGTGGAGTACTACCTGCCGGGTATCAATCAGGTGGAAATCAAACACTCGATTGGACTGGATTTCGCCCGCGTGATTAGGGCAATGCTGCGTCAAGCCCCGAATATAATTCTGGTTGGCGAAATGCGGGATTTGGAGACGGCACAGATGGGAATTCAGGCATCTTTGACTGGACACTTGGTATTTAGCACACTTCATACCAACGATGCGCCCAGTGCTATTACACGTTTGGTGGATATGGGGGTACCGCCGTATTTGGTTTCCAGTTCAGTTATCGGGATAATGGCGCAGCGTCTTGTGCGTACAATTTGTCCGAAGTGCAAGAAGCCGTATGTCCCCAATGAAGCAGAATTGCGGGAGTCGGGCATAACTATGGAACAGGCAAATAAGGCAACGTTCATGAAAGGGCGCGGCTGCGGAAGTTGCAATAAATCCGGCTATCGGGGAAGAATGGCGATTTTTGAACTGATGATGATGACCGCGAAAATCAGGGAAATGACGTTCAAACAGGAAAGCAGCACCGAGATACGAAAATCGGCACTCGGCGAAGGAATGTCATCCTTATACAGCGACGGACTCCGCAAAGTTCTGCGCGGCATAACTACGATTGAGGAAGTAATGCGGGTAGCCCGAATGGACGAATAGGGTTAAATTTCATAAAATTTCGGGTTTTTCTTGTAATTTCACATCTCTATGCTAATAATATAGTGTGGGAGAAGAGGTTTTCTTCGTTTTTACACAATCGGAGTATAGATATAAGCGATGAGCGCAGCCACAGTACTTATTGACAAACTTTTGGAGACCGTTGTTGTTCGCGGAGCGTCTGACTTGCATATTGCAGTCGGGCAGCCGCCGGTTATCCGCTTGCACGGACGTTTAATGCGGCTCGATACAAAGGTTCTCGAACCAGATGACACGACTTCGCTTATGAAGTCCATTTCGCCGGAAAGATGTCAGCAGGAGTTGCAGCAGGCGGGAGGTTCCGACTTCGGTTTTGCTTTCGGCGATAAGGCGCGTTTTCGTGTCTCCATATTCAAGCAGCGCGGCAATACCGGTATGGTACTGCGGCAGATTCCGACCAAATTGATGTCAATGGAGGAACTCAACACACCGCCGGTGATGACTGAATTGATTATGCGTCCCCGCGGCTTGATATTGGTGACGGGTCCCACGGGTTCAGGCAAGTCCACCACACTGGCGGCATGTGTTGACTATTTAAATCAAAACGTCGACCACCACATTATTACGATTGAGGACCCGATAGAGTTTTATCATTATCACAAGAAGTCGACGGTGAATCAACGTGAAGTCGGTATTGATGTGCCGACTTTTGCCGAAGCGATACGGCGTTCACTGCGGCAAGACCCGGACGTGATTTTGGTCGGCGAATTGCGGGACCTTGAAACGATTGAAGCGGCAATTACAGCAGCGGAAACCGGTCACGTCGTTTTCGGAACTTTGCACACATCCAGTGCAGCCGGTACGATTAACCGTATCATTGACGTGTTTCCGACAAATCAGCAAGACCAGATTCGGACGCAGTTATCAACAGCGATTATCGGAATTCTTGCGCAGCAGTTGCTGCCGAGAATCCAAGGCGGACGTGTTGCCGTGTACGAAATGCTTGTTGTTACCAGTGCTATTGCGAACTTGATTCGTGAAAACAAGACCTTCCGTATTACATCGGCAATTCAAACGGGACATAAACTCGGTATGCGGCTTCTTGACGACGGCTTATTCCAACTGTGGAAGGATAAAATCGTAACGAAAGAAGACGCATTGATAAAGTCGAACTTGCCTGACCCGCTGGCAGCAAAAATGCTGCGGTGGGAATCCGGAGAAATGGACGAAGAAGCGGACGAAAGAGGCGATGATGCCCCGCCGGAACCGCCGAAACGCAATCCAAAAATTAAATACACGTAAGTGTTTAGCGAAATAATAAACTTTAATGTTTAGTGAATGAGAAAGAACGAAAACAATGGCTTTAAGACGTATCGGACAGGTCTTCGTTGACCTCAATTTCATTGATGAAGAGCAACTCGAAATTCTTATCGAAGAGCATTTGCAGCGGCACGACGAGAAAATCGGGCAGACCGCCATGTCGCTCGGATATATCAATGATGACCAACTCGCCATTGCTCTTGCGGAACAACTCGGTTTGCAAGTCATCGGCTTGAGCGACATGACAATACCGCCGGAGGTTCTCTCGCATTTGACAGAACCGATGGCGCAACTTTATAAAGTCATACCGGTTTCTTTCCGTAATGAAATTCTCACACTTGCGATGTGTGAACCGCAGAACATTGTTACGCTTGATGAACTGCGCAATTTTCTCGGTTATGAAATTCGTGCGGTTGTAACAACGGAACATGATGTAAAGCAGGCGTTGGAAAGATATTACGCTTCCGATGTTGAGAGCATCGAGTCGCTCATTCACGATATGGAAAACGACAAGAGTTTGGCGGAAGCTGCCGCTGCTCTTGATGCCGGTCAAATGGACTTGGCAAGTATCGAGGCATTGAGCGAGTCCGCACCGGTGCGGAAACTGCTCAATTTGGTGTTTCTTTGCGGTATCAGAGAACACGCCAGCGACTTGCATTTTGAGCCGTTTGAAGAGGAATTCAAAATCCGCATTAAGTCGGACGGTACGCTTTACGAAATGGTGCCGCCGCCGCGCCACTTGGCAAGTGCAATAACGACCCGTATCAAGGTGATGGCAAACCTCGACATCGCAGAACGGCGGTTGCCGCAGGACGGACGCATCCGGCTGACTATCGGCGGACATCCGATTGACTTGCGGGTGAGTGTGTTGCCGACGCTTTTCGGCGAAAGTGTGGTCTGCCGAATCCTCGACAAATCGGTTATTTCACTCGACCTTGAGAACGTTGGAATGGACGCTATGCTGCTGCGTGACTTCCGAAAAATTCTCGAACGACCTAACGGGATTGTACTCGTAACTGGTCCGACTGGTTCTGGCAAAACGACAACACTTTACGCCGCCTTGTCCGAATTGAATTCGATTCAAGATAAACTGATGACAACGGAAGACCCCGTTGAATATGATATTGACGGCATTATACAGATGCCGATTGATTCCGATATCGGCAATACATTCGCTCAGTGTCTGCGTTCAATACTTCGGCAAGACCCGGACATTATACTCGTGGGAGAAATCCGCGACCGGGAGACGGCGGAAATTGCCGTGCAGGCATCGCTTACCGGTCACTTGGTTTTCAGTACGCTTCATACCAACGATGCTCCGAGTACTGTCACACGTTTGAAGGATATGGGTATTCCGTCCTTTATGATAACGGCAACGGTTGAGGCGATTTTGGCGCAGCGGCTTGTCCGTACTATTTGCGCTGACTGTCGGGAACAATTTGCGCCCACGCCGGAACAACTTTACGAATTGGATTTGTCGCCGACCGAAATGGCGGGCAAGATGTTCTTTCGCGGCAGGGGCTGTGTTACCTGCAACAACACAGGATACAAAGGACGAACTGCGATACACGAATTTATGCTGTTGAACGATGAAATCCGTGAGTTAATCAATCACGGGGTATCCGCAGCGGATTTGCGGGCGGCAGCGGCAAGAAACGGAATGGTTACTTTGCGTGAAGCAGGTCTCGCTAAAATACAATTAGGACAAACAACGATTGAAGAAGTAGTGCGGGAAACCGCGGTTGAATAATAATTAGCCGGTACTCCTGCTTAACTCCATTATTGGGAATTTTTCAGCCGGAGTACCGGCTAAATTAAATATTTACTATTCACTATTCACTCTTAACTATTAACCACTAAAATGCCGCAGTTTAAGTTTGAAGCAATTGACCCGCAAGGGAAAGAAATCAAGGACATTATCGAAGCCGCTACCGAGGAGGAAGCACAGGCAACGATACGTCACATGGGTCTCCATGTGACGAAAATCGCCGTCTATAAAGAGCGAAAGGGAAAAACCGACAAGAAAGGTTCTGCCGGCGGAAAAACCTTTTCCTTATTCGGGAAGGTAAAGTCGAAGAACTTGACAGTTTTCACGCGGCAACTTTCGATTTTGCAGGATGCCGGTCTGCCGATTCTGCGGTCGCTCAATATCCTGATGAATCAGGCAAAGCCCGGTGCGCTGCGCAACTCGCTGATTGATACCATCAACGAAATTGAAAGCGGTTCGAGTTTGTCCGAAGCAATGGCAAAATCGCCGAAAGCGTTCAACCGGCTTTATGTCAACATGATAAAAGCGGGCGAAGCGGGCGGCGCGCTCGAAACAATTCTTCAGCGTCTTGCCGACTTTCTCGAAAGTTCGGAATCGCTCAAGCAGCGAATTAAGTCAGCGTTGACTTACCCGATTTGCGTGGTGGTTTTCGCTACCGGTATTTTGGCGTTTATTATGTACGCTATTGTGCCGAAGTTCGAGGCAATTTTCGATGACTTTGACACGGATCTGCCCGCTATGACAATATTGCTCATCGCCATTTCCCAATATGTTGTCAAGTATTGGTTCCTGCTTCCGCTGATACCGTTCTCCATATGGTTGATGGTTCGATTGACGACGAGTTTTGCGTTTGGGCGTTTCGGCTGGCATTTGTTCCTGTTGAAACTGCCTGTCTTTGGAACGCTGGTTGAAAAGACGACGGTTGCCAGAACGACAAGAACGCTGGGAACGCTGGTGACTTCCGGTGTGCCGATTTTGGAAGCACTGCATATTACGAGAGAGACGAGCAACAATGCGGTCTTCGAAAAGATGTATCAGAAGATACTCGAAGCGATTCGTGACGGCGACACGATTGCTAATCCGATGAAGCAGCATTCGACTCCGCCGTTTCACTTGGGGGCATTATTTTATTTTACCTTTTTCATACCGGTTGCCGGTGCGTTAGTGTATTTGTTGCGGTTGCGAGGACGAATTTTGGACGACATGGTCGTCAATATGGTCGATGTCGGTGAAGAGACGGGCGAATTAGATACGATGTTGTACAAGGTTGCGGATACTTACGACGAAGCAGTGCGGGTAGCAACTGATGCTTTGATGAGTTTGATTGAACCGCTGTTGGTTATGTTTCTCGGCGGCATGGTAGGGTTCATCGTTATAGCGTTGTTTATGCCGCTGATTAAATTGATAACGACGTTGTCGGCGTAAATTTTTAACCACTGAAAACACTGAAATTCACGGAAGATTTTCATTGAAAAATTGAAATTGTCAAGGACAATGATAACGGCAGATGGATTCACAGAATTTTATTGAGTACGAAATAAGTGACCACGTTAGCGGAGAATTGTTTATTACCGATTCGCTTGTAGAAGCAATGGCTTACTATGAAAGAGGATGGTATGTCGTTGAAAGACGCATCACTGCCGGGTAGTTTACTGAGTTTGCTTCATCAAAGTTGATAATGTATTTCATTTGGAACGATAATCCTGATTTTAGAAAGGAAGATTATGACTACAGATACAACAACGAATAAACCGGCTTTACGGCAATTACCCAAAATAGTTTTAACGAGAGAAGAAAGAATGAAATTCCTTGATGAGGCAATGGAGCGCGGTTCTAAACAGTTTTCCGAACAGTTCCGTTTAGAAGGTCTCGCCCGTTATCGGGAACAATTAGAAGCGAAAAAAAGAAAGAAAACGATGAGGCGGAGACAGCGCAGTGATATACAGAGCCGCAATCGTTAGATTGCGAAAAACATTTGTAATTTTTTTACCACGGAAAACACTGAAGGACACGGAAAGGTTAGATAGGTTTTAATTAAAAATTTTCCGTGATTTTCCGTGCCTTCAGTGGAAGAAAATAATACTTACTAATAACAGGAGAACTAATATGAAAAAGAATGCTTTTACTTTGGTCGAACTGCTCGTCGTCATTGCGATTATCGGTATGCTGGCGGCATTAATAACCGCCGCCGGCAATGCCGCCATAAATGCCGCTAAACAAGCGCGCATCAAAATGGTGATGGGACAGGTAGAACTTGCCCTCGAACAATACAAAAACAAGTACGGTGAATATCCGCCGGACTGGTCGGACCAAACTGCTGTCGTAAGACACATTAAAAAACGGTGGCCGCGCATTGATTTGACTTTCGGGGGTGCCTTTGCGAATGCAAATGATCCATATGATAACTTTCGTTTGTATATTGAACGAGCCACAGGATGGGATACCGCCAACATGACATATCTTGGTTCATTACCGTTTTGGCTGGGCGGACTACCTGATAACATAGAGAAAGATGGAAACGACTATACTTGGAAAACGCCTAGTACCCCAAGTGATGTTAGTAATTTTACGACGCTTGCTGGTTTTTCTACAGACCCTGAGCGTCCACTCGATGCAGCAAAATGGGATTCAACCAATAGTGAGTCAGTACGCAATTCATCGCTGTTAGAAACACCGTTAATGGAGTTGACCAAAGGTAAAAATCTTGCAGTGATTTCGATTAGTGATGGCTCCAACAGCGGAATTGTTCCAGCGATTTTTGCTGAAAAAGGACCGATTGTTTATTTCAAGGCGTATACCGGCGGACGAGATGCCGACGCATACAAAGTTCCCCCGTATGTACCCGGTAATACTGCCGTGAAAAATCTTTGGAGTAATACTCCCTCCGCGCTTGCATATGATATTGTCGTTCCCGTCGGTAATGGAGTTGATTTTTATCCCGGTGTTGCAGTTCCTTACCTGATGTCAAGCGGCAAGTGGTATAACCCTAAATCATATCAGTTGGTGCATCCCGGCATAGATGGAAAATTTGGACGCTGGGGAGACGGCGGGGCTAACGGTGTATCGACAGTGCCCGGCGGTGTGAAAACCGACACAACCGATAATACCGACAATACTCCAGTTTTAACTACCGGTAATGGCATAACCCAGTTCGATATGGACAACGTAGTGAATTTCAGCGACGGTGCGACGATACAGAGTATACTGCCGTAAGAGGGGGGGAAGGCAAGACGTGATATGATAAATACAATTTTATAAGTAAGTTATGGACTCAATATTCGTTATTAAGTTTGAATGTATCGAAATAGTCGAAGGTAAGTCATTTTGGACACAGGATTATTTTGAGGCAGGTGCATATTATAAAAGGGGATGGAATATCATAGAACACCATGTTACGGTAACTCGTCCGTCATTGTTTTCGTCAACGAAACAGATTGTTTCATTTCAATGGAACGATAATCCGGATTTTGAAGGAGTACATCAATGAATAAGTCAGAACAACCGTGTATTGGAAGAAAGCCGCAGCGTAATACTGAATGGGATGAAATCGGCAAACGGCTCGAAAAATCGCAAGACGAGGCGTTGCGGGAATATGACGAAGAATGGAAAGACAGTATTTGTTCCCGCTATCGTGAACGATTAGAAGCGGGAAACGACAAACGTAAATCAGACGAAAATAATGAGGTATAACAATGCAGAAAACAAAATATACAAGAAAACAGTCAGCGAAACGCGACGCTTTCACGCTTGTCGAACTGCTCGTGGTCATAGTCATCATTGGGATTCTGGCTTCGCTTGCACTATATGCTGTGAACGGAACCTACACCGCTGCTAAAGAATCCAAGACCCGCGGCACTATCAGCAAACTCAACACCGCCATCATGGAGATTTACGAAGGATATCAGGATAAATTCGATAATATCCTTTCTTACTCCAATTATGACGATTCTCTTGATGACCCTGCCAATGCATCTAAAAAAGCACAACTAAAACTGCATTTGATACATGACCTTATGCGTATGGAAATGCCGTCTTACTGGCAAGAGTTGTGTGCAATGTCCGATGCGGTTCCTCCCAATATCGCAAATGTAAAACCGATTTCTATTACACTCAGCGGTTCTCCATTCCACATTAATTCTGTGCCGCCGGTTTGTCAATTTTATATCAGCGAAGCTAATAGAATCAATACTTTCAATCCAACTGACCTTGATAGATTTAACTCCGGTACTGCGGAGTTGCTGTTTTTGATAATCGCTAACTTAAATCCTGGTGCGTTGGAAAATTTTCACGGTTCGGAAATCGGCATCAATAAAAACGGCTGCAATGTATTTCTTGACGCTTGGGGCAATCCGATTTCATTTCTGCGGGCTGCACCGGGTTACACTGGAGCGATTGTTCCCATACAACCGGATATTGTCCGATTGTCGCGGGGGACACTAGACCAGATTGTGCCGGAAAATTTGAAAGAAGCCGACTGGGATAATATCGATGGCTGGTGGAGAGGTGCGGATGCAAATTTGCCGGAAGCGTACCAAACAGCAATTCGTGAATACGCTGACCCATTTGACCCAGACGGTATTTACCAGCGGACGTGGATATTATATCCGTTGATTATCTCCGCTGGCGCAGACGGTAAAGCGGATATGTATTGTCCTGACATAACGCCGACAACTCCTGATACATTAAGTCCGTTTAATCTTCCGACAGGAATGCCGAAAGATAACGACGGAGACGGCGTGTTGAATCACCACGACAACATAACGAATCACAAGTGGAATAATAGTTTTTAATAAGATGCCGAGAGCAATTTTAACAAACGAACAGGCAAGAGAACTGACGAGAAAGTCGATGGAACGTTCTATTGTCCGCCGAAGAGAAGAAGAACGTAAAAAAAGAAAAGAACTTCAAAACAACACAAAGGAACAACCTGCGCAGCGGACTAAATAACCTATTAACAACAGAGCAGACGAGAGACCGATGAGCGATACACATAATAAACACATTTTTTACCGTTCCGTATTACACAGCGGTTCACACGACGGTTTGACCCTTATCGAACTCCTAATAGTAATTTCGATAATGGTATTGCTGGTGGCAGTGAGCGTACCGATGTTAAAACCGATGCTCGAACAACAGCGGACGAAGATTGCCGCTCAAACTGTTGCCGCCGCTCTTCAACGGGTCAGATTCAAAGCAATGGAAGATAACACTCCCTACGGAATTAAATTCGTGCCGTATGAAGACAGCAGCGGAAATACAACTAATATCTCGCTGCAAATGCGGTTGGTAAAACAAGGAGAACGGCGTAACAATCCCGAAGACGTGCGGGCACGAGTACAGAACGGATACGTAACTTTGTATAGATACGACACTTCGAACAACGCTTGGAGTACCGAACTTAATTCAAGTGATCCGGAATACCAACATTTAAAAGGTCAAGAAATTCAATTCGGACGACAAGGGCGGACGTATAAACTTGATACTAATGACGGCAGGAAACTTCAGGGGGTATATGCAGACATAACGCTGCCGGACGGAAATAACCCTGACAAAGACGCAGCGGAATACAGATTAATTTTGCCGCCGCGGTCTGTTTTAATACCGCCGGTTGTCCTGCCGCGGGGAACCGTCGTGGACTTGGAATTCTCTCATGGAAAAACCGGTACAGATGAGAAACCTATCAAAGATTACACTCCTTTTTTCACGCCTAACGGCTATGTCGATTACGTCCATAAGGAGGACGGCTTACGCGGTCAGTTTTATGGAGGACTGATTTACATCTGCGTCGGCGAATGGGACAGACAAAAGACCAACGGCGTTGTTTTGGCGGAAGACGGCAAAAACAACATCGAAGTGATGACGAACTATTGGGTAACACTGAATCCAATGACCGGACAAGTGCGGGTCACACCAATGGGACCTGCCGATGCCCCCAAAAAATTTGCCGCAGAACATTGGGGACTTAGCGAATAAAAATTTAACGCGTGTTCCCGGAACACGGAAATGGAGAACAACTATGGCACTTCATCAACCACATCACCACAAAGGCATCACCTTAATGGAATGTCTGGCGGCGGTCTTCGTCATCAGCATCGGACTGCTCGGCGTACTTGCCGTTATTCCTTACGGTTCGTATCAGATTGCTAAAGCGAGAAAAGCCGAACATACCGCTTGGGCTGTCGTCAGTGCCATCGAAGACGTGCAAGCAATGGGACTGGCGAAACCGCTCTATTGGAAATCCGGCAATAGCTATGGCACAATTTTTACTTACGATGATGACGATGACAATAAAGTACTCAACCCCGCCGGTTACTTTCTGATGGTTGACCCACACCCACTTAAGGACGAAGGAATGGTGAAGGATGACTCGATACTGCCTGTTGTGAGTTCCCACGTTTATCGTATCGGTTGCACCACAGGGCCAGATAGTGAGACGGCAAAATTTGACATTTTCGGCATCAAAAAAAGATTTAAGGAAACGATGACCGGACAGGACGACTTGGATTACACCACGTATGCCGAAGGCAAACGTCCCGACTTCGAAGGACAAGACAATCGGCAAAGAAGCAGCGGAAAATATACGTGGTTTTTTACGTTCAAACCGAGAATCCTTGCCGGAGAGTGGACAACCGGTTCTAGTACTGCCGTTGACATCATCGGTTGTTATAACCGCGGCGGAGAAAAGGTCATTTCGGTCTATGCCTCTGCTGTTACACCTACGCTTAACGGACTGATGGTAACGTTGAACGGCATGCCGACCGGCATTGAAATGAAAACCGTAAAACAAGTCCTGCTCACTTGGGGAAGCAGTCCATCAATAGACGGTGCTTGGTACGAAGTCATAAATGTACTTAATACCGAATCAACAACGCCGACACTGGTGCTGCGGGGAACAGGATATGATACCAGTTACGGAGACCTAGAGATACTATTCATAGAAGGAACGGTATATCATAAACCGATACAAGTGGATATTAAGTAGATGTCTGAACCATTGATTACATTGATTAAATGATTAGTATGATTTTATTGAAGCGACGTTTTAGCAGATAGTCATAAAAATCATTTAGTCAATGGTTCAGAAAAAAACATAACATAAAACATAGAAATAAGAATCGAGGTGCAACATGACAACAAAAAACAGAAATAACAAAGGCGTAACACTGCTGGTCGTTCTCGCCTTAATGACATTGTTCGCAATGCTTACCATTACCTTTATGGTAATAGCGTCAACGGCGAGCACATCGGCAATAAGTTTTAGTGAGTATATTTTAGGCGGTAAAGGTACGGGCGGCAGCGGCGGCAGTTCCGGTCCTGAAATATCGATAGATTTCGGTACGGCGATTGAAAAACTCCTCATCGGCGATAAACTCGTGAGCGTACTAGGTCCGCACAGCATAATGGAAAACCTCTACGGAAATCCGGAAATGTCTGGAAATCTTATACCCATATCCATAGGAAATGCTTCTGAAACGCCTGACGGCTTTGTACAAATTGACCCTGATGATATCTTCAACGAGTATCCCGGAACCGACCTGGATTACGTCGGTTCAGTTATTACCTTCACAAATGGTACCGATACCAAATCGACACATATCATTGACCTTTCACAGGGCATCATCGCACCCTTTGGCGATATGAACGCAGAGAAGTCCATCGATTTTATCAACGGAACACAAACACCGCCGGAACCGCCCGCCAACACCGCTTACATCAACACGCCCGCTTTTTCAGGAGCAGGACCGGACAACGAGTATCCGAACTTTGTTGCAAGCGGCTACGCTCCAGCAGGCAGATTAATGAACCCCGACTACACCGCACCGGACTGGCGCACAATGTTCCTCGCTTACAATGAACTCGATGGCAACAAAGTCAAACGTGTAATACCTTCGTTTTTGCGACCGGCTTTGTATGACGGGACTACGCTAAGCGATGACTATTACCGCAGAGCAACGTTGCGTCCGCTGCCGATTGACCATCCGGACTTTACCGGAAGTAATCCCGCCGCAAAACTGGACGGTAATGCATGGCAGAGTTTCTTGCAGTTCGGTCCCTGGGACGTTGATTGCGACGGAGACGGCATCGCCGACAGTATCTGGCTCGACATCGGCTTGCCGCCTTTTAGAGGATATAAACCCCTTGTTGCGTATTACGTTCTCGACATGGACGGACGCGTCAACATAAACACCGCAGGACATAATAACCACCTCGATACTATTGGTCACGCACTCACCGGTTCATCATACGGCGGGAATACCACTCCCGGTATCTCCAGCGGTGCGGCAAGCATCCGGCTTGATAAAATCACCGACTTCAC